>Ga0182749_1000059_pt1 | contig 147035 bp, 127 predicted proteins | sample eDN3rd37CKraftMG_FD_128875 | JGI IMG/M metagenome (GOLD analysis project Ga0182749, IMG submission 128875) | Enriched Miracle-Growth compost microbial communities from Emeryville, California, USA - eDNA 3rd pass 37_C Kraft MG (version 2) (version 2) ...
CCGTCGCGCAGCTCGACGCCGGCCGGAAGATCGTTCTTCCACGTCATGTAGTCGCTCGCCGTGGAGGAGAGAATTTCCACCTCGAAGCGGTGAGACAGCAGCCGCGCGTACTGCCATGCGAGCGCCTCCGATCCGCCGACGACGGACTCATGGCAGCGCTGGACGACGATCGCGATGCGCTTCATGCGAAGCGCCCCAGCACTTCGCCCAGCGTGCGCATCAGCGCGCCGGTCGAGAACGCATCCTCCACGCGCGCAAGCCCGCGCTCGCGCAGCAGCCGGCGCAGCGACGCATCGGCGCGAAGCCGCGCGACCGAAGCGGCGTAGAGATGCGGATCGGTTTCGTCCCAGATAAGGCCCGCGTCGGCTGCAGTCCAGCCGACCGCACCCGCGTCGTAGCCGACGACCGGCGTGCCGAGCGCCATCGCCTCGGCGAGCGGAACGCAGAATCCCTCGTGTTCGCTCAGGCTGACCAGCGCGTCGGCGACGAGATACGCCGCCTTGAGCTCGCCGTCGTTCACGTCGCTCAGGAAATGCACGGCATTGCCGAGCCCGAGCTGATCGATGCGTCCGCGCACGGCGCCGGTGTACCTCGCGAGGCGCGGATCGGCGCGTCCGACGATGAGCAGCCGCGCGTCCTGGTCGTAGGCGCGCCGATACGCGGCGAATGCGTCGACGAGGTTCAGATGGCTCTTGTTCGGCGCGATGCGCCCGACGCTGAGCCACGTGCTGGTACCGTCGCGATAGCGATCCAGCAGCGCAAGATCGGCGTGCGCGCGCTGCAGGCGATCGATGCGATTGAACGGCGGCAACACCGCCGTGCCCGCGGGCGTGATTCCGGCGGCAAGAAAATCCTCGTTGTTGAACGGCGACGCGCCGAGATAGAGCTCGCAGCCGAGCTTCGCGAGCGGTTCGATCTCGGCACGCCCCGAGGCGCAGGCACCCACGTATTCCGGCGAATAGCCTTCGAAGAATTCCGGCGGCGTGATGTTGTGATAGCGCACGATGCGCCGGCACTTCAGCGATGCGAGCAGCGGCAGCGCGGCCGGCCAGCCGAACGAGAAGTGGTAGATCGCGAGATCGTCCGGAGCGGTGACGAATTCCGCAAGCGCCGCGGGTTTCGAAGTCCTGCCGACGTCGCCGATCGTCGTCTGCGCGAACACGCGCACATGGTGGCCGAGGCGCTCCAGCGCGGCGGCCATTTCGAGCGCGTCCGTGCCTACCGCGTCCTTTTCGCTCAGCACTGGAACCAGGACGCCGATCTTCATGGCTTTGTCTTCATCGGCGCGGACAGTCGCGTTGCCGGGTGCGTGTCACACGCATGGTCACGCAGCGCCGGTCGCACGTCGAAAACGCAAAGCATGTGTGAAGCCGCGCGTCCGCTCACGTCCGCGTCGCGAGCAGGGCTTCACCGCCGGAACCACCGAGCGTTTCGGCGTCTCCGAAGCCGACGGCGGCGAGCGTGTCGGGTGTCACCGGGTCCGGCATTGCGTGTGCCGGCGCGAGGCCGAGCAGGAGCGCGCCGCCGCGCCTCAGCATGCGCTGCGCCTCGCGCAGGCGCTGGATCAGCAACAACTCGGTGTTGCGATCCGGCGAGGCCAGCGTCAGCGCATCGACCGAGCCGTCCTCCACGCGCGCGAACAGAGTCGCCGGATCGCCCAGCGAGACATCGAAACCGCGCGCGCGCGCCTCGCGGTGCAGTGCAGCGTTCGTCTCGATCGAGCCGACGCGCCAGCCGCGTGAAGCCAGCTCGGTGAGCCAGTCCGCACCACCTTCGAGGTCGACCACGGTGGCGCCTTCGGGGATGCGCCGCGCGAGCGCGTCGGCCCAGGTGCGCAGGCGCTGTTGGCGCTGCGTGTCGCGTTCGCGTGCGCGCAGGAGGATCGCGGCTGCAGTCTCGTCGTCGCGTGCGCGCCGTTCGGCTTCGGCGGCTTCGATCGCGTCGATGCTCTTGCGCACCTGCACGGTCCAGTGATTCATCGTCAGCGCAAGCTGCCGCAGCTCGGCGAGGTTCGCACCGAGATCCTGCGCAAATACTTCCGAGCGTGTCAGTCGTTCCGACAGCTCGGCCACCGCGCTCGCGAGATCGGCACGCGTCGCGTCGATCGCGCCGCGCAGGTCGCCGTCGCGCTGCTCGGCGGCCTGCAGGCTCGCGGTCACTTCGCCGAACCGCACCGCCAGCGATGCTTCGGTCGCGCGCTGATGACGCAGAAGATGCGGCAGTGAAGCCGCTGCCGTCAGCCATTGCACGATCGCACCCAGCACCGGCACGCGTCCGAGCTTGGCGAGCAGGTAGCGTGGAAGCAGTCCTGGAATCGGCGCCGCGTTGCGCTTGCCCTCGGCCGAATAGCGCAGGTCGCCGATGATTTCGATCTTGCTCGCGCCGGCGCCGAGCGCGGCCATCTGCCGCGCGAAGCCTTCGCCATCCGGCGGGCGACCGAGAATCGCGCGGTACGCGTTGTCGACGAACGCGGGACCGGCGTGCCGCGCAAGCTCGGAAATCGACGATGACGGCGCCGTTTCGGGCAGGCCGCGCGCGTCGCCGCCGGACGACCTGCGCTCGGGCAGCGGCGCACGCCGGCGCGCGGCATCGGCATCCGCCCGAATCTCCGATTTGATGCGATCGAGCTGGTCTTCGGTGGGTTCGGAATTCACTGCGAGCCGCTTTTGCGCGATAGGCCGGCGGCCGCCCGAGGACCGCTTCGTCCTCCGGCATCTTCCCCGTGCGCGCCGAGCGGAATGATGCCATACGAGCGCGCGGTGCCGATATCGATGAAGGCGTAGTCCGGCCCGTGGCGCCCGTCGAATCGCGTGGCGGAACGTTGCCAGCGCGCGAGACCCGCCTTGCGCGCGGCGGCGAAGTTCGCGTCGATCGCGGCTGCATCGGCTGCTTCGGCGTGTCCACCGCGGAAACGGCGCTGCTCGCCGAGCAGGGTCGTTTCGAGGAACTCGACGTGATCGGCGTCCGCGTGAAAGCCGACGAAGGCGTGTCCCGGCACCAGCACGACCGAGGCCGGAATGCCGATCCGCTCCAGCACCGACGCGATCAGCACGCTGCCGTCCAGGCAGTTCGCGCGCCGCTCGCGCCACACGTCGGCGAGGAGCCGCACGCGCTGGCTGTAGACGGTGGGACCGCGGCTCAGCGCGGGGTCGCCCGCTGCGTAGCGCAGGCCGTGCCGCGCGAGCGCGCCCCAGATCGCGCGCGTCTTGCGCAGTCGAGCATGACCGTCGTCGCCTTCGCGATCGAAATCGGGGTCGTCCTCTCGGGCGAGGGCGAGGACCTCTTCAACGACAGGATCGCGCGGATTCACATAGGCCGCGAACACCCAGCCGAGATCGACCCGGTCGCGGCCTTCGCGCACGTAGTACAGCGCATCATCCAGCGGGTGCACGCGCACGGCGAGCTCGCGCACTTCCGCGCCGAAGCCACTTCGTTCCAGCGTGACGCGCAACGGCTGTCGCACCGGCGCATCCAGAGCGCGCAGAGAACCGGTGTCCCAGTCCAGCCGCGGACGAAGCTCGACCTCGCCGCGCTCCGTCGTCGCCTCAACGACGACCGGCTCGCGCAGGCCCGCCGTCTCGACGACCGCGCGCACGTGCCGCGCCTCGCCATCGCCGGCCACGCGCACGATGACGAGACCGTTGCCGCCGCCCGGTGCGGAACCCGGTTTCGCCTTCTGGGACAGATCCAGCACTGGAAAGAGCTCGCCTTCGGGCGTGACCTCCACGCTCCAGTCAGGCGTAACCGCACCGGCGCGAAACGCGGCAGCGACCGCGAGCAGCAGCGCAGCGGTGATCGCGGGCAGGGGGTTTCGACGGGCTGGCGTCCAGGTTGCCTTGAGCGGCATCGGGCGACTATCGTTGCGCGCGCCCGCGTCTGTCCAGCCCCGGAGGATGGCACCGCGCGGATCCGTGCGCCGGTTCGCACGCATCGCGCGAAGCGGCTCGACTTGTGCGTCGCGGCATCCCGCCGCGGACTTCCACCGATCAACGAGCTCGAGGAGAGCCACCATGCGTCCAGCCGTCGTTTCCGTCCTGACCGCGATCGCGCTTGCCGCGTGCAGCGAGTCGCAGCCGCCCTCCCCGGCATCGCCGGCCGCTGCGCCGGCCGCGCCTGCATCGGCGCCGGCCGCGAAGCCCGAAGCGCCGGCCGCGCCTGCCGCGGAGGCCGCCGCATCCAGGCCGCCGCCGCCCGAAGGCGACTGCGGCGACCAGAGCCATCTGCCGCCCGATCAGCGCATCGCCAACACCGCGCGCTGGACCACCGCAAGCGAGCAGGACAACTTCGGCTTCGACGTGTTCCGCGGCGACAGCGAGAAAGGTGAATTCAAGAAGCTGACCGAAAGCCCGATCCTCGGCGCCGGCACGTCCGACGAGACGCACAAGTACGAATTCCGCGACGATACGATCGACCCGTGCAAGGACTACTGGTACTACGTCGAGCAGATCTCGACGAAGGGCGTGCACGAGAAGATCACGCCGACGTTCCATGCGCCGCCGAAGCGCCGCCCGCGCGGCAGCACAGGCGACGCCTCTCATTGAACCCGGCGTACCGATGAACACCGCCGCCTCGGGCGCCGCACCCGCGCGCTTGAAGGCGGCGACGGTCGTCGTCACGGCGCTCTTCGTCGCGAGCCAGGCGCTGATCTGGATCGCGTACTACGGCGGCGGCGCAAAGGCGTTGATTGGCGACGAGCAGAGTTATCAGTCGTTCGCGCTCGCGATCCTCGGCGGCGGGCCGTGGATGCCGAGCACGATCTGGCCTCCGCTGCACGCGCTGTTCCTCGCGGCGATCTATACGATCGCCGGTATCCATCTCGTGGCCGTGCAGCTCGTGCAGACCGTGCTGTTCGTCGGCTGCGCGGTCCTGCTGCGGGCGATCTGGCGCCGCATCGGCGGCAGCGTGTGCGCCGCGAACACGGCCGCCGCGCTGTTCCTGCTGAATCCGGCGAACGCGGCCTACGCGCACTGGCTGTGGCCCGAGGTGCCGCATCTCTTTCTCGTGCTCGCCGTGTTCTGGCTGCTGCTGGAGCGTCCGGCATCGCGCACCGCGGCAGCGGCGGCCGGCGTCTGCACCGGGCTCGCGCTGCTCGCGAAAAGCCTGCTCGCCGGTTTCTGGCCCGTGTTCCTGATCGCGTTCGTCCGACGCGAACGGCCGCGCCTGCGGATCTTTCCCGCGGCGTGCTTCCTGCTCGGCATCGCGATCACGACCGCTCCTGCGCTGTGGCACGGCTGGCGCGAATACGGCCGGCCGATGATCGCCGACAGCTCGGTGTACAACCTCTGGATCGGCCTCACCGATCGCTATCGCGTTGACTACGTCGCGGACCAGGGCGGCGTCACGCTGCCCGAGTTCCTCGCGAGCGCGACGACGCCCGGGGAACGGAACGCGATCTATCTCGAGAAAGTGCGTGCCCTGATTGCCGAGCGCGGCTATGCGCGCATCGCCGCCGATCAGCTCGGGCGCCAGTACTTTCGACTGTTCAGCGCGAAGACGCCGCTCGTTTCGCAATTGCCGGGGCCGGTGTGCTCCGGACATCTTTCGGTCTATCGCACGCCGCCGGCGCTGACGGCGGCATTGGCCGGTGCGAACGACGTCTTTCACGCGCTGATGCTTGCCGGCTGCGCGTTCGGGCTCGCCTGCTGGCGCCGGAAGCCGACGCTCGCGATCGTGCTGATCGCGCTCTACATGGGCTACCAGCTCGCGCTCATGGCCGTGCTGCACGTCAAGGCGCGCTTCCTGTTCCCGATGGTCCCGTTCCTCTGTGCGTTCGCCGGAACGTTCTACGCATGCCTGCGCGCGTGCATCGCCGGCGCCGGCGACGAGCCGCTGTCGTTCACCGCGCCGCGCCTTGCCGTCGGCGCCGTGCTCGCCGGATTGCTGCTCGTGCTCGCGTTCGCCGGTCCCGTGCTCGACGGTCTCTGCGCGGGCTGAGGCGCCCGCCGGCCGAGGCCGTTGCGCCGCGCGTCCTGTATGCTTCTGCGCCTTCGTTGCAAGCGATCCGCATGCGCCAGCACCTGATCGAGCTCGTTCTCTTCTCAACCTACGCGGAGCTCCGCGCCGAGCGCGCGCGCAGCTATCTCGGCCTCATCTGGTGGGTGCTGGAGCCGGCGATGCAGATGGGTGCGTACTGGCTCGTGTTCGGCGTCATCCTGAAGACCGGCGGTCCGGATTACCTGCCGATGCTGCTCATCGGCCTCACGGTGTGGCAGTGGATGAAGTCCTGCGTCACTCACGGCGGCTACGCGATCTGGACCAACCTTCCGCTGATCCGCCAGGTGCATCTGCCACCGCTGGTGTTCCCCCTGGTGCAGATGCTCGCCGACTCGATCAAGTTCTTCTACATCTTCGTGCTGCTGCTGATCATCCTCTGGTGCTTCGGCTACCCGCCGAACATGGCGTATTTCGCGCTGCCGCTCGTCTTCGCCGCCGCATTCCTCGCCGCGGCGGGCGCGGGCTTCGTCGTCGCGGCGATCGTGCCCATGCTGCCGGACCTCCGCTTCGTGATCGAGCAGGTGCTGACGGTCGTCATGTTCCTCTCCGGTGTCGTCTTCTCGCTGAAAGCGGTGCCCTCGCCGTTGCGCGAGGTGATGGAGCTGAACCCGATCGCCGTGCTGATGGAAGCGACGCGCGGCATCCTGATGCGCGGCGAGTGGCCGAACTGGGTCGGACTCACCAAGGTCAGCGCGATCTCGATCGCGGCCTGCCTGATCGGCATCACCGTCGTCACGCGCCTCGCGCCCCGTTATCCCAAGCTCGCCACCTGATGAACGATGTCCTGATCGAGCTCGAGAACGTCGGCATCGCGTTCGACGCGCAGCGCCGCGTGGGCGGCAACCGTTTCTGGGCGCTGGAGGACGTCAGCGTCAGCCTGCGCCGCGGCGAGCGGCTCGGCGTGATCGGGCGCAACGGCGCGGGCAAAAGCACGCTGCTGCGCGTCATCGCCGGCATCCTCGCACCCGATCGCGGCCGCGTGCGGCGCGCACCGGTCTCGTGCCAGCTGCTTTCGCTCGCGCTCGGCTTCACGCCGCACCTCTCCGGCCGCGACAACGCGATCCTGTCGGGCCTCATGCTCGGCCTTCGCCGCAGCGACATCGTCGCGCGCCTGCCGGCGATCCGCGAGTTCTGCGAGCTCGGCGACTTCTTCGAGCAGCCGATCGCGGCGTATTCCTCCGGCATGGTCATGCGCCTCGCGTTCTCGGTCGCGATCCAGGTCGAGCCCGACGTGCTGCTGATCGACGAGGTGCTCGCGGTCGGCGACGCCGAATTCCAGGAAAAATCCGGCATGGCGCTGCGCGAGCGCATGGGCGAAGGCCACACGGTCGTGCTGGTCAGCCATGACGAGCAGCAGATCGCCGCACACTGCGATCGTTTGCTCTGGATCGAGCACGGCAAGAGCGTGCTCGAAGGCGGTCGCGACGAGGTTTTCGAAGCCTATCATCGCCAACTGCACCTGAGCGGAGCGCACGCGTGACGGAAACCGGAACGCTCGATACCGAACGTCTGGCCGCGCTTTCGCGGCGGCTCGGCGTTTCCGCGCGGCAGCTTCTCGTCGCCGCGGCGCGCCTTGCCGACGCCGGGCCCGCGATCGCCGACGATCCCGCGTACCGAGAGCGTGTGCTTCGCGATGCGAGAAACGAAAGCGAGGCGGCCGAAGGCGCCGCGCGCCTCCTGCTGACGCCGTTTGCGGACTACGCGATCAACGAGGTCGATCGGCTGTTCGCGACGATCTGGCCCGAGCTCACGCGCGAACGCGAGGGCTGAGCCATGCGCGGCGTCGCCCTGATCGTGCTCGCATGGAACCAGTGGCCGCTGACGCGGCGCTGCCTCGATTCGCTGCTCGCGAGCGATCTCGAACACGCCGAAGTCATCGTCGTCGACAACGGCAGCACCGACGAGACACCGCGTGCACTCGCCGACTACGCGGGCCGCGTGCGCGTGCTCACGATGCCCGAGAACCTCGGCTTCGTGCGCGGCATGAATGCCGGCATCGCCGCGGCGCGGCCGGACGACGACGTCATCCTGCTCAACAACGATCTCGCGTTCACGCAGCGCGACTGGATCGGCCGGCTGCGCGACGCGGCGTATGCCGCGCCCGAGCACGGCATCGTCGGCTGCCGTCTGCTCGGGCCCGAGCCCGAAGGCCGGGTCTACCACTCCGGCGCCTTCATCGAGCCCGAGCGCCTGTGGGGCCAGCAGACGCCGTCGGGTCTGATCGAGCGCGACGTCGCGCAATACACGCGGCTCGCACGCGTGGAAAGCATCGCGTTCGCGCTTGCCTACATCCGCCGCGACTGCCTCGATCGCATCGGCGGCCTCGACACCGCGTTCCACAGCTATTTCGAAGACACCGACTATTGCCTGCGCGCTGCTGATCTCGGCATCGTGACGGTGCTGGCCGGTGTCGTCACGCTGCGCCACGACCAGCATGGCTCGACCAGCGAGGACCGCAGCTTTCGCACGCGCCTGTTCGATGAGAGCCGCGCGACGTTCGCGGCGCGCTGGCAGCAGCGGCTGGCCGAGCGCTATCGCGGTACGCTGCTGTGGCAGGGCGTCACGCGCGCCGACCCGGTTCATGCGCGGCTTGCGCGCGATTTCGTGCGAAGGCTCGACGCGCGCGGCCTGCGCACGGCGTTCGTGCCGACCGCTGCCGAGCTCGCCGATCCGCAGGATTTCCGCCTCGAGCTCGCCGCCGGGCGCCAATGGTCCGGGATGCCCCATGCCGCGATCGTCGCCGCGCCGGCGCCGAGTTTCGCGCACGCGCACGGGCGTTATCGGCTCGGCCTCGGCATCTCCGAATGGGAGCGCGTGCCCGCAGCGTGGGGGGCTGCGGCGAACACCCTCGATCGCTTGATCGTCCCCGACGAGTTCCAGGCCGAAGCGTTCCGCGCCGGCGGCGTCACGCGCCCGATCGCGATCGTTCCCCTCGGCGTCGATCGCGACTACTGCCATCCGCGCGTGCCGGCACCCCGTCATCCGCGCGGGCATTTCGTATTTCTCGCCGTCGCCGGCCAGCTCGCGCGCGACGCGACCGACCTGCTGATCGAGACATTCCGGCGTACGTTCCGCGAGGACGAGCCCGTCGAACTGCTCGTGCAGTTCGTACCGCGTGACGACGACACGATAGCCGACCGGCTCGATGCGCTCATCGCCCGCACGCGCGGCGCGCGCGTGCGCCTGCTGCACGGCTGGGGTTTTCCGGACCACCAGCGCGCGCAGCCGCTAGCCGCAGCCGACGCCTACGTGTCGGTGCGCCGCGGCGGCGGCTGGGATCCGCGCGCGGCCGAAGCCCTCGCCATCGGCCGGGCCCTGATCGCGACCGATTTCGGCAGTCAGGCCGCGCTCGTGCGCGCGCACGGCCATCCCGTCGCGTGCGCGCGGCTCATCGAAGACGCAGAACATCCCGGCTGCCGCTGGGCGGAGCCCGACGCGGACTCGCTCGCTGCGCAACTGCGCGACGTGTTCGAACGGCGCATCGACTACGCGGCCGCCGCGCGCGCGAACGCGGCATCGTTCGCCGCCGCGCACGACATCGACACGAGCGCCGACCGACTGATGGAGGAGATCGAGCGCGGCGGCACGTTCAAGCTGCGCACGCCGGCCGTCGCAGCGCACCGGCCGCGCGACATCGCAAAACCGGCGAGCGGGCAGATCGTCGTGCTCGGCATGCACCGCTCCGGCACGTCGAGCGTCGCCGGACTGCTCGCGCGCATGGGCGCGTGGCCGGGAGCACCCGGCGATCTTCTGATCGGTCCCGACAATCCGCGCGGCCACTACGAGCTGGCCGAGCTGCACAGCGCGTGCCTGCGCCGGCTCGCAGCCGCGGGCGGCGACTGGAAGCACCCGCCTTCGTCAGCGCCCGCCGCAGCGGTCGACGCGTTCCGACGCGAAGTTGCGCGCGTGCTCGATCCGCTCGACACGCTCCGGCCCTGGTTCGTGAAGGAGCCGCGGCTCTGCCTGCTCGTGCGCGAGCTGCTGCCGCTGCTGACGAGGCCGGTGTTCGTGCATGTGGCCCGCGATCCGCTCGAAGTCGCCGCTTCGCTGGCTGCGCGCGACGGCCTCGATATCGCGCATGCACTCTCGCTGTGGGAGCAGTACACGCGCGCCGCCTTCGCGGCGACTCGCGGCTGGCCGCGCGTGCTCGTCGAGTACGCCGAGCTCATCGCCGATCCGCACGGCGTCGCGGCGCGGCTCCACGCCGCTTTCGCCGCCTTCGGCGTCGAGGGCCTTGCCGTGCCGACGGCTGCCGCCATCGATGACTGGATCGAGCCTTCGCTGCGCCGCCAGCGCGCGAGCACGGAGGCGCGTGCCGTCCTGAGCCCGGCTCAGCGCGAGCTCGTCGCGGCGATCGCCGATCGCAGCATTCTCGATCGCGAGTTTCCCGAGGAGACCGCCGCCGTCTTCGAGCGCGCCACGGCCGAGCCAGCTGCAACGGCCGGCGTGGCCGGCTAAGCTCGTCGGATGCTGTCGTTTCTTCGCACCCGCTCTACGTGCTCGTCTTCGCCGCCTTGCGAAGCGCAATGGGACGGGCGCTCGCTGGCGCTGCGTGTCGACGTCGCCTGGGTCGGCGAGCGCGTCGCGATCGATCTCGACGGCTGCTTCTTCGCCGATGCACCGGCCGACGCGGACGGTTGCGTGCGCTTCGATTTCGGATTCGCGCCGAAGGGCGCTCCGTCCGTGACCGTGCTGCCGCGCCGCACGCGCGACGGCATGCCGCTCGCAGACGCGCCGTTCGCGATCCGCTTCGGCGAAGCGGGCATCCAGGCGGCGGGGCCTGCCTCGACGGCCGAACCGCTCGATGATCTCGGCGACGTCGGCGCCCTGGTGCCGTTCGGCATCGACTGCGACGCGCACGAAGTCGCGATCATCGTACCGGTCTACAACGCGCCGGCGCTGGTCGGGCGCTGCCTCGATTCGCTGGTTGCGCATACGACCGGTCGCGCACGGCTGATCGTGATCGACGATGCAAGCCCGGACCCGCAGGTGGCGCCGCTGCTCGCCCGCTACGCCGGTCGCCCCGACATCCGCGTCCTGCGCAACGAGCGGAACCACGGTTTCACGGCGACCGCGAATCGCGGCATGGCCGAAGCCGGTGAAGCCGATGTCGTGCTGCTCAATGCCGATGCCGAAGTCGGGCCGAATTGGCTGACTGGCCTGCGCCGTGCCGCGTTCTCGCGCGACGACGTCGCCACTGTCACCGCCGTGTCCGACAACGCCGGCGCGTTCTCGGTGCCGGAGCTCGAGCAGGAAAACGCCTGGCCCGCGTGCTGGACCTTCGCAGAGGCCGCGCGCGCGCTCTGGCAGCACGCCGGCCACGCGTATCCCGAGCTTCCGACCGGCAATGGCTTCTGCATGTACATCCGCCGCGCCGCGATCGACGCCGTCGGCGCATTCGACGAGGCTGCGTTTCCGCAGGGCTATGGCGAGGAGAACGACTTCTGCCAGCGCGCGTCCGCGCTCGGCATGCGTCATCTGATCGCGGGCAATGTGTATGTCCGTCACACGCGAAGCTCCAGCTTCGGTCACGAGCGTCGCGCCGCGCTCGGCGCAGCCGGCATGGCCGTGCTGCGTGAGCGCTGGCCGCGCTACGAAGCCGACGTCGGCGAGAGCCTCCATTCGTTCGAGCGGCGCGTGCTCGACTGGCGCGTGCGCCGCGCGTTCGCGGCTGCACCCCGCCTTGGGGCGTTGCCGCGCGTGCTGTGCGCAGGCCATGCATGCGCGGTGCGCGGCGCGGAAGCCTGGCGGCTCGCCGTCCGCGGCGACGGCGTCGATTTCGAGCGCGTAAAGGACGGCGCACGCACGTCGTCGCCCATCGGCGCGAACCTCGACTCCGCGCTGCTCGACGAATATGTCTGGCGCGGCCTTCAGTCGCACGCGATCGAAGCCGTCATCGACGACGGCACGCTGCCGCGCTCGATCGCGCGTGCAGCCGGCGCGCTCGGCATTCCGTTCGCGCGTGCAGCGAACGGTGAGGTCGAAAATGCGCTCCGTGCTGCGTTCGCCGCTGCGCGAAGCTTCACGGAGGCGGCGCCGTGACTCTGCCGTTCCGTCGCGCGCTGGTCACCGGCATCAGCGGCCAGGACGGCGCGCTGCTCGGTGCACAGCTGCTTCGCGTCGGCGTCGCCGTGGTCGGCACGCACCGTCCCGCCACGGCTGCGAACGGCCCCGCGTTCTGGCGCCTGCGCGAGCTCGGCATTGCCGGTCACGCCTCGCTGGAATTTCGCGCGCTTGATCCGCTCGATGCACGGGCGTGCCGCGATCTCGTCGAGGCGGTGTCGCCCGACGCGATCTTCCACCTCGCCGGACAATCCAGTGTCGCCGCGTCGTTCCGCGATCCGGTCGGCTGTGTCACGGCGAACGGGCTGGGTGCCGTGCAGGTGCTGGAAGCCGTGCGCGCGGCGGCGCCGCAGGCGCATGTCGTGCTCGCGTCCAGCGCTGAGATCTTCGGCATGCCCGAGCACGCGCCGCAGAACGAATCGACACCACTTGCCGCGATCTCGCCGTATGGCCTATCGAAGCTGCTCGCGCACGGCGCGGCTGCGAGCTGGCGCGCGGCCTTCGGGCTGCGCGTTTCGAGCGCGATCCTGTTCAACCATGAATCCGAATGGCGCGATGTCTCGTTCGTCACGCGCAAGCTTAGCCTCGGCGCGGCGCGCATCGCACTCGGCCGCGAGGATTCGATCACGCTCGGCAATCTCGATGCGCGCCGCGATTTCGGCTACGCGCCGGATTACGTGGCGGCGATGATCGCGATGGCAGCACGCGAGCAGGACGGCGATTACGTGCTCGCGACCGGCACGGCCTCCAGCATCCGCGATTTCGCCTGCGCCGCGTTCGCCGCGGCCGGCATCACGCTCGACTGGTTCGGCGACGGCTTCGACGAGGTCGGCGTCGAGCGCGGCAGCGACCGCGTGCGCGTGCGCATCGATCCCGCGCTGTTCCGGCCCAGCGACGCGCCGCTTCTCGTCGGCGACGCCTCGCGCGCGCGGCGCGAGCTCGGCTTCGCGCCGTCGCTCGATGTTGCCGGCATCGCGCGCCGGATGGTCGAGGCGGACCTCGCCCGCGAACGCGGCAGCACGCTCTAGATGCGCGTCATCTTCAACGTCGACGCGATCACCGCGCCGCTGACCGGCATCGGGCGCTACGCGCTCGAGCTTGCGCGCGGCCTCGCGCGTCATCCCGCGATCGACGAGCTGCGTCTTTATTCCGCGTATCGCTGGGTCGACGATCCCGCGCACGCGCTCGCGGCGAATCGCACGATCGCCGCGATCCGCCGCAGCGTGCCGTTCAAGACACAGGCGCTGGAGCTCTATACGCAGCTGCGCGGCACGCTGTTCCGGCTGCACACGCGACGTCTGCGCGGCTGGCTCTTGCACACGCCGAACTACGCGCTGCTGCCGTTCGACGGGCCGGCCCTGACGACGGTGCACGATCTTTCATGGCTGAGCTTCCCGGAGGCGCATCCCGTCGAACGCGTGCGTTTTCTCGACCGGCACCTGCCGGCGACGCTGGCGCGCGCGAATCTCGTGCTGACCGATTCGAAGTTCATCGCGGCCGAGATCGCGTCGCGGTTCGGCCTGCCGCCCGCGAAGATCCGCGCCATTCCGCTCGGCGTCGACGCGGCGTATCGGCCGCGAGAGCGCGCGGAGATCGAGACGACGCTCGCGAGGCATGCCCTGCAGAACGTGGCCTACCTTCTGGTCGTCGCGACGCTGGAGCCGCGCAAGAATCTCCCGCGGCTCGTGCGCGCCTATGCCGCGCTGCCGGCGGAGCTGAAAGCGCGTCATCCGCTCGTGATCGCCGGCGCGCGCGGCTGGCTCAACGGCGAGCTCGAGCGCGCGATCGCGCCGCTCGAAGCCGCGGGCACCGTGCGGCGGCTCGGCTACGTCGGCGAGGACGAGCTGCCGCTGATCTACGCCGGCGCGCACGCGTTCGCGTTTCCATCGCTGTACGAAGGCTTCGGCCTGCCGGTGCTGGAGGCGATGGCGAGCGGCGTGCCCGTGCTGACCTCCAACGTGTCCTCGCTGCCGGAGATCGCAGGTGACGCGGCACTGACCGTCGATCCGCGCGACGACGCTGCACTCCGCGCCGGTCTGGAGCGCCTCCTCGAAGACTCGCCGTGGCGCGCCGCGGCGGTTCAGCGCGGCATCATGCGCGCGCGCGAATATCCCTGGTCACGCTGCATCGATGCAACCGTGGAGGCTTATCGCGCCGTGGCGGCTGCCTGACGCCCGAGCGGCATCGTTGATCCGGCGCCGCGACGAACGTTAGGCTCGGCGACATGCCAGGGAGATCGCGATGATGGCAATCAGATTCGACCGGATCGCAGGATGCGGCTTCGCGTTCGCATTCGGCACCGCCGTTCTCACCGCCTCCGCGCAGCAGACGCAGCCGCCGCCGGACCAGCCCGCCACGCCGCAACCGATGTCGGCCGCCGCGGAAAGCATTTACGCCGCGGTGCGTCCCGGGCTGTTGCAGATCCGCACGCTGGTCGAGGCAGCCGGCCGGCAGTCGTCCATAGGCTCGGGTTTTCTGGTCAGCGCGGACGGGCTCGCCGTGACGAATTATCACGTCGTCTCGCAGTACGCGCTGGAGCCGAAGACGTACCGCCTCGAATATTCGCGGCCGGACGGCTCGCAGGGCGCGCTGAAACTGCTCGCGATCGACGTCGCCAACGATGTGGCCATCGTCAAGCTGGACGGCGAGAGCCTGCCGCACCTCGCCTTCGACGAGGCCGCGCTCGCCGACAAGTCCCCGCGCGGCGAGCGCCTCTACGCGATGGGCAATCCGCTCGATCTCGGCTTCACGATCGTCGAAGGCACGTACAACGGCTTCGTCGAGAAGAGCTACAACCCGCGCGTGCATTTCACCGGCGCGATCAATCCCGGCATGAGCGGCGGGCCGGCGGTAACGGCAGCGGGCAAGGTCGCGGGCATCAACGTCGCCAAGCGGCTCGACGGCGAGCTGGTCAGCTTTCTCGTGCCGGCCGGCAAGGCGGCGGCGCTGCTCGAGCGAGCGCGCACCGAGCCGCCGCTCGATCTCGCGCACACGCGCGAGGACATCGACCGGCAGCTCATGGTCTGGCAGGCGGGCTTCTATCACGCGCTCGGCGAGCAGGGCTTTCGCGCGGCGATGCTCGGACCGTATCGCGCGCCGGAGAGCGCGGCGCCATGGTTCAACTGCTGGGCGCGCACCAACGCCGACAAGACACCGAAGCCGCGCGCGCTGCTCGATTCGACGACCTGCAGCTCGCAAAGCTCGCTGTTCATCGCTGACGACATGGAGACCGGCCGCGCCGAGCTCACGCATGCCTACGTGCGCAGCATCGACCTCAATCCGTTCCAGTTCGCCGCTTTCATCTCGCAGTACTACGGCACCGGCGGCATGATCCGCTCGTGGTCGCGCAAGCGCCTGACGCAGCCCGAATGCCACGAGGACTTCGTCGAGCGCAGCGAGAGCGCGTCGGGCCCTGTGCTGCGCGCGGTGTGGTGCGCGCGTGCCTACCGCGACTTCGCCGGCATCTACGACGTCGCGATCACGACTGTGACGCAGGATCGCGACAAGGAGGCGTTGATTTCGCGCCTCGCCATGCAGGGCGTCAGCTACGATAACGCGCTCACGCTGGCGCAGCGCTTCGTGGGAGAGCTTGCATGGGCGAAATGAGCGCCGTGCTCTCCGGCGAACCGATCTGGATCGAGGTGCTGTCGCGACTGCATCACGACGTCGCCGCACGCTACCGTTTCGTGAGCCTGCCGGTCACGGTCGGCCGTGCCTACGACAACGACGTCGTGCTCGACGATCCGCACGTCGCCGCGCATCACCTGCGCATCGCGCGCGGGGAAGACGGAGCGCTGATCGCCGAAGATCTCGGCAGCCTCAACGGCCTCTACATAGACCGCGAGCGCGCGCGCCGCGAGCACGTCGTGCTCGATGCGGGCCACGACCTGCGCATCGGCGCGACGATCCTGCGCGTGCGCACGGCCACGCACGAGGTGCCGGCCGAGGTTCCGGTCATGCGCGGCCTCGGCTTCTGGCTGCCGGCGATCGCCTGCATGGCCGGCGTGTTCGCGCTGGCCGCGCTCGATCTCTGGCTCAGCGAGACAGGCGAGCCGAAGGCGATCCGCTATTTCACACCGCTGCTGATTCTCACCGCTGCGGTGTTCGTCTGGACCGCGGGCTGGAGCGTCGTAGCGCGCGTGTTCACCGGCCGCGCGCGCTTCGGGCTGCACTTCCTCATCGTCGCGGTGGGCCTGCTGGCGTACTCGGTGTACGACATGATCGCGGAAGCGGGCGCGTTCGCCTGGTCGTGGACGGCGCTCGCGACGACATCCTACGTGGCCGCCTGGCTGATCCTCGGCGGCATCTGCTTCGCCCATCTTCTCGCGATCAATCGCGCGCGGCGGCCGCTCAAGATCGTGCTCGCCGCCATCCTCGCCGCGGCCGGCATCGCCATGCAGACGCTGAAGCAGGCCGAATACCGGTCCACCTATGGCCAGCCGGTCACGCTGAGCCGGCTCGAGCCGCCGGCGCTGCGCCTCGTCGCGCCGCAACGCGAAGCCGCATTCTTCACCGACAGCGCAGCACTGCGCGCGAAGCTCGACAAGGCGCGGACCGAAGAGCCCGACGGCAGCGAGGCGCTCGACGACTCGGACGACGGGGGCTAGCGCACCGACGCGCTCTCGGCTTTCAGCGATACAGGATCGCGCAGAGCGTCAGCAGCCAGCCGGAGACCGAGATCAGCAGCCAGGGATCGCCGATCGCGAGCGCGCTCGGATCGCCGCCCGCGCCGTCGCGCAGCGTGAGCTTGAGATAGCGGCCGAGCCCGAGCGCGACCCATGGCGTCGAAAACACCAGCGGATGATGGCCGTGACGCGCGAGCACGGACGGCGAGATCGTGTAGAGCAGGTACGCGGTGAAGCTCGCCGCGGCGACGGCGACCAGGAGGCGTTCGAGCGCGACGCGATCGTAGCGCAGGCCGGCGCCCTCCGCGCGGGCGTTGACGAAATCGCCGTGCCGCTTGCCGAGCGCCAGCAGCAGCGCCAGCAGAAAACCGAGCGCGACGATCCACGGCGTCAGCGGCACGCCGGCGCCGATGCCGCCGGCGACGATCCGCAGCACGAAGCCGAGCGCGATCACGCCGGCGCCGACGTACGCAATGTGCTTCAGCGCGAGCGTGTATGCGATCTGCAGCGCGAGGTAGGTGGCAAGCACCAGCAGCATCGCCGCTCTGCCGGCCAGTGCGCCGAGCGCGAATGCCGCTGCCGCGAGGACGGCGGCGAAGGCGAGCGCGGACGCGGGTCCCACGTCGCCGCGCGCAATCGGACGCTGGCATTTGACCGGGTGCCGGCGGTCGCGCGCCGCGTCGGCGACGTCGTTGCCGGCGTACACGGCGGAAGAAAGCAGGCAGAACGCCAGCGTGGCGAGCACCGCGCCGCGCAGAGCCGCCGGATCGGCGGCGGCCTGGGCGAAAATCAGCGGCAGCAGGACGAATCCGTTCTTGATCCACTGCTCCGGACGCGCGAGCTCGAGCAGCGCGCGCACGGCGTCAGCGTGCTCCGTTGGCAGCCTGTGCCGCGGAGCCGGCGCGCGAAGTTTCGGCGACGGCGCGCGTGGCTTCGTCTTCGTCGAAGCCGTCCAGCGCGATCGTGTCGGCGTGCCGCACCGGCGGCTTGTAGGGCGGGCGGCGGAAATCGGCCCACCATTCGGCGATCAGGGTCCCGAGCGATTTCGCCGGCTTGGGCGGGACAAAGTCCGCGCCGCCGACAGCGTCGCGCCCGGTGAAGGGCGACGCGGCATAGATGCGCACCGCGCTGGGTTTTCCATTGGCGACCGACGGGACGGGCAGGCGGAAACGCGGCTGGTCGATCCGGTATTCCGCCGACAGCGTTTTGTTGCCTTTCTCGTCGAGCCAGTCGACGGCGAGGTTGCCGTGGAAGCGCGGCGTGCCGAGATCGACGTCCACGCCCGGGCTCCAGCGGTCGCTGTCGAAGGCGACGCGCGCCGCGTCGTGCGGCCGCTCGAGCACGACGGCAGGGTCGCCGAGCAGGTTGTACATCTCGACCAGCGTACGGTCCTTCGTCACTTTCTTCGCGCGCACGATCGCTTCACCGATCGTGGCGCCGGGCTGGAGCAGCTCGTCGATGATTGCCTTGCTGAACTTCGGCGACGGCGCGTTGCGCCACGACGCGGCGAACACCGCGATCGCGCCCTTGTCGGCTTCGCGCAGGAATTTCTCGCCGATGGAATCCTCGGTCGGATTGTCGAAGGGCGCCGAGTAGCAGGTCATCGACAGCACCATCGGCAGTCGGTCCGCGTTCTTGAGCGATGCGACGTCGTCGAGAGTGAAGAGGTCATGGTTCTTGCGCAGGTCCGGCGGGCCGGTGCGCCAGATGTAGCGGCCGCCATGGCCGATGAAGTGCACGATCAGACGGCCGTCGTCGATGCCGTCGCGGATCGCCCTCTGATGGGCGAGATTCTCCGACTCCTCGGGGCTTGCATAGACCTTGTCGGCGACGAAGCCCTGGCTGCCGAGCGTGTCGGCGATCTCGTTAGAAGCGTTCTTGAACGCTTCGACTTCGTCGGTGATGAACATCACGTCGCGCCGCCACGCGCCGAGCTGCGGCTTGGACAGGTAGTTGATCGTCTTGTCGACGATCGCCTTGACCTCGGCAGGCTCGACGACCGGGAAGCGGCCCACTGCGACCACCGGATGCCAGTCGTCGCCGTCCACCGCGCCGAACCAGTTGTCGCTGGCCGACTGGCCTTCCGGCGACGGGAACTGCCAGGTGGGAATGAGGTTACGGTCGGCGAGCTTTTCCGGCGGGTTTTCGTAGGTCGAGCCGGGCACCGATCCGAAGTGGTTGGGATAGAGCAGCTCCTGGTCCGTCCACTTCGCGTAGTTGAGATCGTTGTACGTGTCGTGCCGGATGTCGAAGCTCGAATCGCCGACCAGCAGCAGAAAGCGCGGGCGAGGTGCCGGCCAGTCGTGCCAGGCGCGGTCGACGAGATTGCGGATCGCGCGCGGATGCGTGACGCCGTCGTTGAACTGATCGTACACGTCGTTGACATCGAGGACGGCGACCTTGAGCCCGCGCTGCTCGTGGAACTCGGCCAAGGGCTTGATCGCGTCGATCAGCGTCGGATGCGCGACGATCAGGTAATCGTAGGGCTGCTCCGGATTCCGCCAGTCGCGGGCGGCGACCGGGCGCAGTCGTTCGGGCTTGGCGAGCGCGCCGTCGAGCGTCGGAAACAGCTCGACGCCGGCCTTCGCCTCGGCGAATGCGTAGCGGCCGCCGCCGATCGCGCGTCCGACGCGCCGCTTGCCATCGCTGCCGTACAGCACCGGCGCGCCCTTGCCGCGGTACGAAAGCTCCGGCGCGCCGTCGGCAGCGAGCGTGAACGGCAGCGCACCCGCGTCGAGGTCGCCGGCAACCGGATACGATGCTTCGATCCAGTTGAACATCACGACGTCGACGGCGTCGCTCTTCGGATCCCACGGCAGCTTGCGCTTGGGCACGGTGAGCGTGAGCGCGTTGCAGCGCGCCTTGAGCTGCGCGGCAGACACCTTGATCTCGCGGCGGATTTCGTCGCGCCCGTCCCAGGAAAGCGTCGTGATCGTCCGACCGTTGATCGCGACGATGACCGTGTGTGCGTCGGGCCGCTCGCCCTTGTAGCCCGGCTTCGGATAAAGAGCGGAGAGGCCGCGGAAATTCAGCGTCAGACCGACTTCGCCGCGCGCGGCGAGATCGGGCAGGTCGAACGTCGTTGAGAACGGCGCGGGATCGACGTGCGTCAGCTTCGCCCACTGCCAGACGTCAGGTTCCTCGCCCGGCTTCTGCTGCTGCTGGTCGAGCCGGATCATGAGGTTCTCCTGCTCGAGGTGCAGACGGCGCTGGAGCGGGCCGCGCGGGCTGCCTGCACTTTCGGCGTCGGTCATGCGCGCGTGCGGCTTTCCGGGCTCGGCGCCGAGCAGGTAGACGTTTTCCACGCTGAAAGGGTCGAACCAGCTCTGGGGACCGTGCAGCTGGCGGCCGATCCATTCGATGCGTGCGCCCGGGCCGAAACGCCCGTCGGCGGCGCCCGTGATCCGGACCGGCACTTCCTGCCCGTGCTCGCGCAGCGCGAGCGCATCCGCAGGACAGTCCTTCAATCCGGGCTGTTCCGCGACAATCGCGTCGTAATCGAGGGAGTAAACGCCTGTTTGCTGAAGTTCGATATGCAGCCGGCCCTCGCAGCCGAGTGCGGACAGCGGCAGGACGGCCAGCACGAGGCCGGCGAGGCGGACGGAGCGAGATAGAGACATCGGGGCGGTTCGGCGCGGCTGCGAGCCGCGGAACAAAGGCTTCGGAGATCGGGAAGGCTAACGGCCGCAGGCGCCCGATCGCAAGCAGTGACGTTCACGATGGCGACCGCTCCGGCCTGCCGTAAAAACGCGCAAGCAGATCCGCGACCCCAGGCGCCGCGCGGGCGAGGCCTTCCGGATCGGAAAAATGAAGCTCGCTGACGACGGCGAAATACTCCTCCGCACTCTCGGCCGCGTACGGATCGATGAAGGTGTCGCGCCTGCGATCGACCGCGCGCGCGAGCTTGTCGTACGCGGCCTGCATCGTCGCGATCCATTCGCGGCGCGGAATCTCGCCCGGCAAACGCGGCACGCCGTTCATCGCGCCGTCGAGCATGTCGAGCTTGTGCGCGATTTCGTGCGCGACGACGTTGAAGCCGTCGAACGGCCGCTCGAGATCCGTCGCGACGTCGGCCCAGGACAGGATCAGCGGGCCCCGTTCCCAGGCTTCGCCGATCAGCTCGTCCTCGCCTTCCGTGACGACGCCGGTGTGCTCGTCGTGGTGCTCGCGCTTAACACGGAACTCGCCAGGATAGACGATGACCTCGCGCCAGCCGGCGAGCCAGTCGAAGCCGAGGTGCAGCACGGGCAGGCACGCGAGCGCGGCGATCGAGAGGCGCTGCTCGTCCGCGAGAACGTGACCCGCGGCGGCGCTGAAAGTCTTCTTTGCGAGGAAGCGCGCGGCGAGCTCACGCAGGCGCGCGCGCTCGCCCTCGCCGAGCGTGTCGAACAGGCGCGAGCGGCCGAGCAGCGCCGTCCATTCGGCGTCCGCGATTGTCGGACGCGCGCCCATGAGGCCGTTCAACCAGCCGGAAAAAGACATGCCTCGATGCGTGGACGATTACTTGATCGTGCCGGGGACGAGCGACTGCCAACGGTAGCTCGGCCGGCGGACGGCTGCCGCGGGCGAAATCGACACACCGTGCGGTGCATCCGCACCGGGCGCCGCATCGTCCTGCTTGGGCTTAGGCACATCTTCGCCGCGCGCCGGTGACGGTGTCGAGACGTCGTCCGTGCCGCGCAGATGGCGCGAGTCGTGCGCGGGCGCCGCGTCGCCGCCCTCCGACGTGTCGCGCATGGCGCGGCCGCGATCGGTGAAGTGCACGTTCACGTCCACGTCCGGCTGCGCGCTGGCTTCCGCAAGCAGCTGCGCACCGCCCAGCGAAAAGTCGCCCGCGTGCGCGAGACTTCCGAACAGCGCGGCAGCGAGGATCGTGAGGAGAGGACGGGCTGTCGTCATCGATGGGCTCCCGGGCGACGCCACGGGATTGGCAATGCTCGCACGAGTCGGGCGCCGACTCCAGCCGGCGCCGGGCGGAGGCAGCAGCGTCCGTGCCAGCAGCGGCCGCGCGGTGCAGCGACGTGTCCTCGTGTTGTCCTCAAGCGTTGCCGAAATAGCGGAGCTGGCGCGACAAATACTCTTGAAACAAGGCCTTGGACGAATCGCAGGAAGCGCACGATTGGCGGACGCGGGTTGCGGCCCGGCCGCGCGAGCCCGGCTCGGCACTGTCCAGCGGACACCCGCGGACAGCGCGGACACTCCGTCCGGACCCTCCCCAGCGAAGCGCACGCCCCAGGCGCGGCGCGGCGGCACGGCTCGCTACACTGTCGCGGTGAGCCGGCTCGAATCCCATCGCATCGCGAACACACGTGTGCCGGCGCGGCCGCGCGGTTCGGCGCCGGCAGCGGGCGTGCTGGCCTTGCTCGCGGCGGGAGAGGAATGGTCGGGCAGCGCGCTGGCGGCGACGCTCGGCATCACGCGCGCCGCCGTATGGAAGCAGATCGAGCAGCTGCGCGCGCGCGGCCTCATGGTGCATGCCGTCGCCGGCCGCGGCTATCGTCTCGACGCGCCGGTCGAGCTGCTCGACGCGTCGCGTATCGAAGCCGCGGTGTCGCCGGAACAGCGCGCGCAGGTCGGCGCGATCGACGTGCGCTGGCAGATCGATTCGACCAGCAGCGAGCTCACGCGCACGGCCGGTGCCTCATCGGCACCGTGCGCGTGCCTTGCCGAAATCCAGACCGCGGGGCGGGGCCGGCGCGGGCGCAGCTGGCGCATGCCGCTCGGCGGCGGCATCGCGCTGTCGTATCGGCGCCGCTTCGACGGCGGCATGGCGTCGCTCGCGGGCCTCAGTCTCGTCGCCGGCATCGCGGTGCTGCGCGCGTTCACCGACTGCGGCATCGCCGGCCCGGCGCTCAAGTGGCCGAACGACATCGTTGCGGACGGCCGCAAGCTCGGCGGCATCCTCGTCGAGCTCGGCGGCGATGCACTGGGGCCGTGCCATGCCGTCGTCGGCATCGGCATCAACCTCTGCATCGGCACGGAGCAGGGTGCCGCGATCGACCAGCCCTGGACCGACATCGCGACGCTCGCACCCGGCGCGGTTCCCTCGCGCAACGCGCTCGCGGGCCGGATCCTGTCGCGCCTGGCCGAAGCGCTCGACGTGTTTTCGAGCGCGGGATTCGCTGCGTTCGAAAACGAATATGCGCAGCACGACGCGCTGCACGGCCGCGACATCGTCGTCTCCGCGGGCGGCGAGGCGTGGAACGCGATCGCGAATGGCGTGACGTCGCGCGGCGCGCTGAAAGTCGTGCGCGAAGGCGTTGAGGTCCGGCTCGACAGTGGCGAAATCAGCGTGCGCAGCGGCGCATGGCCAGCGACCGCGTGCATGCCGCCGGGCTCCGCGAAACACCGGTGACGACGGGAAGCGCGCATGCATCTTCTGATCGATCTCGGCAACACGCGCCTTAAATGGGCGCTCGCCGTGCCGCCGGCCATGTCCGAGCGCGGTGCGTTCGAGCACGGCGGCATCGAAATCGCACGCACGCTGGAGCGCGAATGGGCCGCGCTGCCCGCGGTGCGCCGGATCTTCGTCGCGAGCGTCGCGCCGCTCGCGCTCGACGTCGAGATCGAGGCGTTCGCGCGGCGCCGCTTCGGCATCACGCCGGACTTTCTCAAGAGCCCGGCCGCTGCGCTCGGCATCCGCAACGCCTACGCCGAGCCGCAGCGCCTCGGCATCGATCGCTTTCTCGCGCTCGCCGCCGCGCACGCGGCCGAGGCGCGCGCGCAAATCGTCGTCGGCGTCGGCACCGCGATGACGCTCGACGCGCTCGACGCGGACGGCACGCATCTCGGCGGCTGGATCGTGCCGAGCCCGGCACTGATGCGAGAGTCGGTGCTGGCGCGCACGGCACGTGTCGGCGCAGCCGACGGCCGCCTCACCGAGTTCGCCGACAACACCGCCGACGGGCTGCATTCGGGTGCGCTGCATGCGGCGAGCGGCGCGGTCGAGCGTTTCGTCGCCAATGCCGCGCGGCAGTTCGGCGGCTGGCCCGCCGTGATCCTGACCGGCGGCGGCGCCGGCGAGCTTGCGCACCTGTTGCCCGGCGCCGAACGCCGATCCGATCTCGTCCTCGAAGGGCTCGCGCTCTGGGCAAGCGCGGAGGAATCGCCGGAATTCGCGCGCGGCGGCCGGTAGAATCCGGCCGCTCTTCCCTTCGGCCCGACGACTCCTTCATGTTCGTGCGCGCGTTGTTCCTGCTGCTGCTGGCCGCGAATATCGGCGCCGCGAGCTGGCTCGTGCTCGCGCCCGACCGGCAGGCGACGCCGGCGCCCGTCAGCGATCCCGGCGTGCCGAAGCTCGTGCTGCTGTCCGAGCGCGACCGGGGCGACGATGCCAGCGCGGAGCTCGCCGCAGCGCCGGAGTCGCGCGCGGATCTCGACAACGACGAGTGCCATTCGATCGGCACTTTCCCGACCCAGGCCGACGTGCGCGCCGCGATCGGCATCCTGACGCCGCTGACGCGGCGCATCCAGTTCCGCGAAGCGCACGCGACGCAGGCGCGCGGCTACTGGGTCTACCTGCCCGCGCTGGAGACGCGCGAGCAGGCCCTCGCCGCCGCGCGCCAGCTGTCCGCCAAGGGCGTGCGCGACTACTACGTCGTCACCGCCGGCGACCAGCAGAACACGATCTCGCTCGGCCTGTTCCGCGACCAGAACAACGCCGAGCGCCGCCGCGCCGAGATCGCCGCGCTCGGCTTCGAACCGCAATCGATCGCACGAACCGAGGAGCTGCCGGTGTACTGGCTCGACTACGCGACCGACCGTGCACACCCTCTCGACTGGCGCGGTCGCCTCGGCGCGCGCGCCGCTCATCTTACCGAGCAGACGATCGAGTGCTTCTGAAAGGGAGCGACCGAGGCTGAAGCGCGGGGGTCAGATTCGGCCAGGGCGCCTCCGCAGCGGATGACGCGTGTCGCGATTGCTACAATGTCCGCCGTGCCGGCATAGCTCAGTTGGTAGAGCAACCGCCTTGTAAGCGGTAGGTCGTCTGTTCGAGTCAGACTGTCGGCACCATATCGAACTCGATCGTCGGCTTTCGAAATCGTTGAAACCCTACGTCACATGCCGTGCTCGACGGCATCATTCAGGAGCAATTGGCGGTCGGAATCCTGCGCGGGGCACCTAATATCTCGTGACAGGCGACAAAAGAGATCGATTGCCCCATGCGGCGGCGAAACGCCAACGATCGGCTCACCCGAATCGGCCGCTGCCACCTGAGCTTCGCTTGTCGTAGCAGATTTCCTACAGACGCGCGCGACGATGCCGTACAGCACGCGCGCGCCGGGCGGAGCAGAGTCAGCCTGCTCAAAGCTGTCGCCATATCGGCGACGCGGCCAATATCGATTCGCTGTTGCTGTTGGGGAGATGGCGATGCGAACACCAGCGGCGTTGTTTCTGTCCCTTGCTTGCGTAACGTTCGCGGCGGCCCAGGACGGCCCGCCGGGCTCGTTTGGCCCTACCGATCCGCACCAGATCTCGCCGACGGGGGCCGGCCAGAAGGTGTTGGTCATCTATGTGCAGGCCAATGACTACCGCATCCCGGCGGCGCAGCTCGCCGCACTCAACACCGCCGAGGACGGCAAGCGCGCCGCATTCCCGCCATGGTTTGGCGAGGTGTCATGGAACGGCATCTCGATGACTGCCGACGCGCGCCGCACGGCCGGCGATAACTGGTACGTGCTGCCGAAAGGACTGATGGAGTACGTGCGTCCCCGCAACGTGCAGCCCATGCAGGTGCGCGCGCCGGGCAGCGCCACGGCGTCGAACCCGACGCCCGCCTCGTCGTTGACCGCAAGCGCATCGGGCACCGGCAGCAGCTTCTCGACGGCGCAGGCTGGCAACTACTGGTACGCGGTCACGTCATTTCGCAACGGCGCGGAATCGACGATGATGAAGCTCGGGTCCGCGGTCGCGGTCGCCGCAGGACAGACGGTGTCGCTCTCCATCTCGCGCGCGAGCGCCGATGCGGATCGCTATCTCGTCTACCGCACCGCCGCCGGCAGCACGAATGCCGACGGCAACTTCCAGCGCATCGGTCAGATCGATGTCGGGGGCGCCACGACGACATTCACCGACGACGGCATCTTCCCCGACGCGCTCGGCGACTGGAACGGCTTGATCGGCGATGCGATCGAAGCCGCGCACGGCGACGTCAACTACGATCTCTACAACGGCGTGGCGGTCGTGATCTTCTCGCCATTCCTGCGCGGCCAGGCGGCGTTCGGCACGTCGACGTTCAACTTCACTGGCGGCTCAATCAACATCCAGGGCACCTTCGTGTCGTCGTCGACCGGCTTCGGCCGGTTCACGCATGAGATGGGGCACTGGCTCACGCTGCCCGATCTCTACGATCCGGTCACCGGCGGATCGATCGCGACATGGGACACCATGGACTGCGCCTGCGACGGCCAGTACTACACGTGGGAGAAGGACTACCTCCTCCACTATTTCAGTGCGCCCGCGAACGTGATCGAAGTGACGCGCCCCGCCCCGGGCGGCTCGGATACGGATCAGGATTTCATCATCGAGCCGACCGAAGTCGCCGACACTTTCGCCGACCGGCTCACAGCCATCAAGATCAAGTCGTCTGACACGGTGCATTACTACGTCGAAGGACGCACGGTGATCGCGGGCAACCAGAGCGATCAGGGCATTGCCGACCGAAGGCTCGTCGTCATCCAAGCGATCGACACGCTGCCCTCGTCGATCCTGCCGCAGAGAAATGTGACACTCCTTACAACCCTCGCGTCTGGCGCCTCGTACCAGCCAGAGCCCGGTGGCAACGTCCAGATCACGTTCACCAGCGTCAACGCCACCTTGCCGCCCAGCTACAACGTGCACGTAAAGATGAAGGCGCTGCCACAGCCCGATCCGAAGATCTCGCCATGGGGCGCGCCGCCGTGGGAATCGCCGGACATCTGGGTCGACAGCCAGCGCGAGGGCGGCGGGTACATGGTTCCGTCGACCGCCACGCCGCTTCCCGGAAATGGCGAGCACGCCTGGGTCGATCACGAAAATCGAGTATGGGCGAAGATCACGAACGCGGGTCAGGGCGCTGCGACCGGCGTGAAAGTTCACTTCAAGGTCGCGACGCCGGGGGGCTTCGGCGACACCGGCCAATACGATCCGCTGCCCGATCCCGCGCCGATCGATCTTGCGCCCGGTGAAACCAAGTACGTATTCACGACGTGGACACCAACGGTCGACAAACACACCTGCATCAAGGTCGAGATCGAACGCATTCCCGGCGAGGCCGACATCTACAACAACCAGGGCCAGGAGAACATCACCGATTTCTATTCGGGAAGCTCAAGCCCGTGGCATGCCGTGCCGATCCCGATCACCGTCGCCAATCCATTCGACACGCAAAAGCGCATCGACATCCGTACAGAAGGCCTTCCGGACGGCTGGAAGGCCGACGTCGATCACATGTGGGTCTCGGTCGGATCCAAGCAGCGCAAGATCGTCAATCTGACGGTCACACCGAAACCCGACGCGCCGCAATGCACGACCGTCACGCTCAATACCTACGGCGTAGTGCTGCTCGACGACTATATTCAGCCGTACGGGGGCATCACCCCTGTGATACACCTCGCCAACCCGATCACCTTAAGGACGACGCTCCATGAAGGCCGTAAGCAAGGCACGTCGACGTTCGCCGGCTGCACCGCTCCGCCGAAGCCGAATACCGAGATCGCGCTGATCCTGAAGGACCCGGTCGGACACGATACGGTCGTCTTCACGAAGACTGACGCGAACGGCTGCTTCGATCAGATCGTCAACGTGCCGCCGACCGGCGCATGGAGCGTGCGGCCGTACTTCAAGGGCGACGACTGCAGCGCGCCGACCGAAGGAAAGCCGACCGAGATTCCTTCGTCGGGCGAGAACAGCGGTTCCGGTGGATTCGGCAGCTTCCGCGACGAGGCACGCTGCTGCCTCGTCACGGTGATCTTGCTCTTGGTCATCATCGCGCTCCTGATTCTCGTCTTACGCAGGTTGAGACACTGGGGACGAAGCACTCAGGCGCTAGCGGCATCTGGCGCAGCGCCTACCGGACCGTCGCACCGTCGGTCTTCGCGCCACGCAAGCAACAACGACATCGTCTGAGGCCGGTCGGTCACGATCGCGAACGACGAAAACGACGAGCTGCGCTGGCGGATACGGGTACGGCAAGACGCAAGTGTCGCGGTGCACTTAAACCCCTGCGAGCACTCGTGCATCCAAGCGGCATGAACCGAATTTACTTGTTTGCCGCTTCGCTCCTGATCGCCGGAACTTCGCTCGCCGCTCCCGTTGACCCCGCGATCGCATTCGTCCACGTCAATGTCGTTCCGATGGATCGCGAGCGCACGCTGCGCGACCAGACCGTGCTCGTGCGCGGCGATCGCATCGTCGCCGTCGGCTCCGAGGTTGCGATTCCGCCGGATGCGGAGCGCATCGACGGTCACGGCAAGTCGTGGCTCTCGCCCGGCCTCGCCGACATGCACACGCACTCGCAGACGAAGAACGATCTTGCGATCTATCTCGCGCACGGAGTGACCAGCGTCCTCAACATGGGCGATGCGCATTCGGGTTTCATCGACAACACGGTGCCGGCGGCGAACCGTGGCGCGATCCCGTCGCCGCACGTCTACACCAGCTTCCTCGTCGACGGTAACACCGATTACAACGGCTTTGTCGTCAAGACTCCCGCCGAAGCGCGCGCGATCGTCGGGCTCGCGAAGACGAACGGCTACGACTTCATGAAGGTCTACGTCGGGCTCGCGCCGGAGACGTTCGACGCGCTCGCGGACGAGGGTCGCAAGCTCGGCCTCCCGCTCGTCGGCCACGGCGTGACGTCGGTGCGGCTCGAGCATCAGCTCGCGGCCGGTCAGGTGCTCGTCGCGCACCTCGAGGAATTCTTCTATACGTTCTTCACGCCGCGCGGCGTCGAGGAATCGGATACGCCGCCCGGCGACGCGCGCATCGGCGAAGCAGTCGCGCTCGCAAAAAAATACGATGCGACGGTAACGGCAGATCTCGCGACCTACGCCGCGATCGCGCGTCAGATCGGCCATCCCAAAGTCCTCGAGGCGTTCCTGGCACGCGACGCGGCTTACGAAATCTCGCCCGACGCGCGGCTTGCGTGGCAGAAGAGTCACTACTTGAAAAAGACGGCGAAGCTCGAGGCGAAGCTCGCCTTCCTCGGCCGGCTCGTGAAGGTGATGGCGGACGCGAACGTCCGGCTCGTGACGGGCACGGACACACCGGCCGTCCCCGGAATGCTGCCGGGACATTCGCTCCTTGACGATCTCGACGCGCTCGAAGGCGCGGGTCTTTCGCGCTATCAGGTGCTGTCGGCAGCCACGCGCGAGGCGGGAGAATTCATCGTGCGAACCAAACACGACGCGTCGTTCGGCGTCGTCGCCGAGGGATCGCGTGCCGACCTGATTCTGACGCAGGACAATCCGCTGGACGGCCTTTCCACGTTGCGAAAGCCTCTCGGCGTGATGGCGGCAGGACACTGGCGCGACGCAAAGGCCATCGACGCGCTTCGGCGAGATGTGCGCGCTCAGTACCGGCACGCGTCGGAAGGCTACTGAGATTGCAGATTGCAGCGACAGCCGCGAGGCACGCTCATGGGCACACCGCGTCCAGCAGAATCCATCCCAGGATCGGGATGAAGCCGAGCACGGCGATCCGTCATCGGGAAAAAATGCGTCCGCGCAGGAGCAGCCGGTCAAGTCCGGCACATCCGTGCCGGAAGGCGAGAAACACGGTCAGGCGACGCACCCGAACACTCGATAGCTCGATGCAGGAACACCGGTACAGCCTCGGATTCCGAGGCTGTACCCATCGAAATCGAAGCACCTCGCCAAGACGACCGTGATATACGCAGCCGCTCTTGCGATGATCGCGTCGCTCATGAGTCCGCTCCTGTCCGACGCAAACGCAAACGTCGATGCCGCGCCAGGCCCCCGTTGCTGGCAAGCCATCCATTCGATCGACGAACAGGCGGACATTGATGTCCGCGAGATCCAACGGATGATCGCTTTGCTTGAGGAAGAGCTCGGTGATCAGGCGACCGCTTCCGGGGGAACGGCGTCGCAGGACCAGCTCCGAACTCGAATCGAGACCGCAAACCGCACCGTGCCGACATCCTCGACAAGCAACACGACGATCTGAACGCCGTCCGCGAGCCGCTTGACGCGCACGCATCGTTGATCTTTGATGGTGGCACATCCGGTGGCAGAGGCGGCCGACTCCGATGCGTATCGCATCCTGGTTCCGATCGCATCGCTGGGCCGGTCCGGCGCTCGCCGCGATCGTGTCGGCGCTCGTCGTCGTCGTCGCGCTCAATTTCACGCCGCCTGAAGAGCGTGTCGAGATCGCGCCGCGCCGCCTCTATGGTCTAAAGGATCCGCAGTTCGAGCGCGCGCTTGGTTCGCTGCTGGGTCCGCCGATCCTGGCCGGCAACAAGGTCGAGACGTTGCGCAACGGCGACGAGATCTTTCCCGCGATGCTGGCGGCGATCCGCGCGGCGAAGCACAACATCGATTTCGAGACCTACGTCTACTGGTCGGGACAGATCGGCTGGGATTTCGCCAATGCGATCGCCGAGCGCGCACGTGCCGGCGTGCAGGCGCACGTGCTGCTCGACTGGGTCGGCTCGCAGCGTATGGAACCCGAGGTGCTGAAGACGATGATCGACGCCGGAGCGCGCGTCGAGCTCTATCACCCGCTGCGCTGGTACACGATCGCGCGCATGAACAACCGCACGCACCGCAAGCTCTTGATCGTCGACGGCCGTGTGGGCTTCACCGGCGGCGTCGGCATCGCGGAGGAGTGGACCGGCCACGCGCAGGATCCCGAACACTGGCGCGACACGCATTTCAGGATCGAAGGCCCGGTCGTCGCGCAGATGCAGGCCGCGTTTCTCGACAACTGGATGAAGGTGACCGGCGAGGTCTCGCACGGCGAGGATTATTTTCCGCCGCTTGCGCCGGTCGGCGGTTCGAATGCGCAGATGTTCGAGAGCTCGCCGAGCGGCGGCAGCGAGAGCATGGAGCTCATGTATTTGCTCGCGATCACCGCGGCCGACAAGTCGATACTGCTCGAGGCAGCGTACTTCATCCCCGATGATCTCACGAATCAGGCATTGCTCGACGCGCGAAAACGCGGTGTCGACGTCCGCGTCATCGTACCGGGCAAGTACAACGACGCGAAGGTCACGGATTACGCCTCGCATTCGACCTGGGGTCCGCTTCTCGCCGCGGGCGTGCGCATCTTCGAATACCAGCCGACGATGTTCCACTGCAAGGTGCTCGTCGTGGACGGTCTCCTGACGTCGGTCGGATCGACGAATTTCGACGATCGGTCATTCCGGCTCAACGACGAAGCGAGCCTCAACGTCTACGACGCGGATTTCGCCGCCGAGCAGGCGCGCATCTTCGAGGAAGACGTCGCGCGGTCGAAGGAATACACGCTCGACGACTGGAACCGGCGCTCGTTGCGGCAGCGGCTCGCCGAGTGGTTCTCCTCTTGGGTGCAGTCACAGCTCTAGACCATCGCCTGTGGCGAACGTCGTGAACCGTGACGCTCGCGTGGCGATTCGCCGATACGTCAGAATGCGTGCCGCGAACGTGCGCCGGTGACCTTTCGGCGGCCTTCTGGTCCTGCTTGCTGTTGTCGTCGCTGACGCGACTGGCCCATCGAAGGCACGAGAGCGCGAGCGAACCCGCGGCTCCCGTTCACGCATTCGATCAGAGGCGCGCGCTGCGGCGATCGGCCGCGGCGCTGCCGTTCGGACTGCCGCCCGCCGGACGCCAGCTCGTGATTTTGCGGTAATCCAGGGGCAGGCCGTAGAGATCGAAGAACTGCCCGTCCTGGTACACGGCAGGCTGCCAGTCGCCATCGGTGAGCTTGACCTGGACCGCCTCGCGATCCATCGGAAGTTCGCCTTTCATCGGTGTGCTCCTAATCGCATCTTTCGCGTTTTCGACCGTATGCGCGGTCACTTGACCGCCCGCTGAAGAGCCTGCACCCGCCGCACGGTCCCGTGCGGCGCATGCACTGAGCGCCTGCGTTGCGGAAAGCGCGCTGTCGGCGACGAACGGCGCCGCAGTTCGCGGCGCCGTTCCGTTCGTGCCGAGCGGCCGTCGTGCCGGCATCGGCGCGGCTGCCCTCAACGTCCGAGCATCGGCGTCGCCAGGAACGCGACGGCTTCGCCCGTGTCGGGATCGGTGCCGCGGCCGGTGATCTGCCCGAAGTCGTTGATGTCCGTGGCGAGCACGAGATCGCCGGCGAAGTCCGGCGCGAGCGAGGCCAGCTCGATCGGTACGCCGTCCTGCCACAGGACGGCGCGGATGTTGCCCTCGGCGTCGTTGGAGTAGCCGACGATGTCGCCGCGCGCGTTGATGCCGGACGCGGTGCTGCTGATGTCGCCGGGCAGCACGCCGAGATCGCGCATCGGTCCGTGGCGCGGCTTGACGAACGCGTGCGTGAAGATGCCGTCGAGGTCGTCAGGATCGGTGCCCGCGAAGCCGACGATGTCGCCGCGCGCGTTGATTGCGGTCGGCGTGTTCCACGAGGTGCCGCCGATATTGCCGAGGTCGGTGACGCGCCCGTTTTCCCAGAGGACGGCGTGGATCGCCGTGCGCCGCCCGACGGCCTGGTCGCACTCGCCCGAGATGCCGACGATCTGGCCGCGGTCGTTGATCGCGGTCGCGGCGCCGGACGTGTCGCCGCTGATCAGCGGTAACTCGTGCGGCTGGCTCGAGCCCCAGCTCCACGTCACCGGCTTGAACTGGAGCACCTGATCCGATTCCGGCGCGCAGGTGGGATCGTGCACGCCGTTCTCGGCCCAGCCGACCGTCGTGCCCCGGTTGTTGGTGTCGGCGGCGTAGCTGTTGTAGCCGCCCGGCAGCGGCAGCAGCGGCTGCATCGGCCCGCCCCAGAGTGATTTCACGAATCCGTAGCAGATGTTGCCGCTGGTCGCGAAGAAGAAGCCGCAGCTCCAGGTTTCGCCGAGCGGATTCACTTCGCCGGTTTCGCTGATGCCGGAAATGAGCCCAACCACATTCTTCACCGGCCAGGCCACGCTGCTGTTGAAGGCGGGTCCGCCGAGGCTGCCGAGATCGAGCTGCTGGCCGAACGCCCACACACTGGCGTGGCGCACGGCGTTGCCGGGCAGCTTCGAATAGCCCGCGACGATGCCGAGGTCGTTGATGCTGTTGCCCCGGCTGTTGTTGCCGCCGAGCGAGGGCAGGATCGTGATGCGGTAGCGAAGGTGACCATGGTGCTGCGTCGTCGCCGGTGCGGCGAGTGCGGTCTGCGCGAGCGCGGCGGCGCAGGCGACGGCGAGGATGGCACGCGAAATCTTGCGCATGAGTTTCTCCCTTGCTGGTCCGGGTTACTGCGCAGTCAGCTTCGTCAGCGGGCTTCGCCGCCGGGAGCGCCACTTCTGCGACGAACGCTGGTCCGGTTACGTCTGTGTCGTCATGCGCCGATGGGAGCTCACAGTCGCGCTCGATCCCCGCCGCGAGCAGCCGTTGTTCCTGCAGCTCGCGAACGCGATCGCGGAGGACATCCGCCGCGGCCGCCTGAAGCCGGGCGAGCCGCTGCCGGGCACGCGCGAGCTCGCCGAAGCGCTCGACGTGAACCGTAATACCGTCGTCGCCGGCTACGACGAGCTGGCGGCGGAAGGGCTCGTCTCGACGCGCGTCGGCGGAGGCACCTTCGTCGCCGAGGCAGCGCCGCGACTGCGGCCGGCGCCCCCGCCTGCGATCGACGCGCCAACCTATCGGCTGGCGCCTCCGCTCGCGCCGCCCCCACCGCGCAGCGCGCCCGCGCCCGGCTTGCTGATGATGGCGAGCGGCACGCCCGATCCGCGCCTGTTCCCGGCGCGTGCGCTAGCACGTGCGTTCCGGCGCGCGATCGAACAGCGCGGGCGCGCGTTGCTGACGGCCTCCGATCCCTGCGGCCACACGCGCCTGCGCATCGAGCTGGCCGCGATGCTCGCGCGCACGCGAGGTCTGGTCGCGACACCGGAGACGCTGATGGTGACGCGCAGCATCGAGCAGGGCATCGATCTCGTCGCGCGCACGCTGATCGCGCCCGGTGACGTCGTCGCCGTCGAGGCGTTCGGCTATCCGCCGGCGTGGAACGTGCTGCGGCTCGCCGGCGCGCATCTCGTGCCGCTGCCGCTCGACGCGGACGGCATGGACATCGACGCGCTGGAGGCACTGCTCGCGCGCGAGCGCGTGCGCGCGGTGTTCGTGATCCCGCATCACCAGTTTCCGACGACGGTGGTGATGTCGCAGGACCGCCGAGCGCGTCTCGCGCGGCTCGCCCTCGAGCACGGCTTCGCCATCGTCGAGGACGACTACGACCACGAGTTCCATTACGCCGGCAAGCCGATCCTGCCGCTCGCTGCGGGAGCGGGACGGGCGAACGTCGTCTACGTCGGCTCGCTGTCGAACCTGCTCGCGCCGGGCATCTCGAGCGGCTTCGTCGTCGCCCCGCCCGCGGTGTTCGAACACCTCGCGGCCCTGCGCGCCGCGAGCGATGCGCGCGGCGACGCCGCCGTCGAATGCGCGGTCGCCGAGCTGTTCGAGGACGGCGAGCTGCTGCGCCACGTGCGCCGTACGCGCCGCATCTATGCCGCGCGGCGCGACGCGCTCGCCGAGTCGCTGCGAAGGCGGCTCGGCAGTGCTCTCGACTTCCGCGTGCCGGACGGCGGCATGGCGCTGTGGGCACGCGTCGATGCGGATATCGACCTCGACGCGTGGGCGCAGGCGGGCGAGCGCGCGGGCGTCCGCTTCCACGGCGCGCGTCCGTATGATTTCCACGGGCGCGAACAAGCCTTCATGCGGCTCGGCTTCAGCTATCACGATGAGGCGGAGCTCGACGAAGCGGTGAGCCGGATGGCAAGAGCGCTGGCGACGCTCCGGCCCGCGCGCCCGGCCCGATCGCGCCGGTGTTCCGCGCGGGGCGCGCTGCGGCGGGCGAGGTGGTCACCGGGCGCAATTGAGTCGCCGGGATCTCCACGGCGTCCACACGCCGGTGCCTCTAATATCGAAGTCCCATCGCTGCGCCGCTGGGCCGCAAGAGCGCCAGACATGCCGGATTCACCCACGACGCCAGCTACCGGCTTGCCGGACCGCCTGGAAACCCTGCGCGCGCGCTACGTCGAATCGCTGCCGTCCAAGCGCGCGGCGCTCGATGCTGCATGGCGCGCTTTCCTCGCCGCGCCGGACGCCGGCAAGGCGCGCGAGCTTCAGACGTTGGCGCACCGTTTATCGGGATCGGCCCCGGCCTACGGCTACGAAGCGCTCGGTGATCGCGCACGCGCCGTCGATGCCCTCATCGACCGTCATCACGGCGACGACTTGAACGCGCTCGCCCGGCAGCTTGCCGAGGCGATGCGGAGCCTGCTCGAAAACCTGGACGAGGCGATACGCGTTCAGGCGCGCTGAGCGCAGTTCCCGTTTTTTAGCCCCAATCGTCACGCGGCCAGCAGGAAGCGGTCACGATATACTCTGGCGCTTCGCGAGCGCGTTGATTTGAAAGGCATCCGCGCCGTCGCGAGCCCGACTTCCTCAGGACACCGCAAGCGATGTCATCTCCCGTTCGTATTTCACTGATCGGTGCGCCGACCGACATCGGCGCGGGACACCGCGGCGCGTCGATGGGCCCCGAGGCACTGCGCGTCGCCGGCATCGCCGAGGCGTTGCGTGCGCGCGGCTTCGACGTCATCGATCGCGGCAATCTCGCAGGACCGGTCAATCCGTGGCAGCCGCCCGTCGACGGCTACCGGCACCTGCCGGAAGTGGTGGCATGGGCGCGCGCGACGATGAACGCCGTGCACGCCGAGCTTTCGTCGGATCGCCTGCCGATCCTGCTCGGCGGCGACCACTGCCTCGCGATAGGATCGATCACTGCCGTCGCGCGTCACTGCCGCGAGCGCGGCAGGAAGCTGCGCGTCCTGTGGCTGGACGCGCACGCCGATTTCAATACGAGCACGATCACGCCATCGGGCAATATCCACGGCATGCCGGTGGCGTGCCTCGCCGGCCTCGGCCCGCGCGAGCTGACCGAGCTCGGCGGCAGCGCGCCGGCGATCTCGGCCGCGTGCATCAGCCAGATCGGCATCCGATCCGTCGACGCCGGCGAGAAGAAGCTGGTGCACGACACCGGGCTCGACATCTTCGACATGCGCTACATCGACGAGATGGGCATGAAGCGCGTCATGGAGGAGGCGCTCGGCGGCATCGACTCGGACACGCACCTGCACGTCAGCTTCGATGTCGATTTCCTCGATCCCGGCATCGCGCCCGGCGTCGGCACGACCGTGCCGGGCGGCCCGAACTACCGCGAGGCGCAGCTCTGCATGGAGATGATCGCCGACACGGGCCGGCTCGGATCGCTCGACGTCGTCGAGCTGAATCCCGCCTTCGACGAGCACAACAAGACCGCGATACTCGCGGTCGATCTCGTGGAGAGCCTGTTCGGCAAGTCGACTCTGATGCGCGACTGAGCGCGGCACCTCTTCACCCAGCCGCGCAGGACGGGCCGCAGCCGACCGCTCCTTGCGTCGCGCTCAGTCGAAGCCGTCCTCGAAAATCACATCCACGGTCGGGGACAGGCAGCTCGGCGTGTGCTGCGCGATCAGCGTGTTCAACACGTTGATCTGCGTCGGATGGAATTGGGCGACGTTTTGTCCGGTCGGCCCGCACGGTATGAGATTGCAATAGCTCATGATCGTGCCGGCCGGCGCACCGGGGCCCGAGCTCGGACAGCTCGTCGCGCCCGAGTAGCAGTTCTGCTCGCTGCTGTAGCACTTGTCGATCGTGTTCGAGCCGGTCGGCGCCGCGCCGGTCGCGGCGTTCGTGCAGTGCGTGTGGAACGCGCCGAAGTTGTGGCCGAGCTCATGGCCGACGATCAGCGCCGACAGCCCGACGTTGACCTGCGGGTTGGTGAAGACCTCGTTGAAGCTGTAGCTGCCGCCCTGTGACTGGTTCTCGCAATAAGAATTGATCCAGGCGATGCCGGACGCCGAGTTTCCGCTGGAGGACTTGCCCGAGAGCAGCATCGCGAAGGCGCGCGGAATGTTGCCGTAGTGCGTCTGCCAGTACGATCCGAATTCGACGAGATCGGGCTGGTCCGCCGCCGGCAGCCCATCCTGCACGTACGGATCGGTCGCCGTGCGCAGCATCGTCGTGCCCTGGAGGAGACGGACGTCGAGATCCCGCTCGTACATCACGTTCATCGTGGCGAAGAGATCGGCGATCCAGTTCGCTGCGGCGCCCGTGTTGTTGTTGAACCGTTCCGTCATGAACTCGTTGTCGGTATCGACGGCGACGACTGCGCCGCGCAACGTTCCGGCCGGTGCCGCGCCGGCGAGCGCGATCTCGAGCGCGCCGGGTTGCGCGTGGCCGGTCGGCAGGCCGTCGTCGTTGCCGAGGATCTGCGGCGTCACGCCGGGCGGATAGGTCGATTCGATCGGCACCGCGCGCAGCGCGATGCCGTCGATCATGCGCTCGCCCGAGACGACGAACGTCCCTCCCGACGCGCGGCCGACGCCGACGAGGTGGCCGCCGTCCGCGTCGAAGGACAGGCTCGTGCGCACGTCGCCGCTCGCGCTCGTGCCGATGAGCTGCACGCGCGTGCTGCGCGGCGCCTCGTGCTCGCCGGTATCGTCGATGACGAGGATGCGCGCGCCCGGCGCGTACACGTCGAGCTTCTCGAAGCGGACGCTCGCAGTGCCGCCGAACCCGTCCGGAAATCCATCGACGACGACGCTTGATCCCGCGGCCAGGCGGCCCAGCCGATCGAGCTTGGCGCGATCCAGCGTCGCGGAGCCCGCAACGGCGTGCGCGCTCGCGACGGCGAGCAGCAGGGCGGGGCAGACGACGTTACGCATGACGGGCTCTCCGGCGAATGGATCTGTCCACGATTCCAAACTTCGCGGCCGGATTCCACGAACTGCGCGTGAAAGAGGTGTGGGGAAAAATCCGACTGCGGGATGACGCCATCCGCTCAGGCGGGGAGACCAGCGCGCCCACGCCAGACCGGCAAAGAGTGCGCGCAATCGCCGCATATCCGCGAGTGCGGATGAAGCAGGCGGCTTGTCACTCTCCGTGACGGAACATGACCCAGCGCCGTGCCGTCACCGACACGGGCTGTCCCGGCGCCAGCGCGCCCTCGGGCAGACGCCCGCGCTCGTGCACAGAAATGAGCGGCGCGGTCAGCGCCGGATGGCGCGCTTCCACGCGGATCGTGGCGCCGAGATCGCGCACGCTCTCGACGCGAGCCACTGCACTCGCGGCGTCGCACGGCTGCAGGTCGAGATCGTGCGGACGCACGAACGCGATCGCGTCCTCGTCGCGCACGCCGGTCCAGCGCTCGTGCAGCGACGACGGCAGCTCGTTGACCTCGCCGAGAAAGCGGCAGACGAACGGGCTCGCCGGCTGCGTGTACAGCGTGCGCGGATCGGCGATCTGCTCGATGCGTCCGCGGTTCATCACCGCGACGCGGTCGGCCAGCTCGAAGGCTTCCTCCTGATCGTGCGTGACGAACACGCTGGTCACGTGGATGCGATCGTGCAGGCCGCGCAGCCAGCGGCGCAGGTCGCCGCGCACGCGCGCATCCAGCGCGCCGAACGGCTCGTCGAGCAGCAGGATCTCGGGCTCGACCGCGAGCGCGCGCGCGAGCGCGACGCGCTGCCGCTGGCCGCCCGACAACTGCGCCGGGTGGCGGCCGGCGAGCTCGCCGAGCTGCACGAGATCGAGCAGCTCCTGCACGCGCCGCTTCAGCTCGGCGCGCTGCGGCCGGCGCCACCAGCGCCGCACGCGCAGGCCGAACGCGACGTTCTCGAATACGGTGAGATGATTGAACAGCGCGTAATGCTGGAACACGAAACCGACGTGGCGCTTGCGCGCGGCGATGCGCGTCACGTCGCGGCCTTCGAAACGCACGCTGCCACGGTCGGGAAACTCGAGGCCCGCGATCACGCGCAGCAGTGTCGTCTTGCCGCAGCCCGACGGGCCGAGCAGGGCGAGCAGCTCGCCCGACTCGATCGAGAGATCGATGCCGTCGAGCGCGATCGTGTCGCCGTAGCGATAGGCGATGTCGGTGAGCTCGATGCTCATGCGGCCCCGCTTTCCGGCTGTGTGCGCCGCATGCGCCAGCCGGCGAGCTGCTTCAGCATCAGGGTCGCGAGCGCCATCAGCGCGAGCAGCGAGGCGACCGCGAACGCGGCCGTGCGCTGGTATTCGTTGTAGAGGATCTCGACGTGCAGCGGCATCGTGTTGGTCACGCCGCGGATGTGGCCGGACACGACCGAGACGGCGCCGAACTCGCCGATCGCGCGCGCGTTGCAGAGGATCACGCCGTAGGCCAGGCCCCAGCCGATCTTCGGCAGCACCACGCGCCAGAACATCGACCAGCCGCCTGCGCCCAGCGTCAGCGCGGCTTGCTCCTGCTCGCTGCCCTGCGCCTGCATCAACGGGATCAGCTCGCGCGCCACGAACGGGAAGGTGACGAACGTGGTCGCCAGCACGATGCCGGGCACTGCGAAGATGATCTTGACGTCGTGCGCGGCGAGCCACGGTCCGAGCCAGCCCTGCGCGCCGAACAGGAGCACGTAAATGAGACCCGCGATCACCGGCGACACCGCGAACGGCAGGTCTATCAAACTGACCAGGAGGTTCTTGCCGCGGAACGAGAAGCGCGTGATCAGCCAGGCGGCCGCGACGCCGAAGACCGTGTTGGCGGGCACCGCGATCGCTGTGACCAGCAGCGTCAGGCGGATCGCCGCGCGCGCATCCTCGTCGGTGATGCTGGCGAGATAGACGTCGAAGCCCTTCTCGACGGCGTACGCGAACACGGCGACGAGCGGCAGCACGAGGGACAGCGCGACGAACCCGAGCGCGACGGCGAGCAGGAGCGCGCGCAGCCAGGCGGGATCGCGCAGCGCGGTCGACGCCTTGCGCGCCATCGTCACGTGCCCTCCGCGGAACGGCGCCGCACGGTCCAGAGCTGGAGCAGGTTGATCGCGAGCAGCGCGGCGAAAGAGGCGAGCAACAGCACGACGGCGATCGCGGTCGCGCCGGCATAGTCGTACGCGTCGAGCTTGGCGACGATGAGGAGCGGCGCGATCTCGGAGACGAGCGGCAGGTTGCCGGCGATGAAGATCACCGATCCGTATTCGCCGACCGCACGCGCGAATGCGAGCGCGAAGCCGGTGAGGATCGCCGGCCAGAGCGTCGGCAGGATCACGCGCCGCAGCGTCGTGAGCCGCCCCGCGCCGAGCGTCGCGGCGGCTTCCTCGATATCCGACTCGAGCTGCTCCAGCACCGGCTGCACGCTGCGCACGAGAAACGGCAGGCTGACGAAGATCAGCGCGACTGTGATGCCGGCCGGCGTGTAGGCGATCCTGTAGCCGGCCGCTTCGATCCAGCGGCCGAGCCAGCCCTGCGATGCGTACAGCGCCGTCAGCGTGATGCCGGCGACGGCCGTGGGCAGCGCGAACGGCAGATCGACCAGCGCGTCGATCAGCTTGCGTCCGGGAAAGCGGTAGCGCACGAGCACCCACGCAAGCAGCGGCCCGAGCACGAGATTGACGAGACCGGCGAGCGCGGCGCAGCCGAACGTGACACGGTACGCGGCGCGCGCGCGCGGCGCCGTCACGGCATTCCAGAACTCCGCCGGCCCGATCGTCGCCGCTTTCAGCACGAGCGCGGCCAGCGGAATCAGCACGACCAGCGCGAGATAGGAGAGCGAGAGTCCCAGCGTCAGTCCGAATCCGGGTAATGCGTGTCGGCGAGCTCGGCGCATCAGCTTCTCCGCGGCGTCACTGTCACCTGAAGGTTTCGGTCCACCGTTCCACCGGCGCAGGCCGCGCGCGATCCGGCCGCGCGCCGGTGGGCGATCGATCGGCGCGCGTCGTCGTTCCGCTATCGTTGCGACGCATAGATCCGGTCGAACGTTCCGCCATCGGCGAAATGTGTCACCTGCGCCTTCTTCCATCCGCCGAACGTGTCGTCGACGGTGAACATCGGCAGCGCGGGAAATTTCGCCCCGTATCTTGCCGCCACGGCCGGGTCGCGCGGGCGATAGCCGTGCCTGGCGGCGATCTCCTGGCCCTCCGGCGAATAAAGGTGACGCAGGTACGCCTCGGCGACCTTGCGCGTGCCGTGCTTGTCGACGAACTTGTCGACGACGCTGACCGGCGGCTCGGCGAGGATGCTGATGGAAGGCAGCACGATCTCGAAAGCGTCTGCGCCGGATTCGGCGAGCGCGAGGATCGCCTCGTTTTCCCAGGCCAGCAGCACGTCGCCCTGGCCGCGCTCTATGAAGGTCGTGGTCGCGCCACGCGCCCCCGTGTCGAGCACGGGCACGTTGCGATAGAGTGCACGCACGAAGTCGCTGGCCGCCGCGTCGCTGCCGTATTTCTTCGCGGCATAGCCCCAGGCGGCGAGATAGTTCCAGCGCGCGCCGCCGCTGGTCTTCGGGTTCGGCGTGATCACGCCGACGCCGGGCTTGATGAGATCGTCCCAGTCCCGGATGCCTTTCGGGTTGCCCTTGCGCACCAGGAACACGACGGTCGAGGTGTACGGCGCGCTGTTGTCGGGAAGCCGCTTCTGCCAGTCCTCCGGCACGAGCCCGCCGCGCGCTGCGAGCGCGTCGATGTCGTAGGCGAGCGCGAGCGTGACGACGTCGGCTTCGAGGCCGTCGATCACACTGCGGCTCTGCTTGCCGGAGCCGCCGTGCGACTGCTTGATCCGCACCGTTTCGCCGGTTTCCCTCTTCCACTTCGTAGCGAATGCGGCGTTGAAGTCGCGATAGAGCTCGCGCGTCGGATCGTAGGACACGTTGAGCAGCGTGGTGTCGGCGAAGGCCGGCGCGGCGGCGGCCGACAGCGCGAGCAGCAGCGCGGTGATGATCCAGCGGCGCATGACGACGTCCCCTCTGGCTGGAGCGTTGAGGACGAGTCTGGCAGCGAAAAGGTTAGATCGGCGTTACTGCAGCGATGTGGATGCGCGGGCGGCAAGCCTATCGGCTGCCGCCCGCCGAATTAGCCCTGCGTCGGATCAGCGCGCGGGCGGATCGGGTACGTAGCCGTTCGGAAATGGCTCGGGATCGCGCCGCGCGATCGGCCGTTCGATGATGCCGCGCGCGACCAGATTGCGGTAGCTATCGTAGTAGACGGCGATCTGCTCGGCCGGCCGTCGCGTGGCGCGGTTGAACGTCGTCGTGTCGACGTGCGAGTACTCGCGCGCGCCGTGACCCGTGCCGAGGCGCTTTTCGGCATCGGGTGCGTACGGACGTTTGTCTTGGGGGGCGCCTTGCGCGAGGCTTCGTTCGGCCGCTTTCGGCTCCGCCGGTGCAGGCAGTGGCGACGTCGCGGGCGCGGAGCCGCCTGCGCGTCCCATCGAGTCCGCATTGGCTTCACTCTGCTCGCGGCGCGACTCGGCCTTTGCGATTTCGTCGCGATGGCGCCAGAACGGCACGCGCTCGGTGAAGACGGCGACGCCGATCACGCCGACGTTCTGGGGCCGTCCGGTTCGGGCGGCGTAGCTGTCGGGAAGCGTCGTGAAGTTGAACTGCGCGATTTCGTCGTTGCTCTTGCGCCAGCCGGCGATCTCGGTCGATTCCCAGGGATCGAGGACGTAGCCCGACTGCTCCGGGCTCGCGGTCTCGCCGGTTACGGCATTGACGCCATCGACGCTCAGCACGGCGAGAACGCGCCCGCCGGTGCGGTTGGAGAGGCGCACGGAGTAACGGTGTCCGGGCGTACCGGCGACGTAGAGCTTGCCGTCGTCGCGATACGTCCGCAGCGTCTCGCCCGTGTCGCGGTCGACGACGGCGAGATCGAGCAGGCTGCCGGCTTGCGCCGTCGAAGCGGCGGCGGTCGCGGTCAGAGCCAGAAGGGCAGTGCAAAGCAGGGCACGCATGGGTCTTCCTCCGGGTTGGTGATGGTGGAACGCGGCCGGACCGCCGGCGGGGTTAAGCCGGCCGGCTCCATCCTTTAAACTGGCCAGCCGTCCGAAACGAACACCCTGATGAGCACGAAGCGCCGGGTCCTCACCGGCATCACCACCACCGGCACGCCGCACCTCGGCAACTACGTCGGCGCGATCCGTCCCGCGATCGCGGCGAGCCGGCGCGCCGGCGTGGAATCGTTCTTCTTCCTCGCCGACTATCACGCGCTGGTCAAATGCGACGATCCCGCGCGCGTGCAGCAGTCGACGCTCGAGATCGCGGCGAGCTGGCTCGCCTGCGGGCTCGATCCGGAACACGTGTTCTTCTACCGCCAGTCGGACATTCCGGAGATTCCGGAGCTGACGTGGCTCCTCACCTGCGTCACCGCCAAGGGCCTGCTCAATCGCGCGCACGCGTACAAGGCCGCGGTCGATCAGAACACCGAAAGCGGCGGCGACGCCGACGCCGGCATCACCGCGGGCCTCTACATGTATCCCGTGCTGATGGCCGCCGACATCCTGATGTTCAACGCGCACGAAGTCCCGGTCGGACGCGATCAGGTGCAGCACATCGAGATCGCGCGCGACATCGCGCAGCGGTTCAACCACATTTATGGAGACGCGTACTTCACGCTCCCCGAGGCGCGCATCGAGGAGAACGTCGCGACGCTGCCCGGCACGGACGGGCGCAAGATGTCCAAGAGCTACAACAACACGATCCCGCTCTGGCTGCCTGCGAAGGCCCTGAAGAAAGCCGTCCTCGGCATCGTCACGGACTCGCGCGCGCCGGGCGAGCCGAAGGACCCGGACACGTCGAACATCTTCGCGATCTACCAGGCCTTCGCAAGCGCGGACGAAACCGCGGCGATGCGCCAGGCGTTCGCGGACGGCATCGGTTGGGGCGATGCGAAGCAGAAGCTGTTCGAGCGCCTCGACGCCGAGCTCGCGCCGGCGCGCGAGCGGTACGAGCAGCTGATCGCGAAGCCGGAAGCCATCGAGGCCCGTCTCGCAGCCGGAGCGGAGAAGGCGCGCAGGCGCAGTCGCGAATTCATCGAGACGCTGCGCTGGGCCGTCGGCGTGCGCAAGCTGACCGGAATCCCCACGCGATCGTCACGCAGCGCGGAGCGCGGCAGGACAGCGACGGCCGCCGCGCTGCCGCAACTCAAGAGCTATCGGGAAGCCGACGGCAAGTTCTATTTCAAGCTGGCGCGCGCCGACGGCGAAGTCCTGCTGCAGAGCCGTGGTTTCGAGTCGCCGAAGGAGTCGGGCCGGGCGAGCGCGGCGCTGCTCGACACGGGTGGTGACGCGAACGCGGTCGACACGATGGTGCGGGAGATCGCCGCCGGCGAGGTCGACCTTGCGGCCATCCGGGACGCGCTTGCCGCACTGAAGGCGGCGCGCGGCTGACGTCGACGCTCGCTCGCTGCCAATCGTGAACTCTCGAAAATAGGCCGACATTGCACCGGAACGATGCAAAATCGAGCGTATGCTTTGCTCCGCCTTTGATTGAAGACGCCGTCGTGCCCCACGTTCCGGTCCGCCTGATCGTCCTCGCGCTGATCGTGCTCTACGTTCTCTGCGTGCTCTACGTGCACGTGCGGGGCCGCGCGCGCCTGCGTTTCGGTCGCCAGCTCTTCGATCATTCGGGGTTCTTCGCGCCCTACAACGTGCTGATGTACGCCTTCTCGGCCGTACCGGCGAAGCCGATACTCGACCGGCCGGAGTTCCCGCATCTCGATCCGCTGCGCGACGGCTGGCACACGATCCGCGACGAGGCGCTGCATCTCTTTGACGAGGGCTACATCCGCGCCGCCGAGAAGCATAACGACGCGAGCTTCGGCTCGTTCTTCAAGGAAGGCTGGAAGCGTTTCTACCTCAAGTGGTACGGCGAGCCGCTGCCGTCCGCGCACGCATTGTGCCCCGAGACCGTCGCGCTGCTGGAAAGGATTCCGAGCGTCAAGGCCGCGATGTTCGCGCTGCTGCCGCCGGGCAGCAAGCTCAATCCGCACCGTGATCCCTTCGCGGGATCGCTGCGTTATCACCTCGGCCTCGTGACGCCGAATTCCGACGATTGCCGCATCTTCGTCGATGGCCAGCCTTATGCCTGGCGCGACGGCGAGGACATCGTCTTCGATGAGACCTTCGTGCACTGGGCCGAGAACAGGACGGACCAGACGCGCGTGATCCTGTTCTGCGATGTCGAGCGCCCGCTGAAGACACCGGTCATGCGCGCGATCAACCGCGTCGTCAGCCGCGTGCTCGGCCGGGCGACGGCAACCCAGAACATCGACACCGAGCGCGTAGGGGCGGTCAACCGGCTGTACGGTTTCGCGCACCGGATGGGCGAGCGCAAGAAGGCGTTCAAGCGCCGGCATCCGCGAGCGTACCGTTACGGCCGCTACGCGCTGATCCTGCTCATCGCCAGATGGCTCGCGATGCCCTGGATCGCGTGATCGCTTCACCTCTCCCGGCGAAAGCGGGGATGCACCGTCCCGACGCCGGGACAGAAGGCGCATAAACCCCGCTTCGTCGAGGACCTGATCAGGCCGCCGCAGCCAGCTCCGGCACGGCGTCAGCCGCGAGCGCATCGAAGTAGTCGCGCGTCAGCCGCATCTGCTCCACCGCGCTGTCCGCGCGATTGACGACACTGCGGAACGCCGCGTTCTCGGGCCGATCCTTCGCGTACCAGCCAAGATGCTTGCGCGCGATGCGCACGCCCGCGGGCTCGCCGTAGAACGCGTACAGTGCTTCGAGATGACCGAGCAGGATGTCGCGCACCTCGGCCGCGCCGGGCGGCGCGAGTGTCCCTCCCGTGGCGAGATGGTGCGCGATCTCGCGGAAGATCCACGGCCGCCCCTGCGCAGCACGGCCGATCATCACCGCGTCGCATTTCGTAAACGCGAGCACCTCGCGCGCCTTGGCCGGCGAATCGATATCGCCGTTCGCGAACACGGGAATACGGATCGTCTGCTTGATCGCGGCGATCGTCTCGTACTCGGCTTCGCCCTGATAGAGATCGGCGCGCGTGCGCCCGTGCACCGCAAGCGCGGCAATGCCTGCGCTCTCCGCGATCTTCGCGATGCGCATGCCGTTGCGGTTTTCGCGGTTCCAGCCGGTGCGGATCTTCAGCGTGACCGGCACGTCCACCGCGCGGACCACCTCTTCGAGGATGCGCGCGACCAGCGTCTCGTCCTGCAGGAGCGCGCTGCCGGACCAGACGTTGCAGACCTTCTTCGCCGGGCAGCCCATGTTGATGTCGATGATCCGGGCGCCCTGATCGACATTGAAGCGCGCCGCCTCGGCCAGCATCGCGGGATCGTAGCCCGCAATCTGCACGCTGACCGGATCGGGCTCGCCAGCGTGATCCATGCGCCTCAGCGACTTCCGCGTCGTCCAGAGCCGCGGATCGGCCGTCGTCATCTCCGAAACGGCAAGCCCCGCGCCTAGCCGCTTGCACAGCTGACGGAACGGCTTGTCGGTGACCCCGGCCATCGGCGCGAGCACGACGGGTGGCTCGATGGAATGAGGACCGATGCGCATGCGGCCGCATTGTAGCGGCGCCGCTCACTGGGCGCCTGCAATCAGGGATACCCCCGACCCTGCGCGCGACCGTCAGGCGAAGCGCGCGACCACCTCCTCGAACCGCGGCATGGCCGGTGCGGTGCCGACCGTCTCGGTGGACATCGCGGCGGCGCGGTTCGCGTGTGTGACCATGTCGAGGAAGGGCCGGCCGCGGAAGCGCAGCAGGGCAGCGGCGAGCGCGCCGGAAAACGCATCGCCTGCTCCGGTCGAGTCGACCGCATTCACCTTCTCCGCGCGCACGCGGTAGAACGGCTTCGCGTCGCCGCGCCGGTCCGAGCGCTCGTCGTGCGAGACGAAGCAGCCTTCGGCGCCGAGCGTCACGACGACGGTCGGCACGCCGAGCGTGCGCGCAAGCGCGTGCAGCTCGCTGTTCGGGCGCTCGGTCAGCGTGGACGCGGCGACGCGCTGCACGGCGAAGCGCTCGACGAGCAGCGCGAACTCGGTTTCGTTGGGCGTGATCAGGTCGCACTGCGCCAGCAGCGACGCGTCGAGATCCGGGTGCGCCGGCGCCGGATTGAGCACGCGCAGCAATCCGGATCGGGCGCCGAGCTCCAGCGCTGCGGCTACCGCGTCAAGACTGGTCTCGAGCTGCAGCAGCAGGAGCTTCGCGCGCTCGAACACATCCGCCTGCATGCGCACGAATCCGGGGTCGAGCCGTTCGTTGGCGGCGAGATTGACGACGAGGAGATTCGCGCCGCTCCTGTCGACGACGATGCTCGACGCGGCGGTGGGCTCGCCTGCGACGACCTGCCAGCGGCAGGGCAGATTTTCGCTGTCGGCGAAGCGTCGCGCGACATCGCCGAGATGGTCTTCGCCGATGGCGCCGATGAAGAGCGTCCGTGCGCCCTGGCGCAGGCACGCGACGGCCTGGTTGAAGCCCTTGCCTCCTGGGCCCGTGTTGAAGCCGAGCGCGCGCCGCGTCTCGCCCGTTTCCGGGAACCGGTCGGTCAGCCAGGCGTGGTCCTGCACGTAGGAACCGACCACCACGACGTCGGCGTCATGAGCCATCGCGCGCGCAACTCCCGATCGAATTGCGCATCAGTCTAACCGGCAGGAAGGCGCCCGGGCAGGGATGCCCGGGCGCGTAGGGGATCAGCGGAATTCGCTGCGGATGACGATGTCGACGCGCCGGTCGTTGTCGGCGAGCGCGTCGCGAGAAGCCACGTTTCGCGAAGAGATGCGTGCGGCATCGACGCCGCGCGCGTCAAGATAATCGCGCACCGCGACTGCGCGCTGCGCGGTCATGCCATCGCCGTGGCCTTCGATCGTGATGCCGGCGTCGGCGTCGTTGCGCAGCACGCGCGCGACGTCGTCGAGCGACTGCTCGGCGTTCGGCGTGAGCTCGGCGCGTCCCGGCTCGAACATGAAATCGCCAAGGCGGATGACGAGACCGCGCGCATCGAGACGCGATTCCACACCCGGAAGCTGATCCTGCATCGCCATCAGCTCCGCGCGTGCGCGCGGCACGAGCTGCCCGCCTTCGGTGCGCACGGTCTCGGTTCGGACTGTGCGCTCGGGGCCGGACGTGACGACGGTGGCCGTGCGCGTCGCCTCCGCCAGCAGGCGCTCGCGCTCGGCACCGAGCTGCATACCGCGCTGCTCGGCAAAGCGCGCGAGTGCGGTGGCCTCGGCGATGTCGACGAGCTTGTCGGCGATGTACACGCCCTGCTCGTAGGCTTCAGCATCGAGCGTGCCCGCACTCCGTGCGAGCGCATCGACGGCGGCATCCGCGTTCGAAAGCTCGCTGCCGGCGTTGTCGGCGACACGTGGATCGCGATGCAGGCGGTCGAGGTCGTTCTGCAGACGCACGACCTCGGGCGGCGGGCCTGGTGGCACGGTCGCGCAGGCGGCGAGGAGCACCGCTGTCGCCCCGGCCAGCAACCAATGACGCTGCGAGGTGTTCATGGCGCACCTCCGTAGCTCGTCAGCTGGCGACGCAGCGTCTCGACGTTGCGTTCGATTTCGGCGGTCGCAGCCTCGGCGCGGTGCTGGCGCGAGCGCGAGGCGGCGAGATCGCCCGCCATCTTGGCGCGCTCGGCGTAGACCGCGGTGGAGGTCCAGTCGCGGCGGTCGGCGGCAGCTTGCGCCGAGTCGAGCATCACGCGCGCTTCGTCGAGCTCGCCCGGCGCATACGTCGCCGCATCGTCGCGATCGGCGGCCTGCACGGACGTGATCGCCTGCGTGAGCTCGAGTTGCGCGGTGTCGCGGTCCACGGTCGCGGCGACGCCGGGCATGGCCAGCGCTGCGATGAGAAGAAGGAGTAAGCGGAGTCTGTTCATGGGCCATCTCCTGACTGCCCTGATCGCCGCCGCCGTGCCGTGCACGCCGGCGTCCCGCTTCCCGTTGCGACTATGCGAAGCGCGCCGTGAACCCCGCCGAAATTCGGCCCACGTGGGCGCAACGGTTGAGCGCTGAACGAGCGCCGAATCGTTCAGAGCTGCTCGAGCACGCCGGCGATGGTCGCGGTCATGAACGTGGCCAGCGATCCGCCGAGCACCGCACGCAGCCCGAAACGGGCGAGATCGGCACGCCGGCTCGGCGCGAGGCCGCCGATTCCGCCGATCTGGATCGCGATCGACGAGAAGTTCGCAAAGCCGCAGAGCGCGTACGTCGCGATCAGCTGGCTCTGCCGGGTGAGCTGGTCGAGATGCCGGGACATATCGACGTACGCGACGAATTCGTTGACGACCACTTTCTCGCCGATGAAGCTGCCGACGAGATTCGCATCCTGCCAGGGGACGCCGATCAGCCAGGCCACCGGCGCCAGCATCCAGCCGAACAGCGTCTCGAGCGAAAGCTCGACGGGACGTCCGGCCTGGGCCGAGAGCCATGCGTTGATCGACGTGCCGCCGTCGCCCCAGGCGTGCGCGCCGAGCCACTGGAACGGCGAATTGACGAGAGCGATCAGCGCGATGAAGGCGAGCAGCATCGCACCGACGTTGAGCGCGAGCCGCAGGCCGTCACCCGCGCCGGTCGCGGCGGCATCGATGACATTCGCCGTGGCGCGCTCGACCTCGAGCTTGACCGTGCCGCGCGTCAGCGGCTCCTGCGTCTCCGGAACCAGGATCTTGGCCAGCATCAGCGTCGCCGGCGCGGCCATCACGCTGGCCGTGAGCAGGTGCTTGGCGAAGAACTGCTTCTGCACGGGATCGTCGCCGCCGAGAAGGCCGACGTAGGCCGCCATCACCGAGCCCGCGATGTGCGCCATGCCGCCGATCATCACGGTCATGAGCTCCGATTCGGTCATGCGCTCGATGTACGGCTTGATCGTCAGCGGCGCCTCGGTCTGGCCTATGAACACGCTGGCGCAGACGCTGGTGGTCTCGGCGCCCGACACGTTCATGACTTTCGTGATCACCCAGGCCATGCCCTTCACGATCCGCTGCATCACGCCGAGGTGGTACAGCACGCCAGTCAGAGAGGCGAAGAAGACGATGGTCGGCAGCACCTGCACGGCGAACACGAAGCCGAACTTCGTCGTGTCCATGAAGCTGCCGAAGATGAACTCCGAGCCGACGCGGACGAAATCGAGCAGCTTGACGAAACCGGTCGCGATCGTGTCGAACACGTCGCGCCCGAACGGGACCTTGAGCACCAGCGTCGCGAACACGAGCTGCAGCGCGATGCCGCTCAGCACGAGCTGCCAGCTCACCGCGCGTCGGTTGCCGGAAAAAACGAAGGCGATGCCGACCAGGACGGCGAGGCCGAACAGGCCGAAAGCGATGTGGCCGAGCGCGTCGAGCATCCCCTTCCCCGGCCGGCGGAGCCGCCGGCTAACGTCCGAGCGTAGAGCGCCGCCGCGGGGTGGTGCAAGGCACGGTGCGGCGTGCCGTGCGCATCAGGCCCGCATACGGAATCGGATCGACCAGCCGGTCGATGCGTCCGCAGAGATCGGCTGCGACATCTGCGACGATCATGTGCGGAGGCGCTCCCCGCGCGTGTCCGGGGAGCAATGTTCCGCGACTGCTGGCAGAATGCGTCGTTCGCAACTGATCCGTGATGCGATGGGCGCTTGGCAGGGCACGACCGCTCCGGCGGCCGGCGAGTGGAAGTCTCTGTGCTGGCTTGCCGCATGGTTCGCCGCCTCGCTGGCGCTTTGCATCGCGTTGATCGTCTGGCGCGACCCGGCGTTCGCCGCGGTCGAAAGCTCCGCTTCGATCGCGCTCAACGTCCTGCCGGTCATGCTGGTCCTGCTGCTGCTGCTCGGCATCAGCGGCCGCCCGCTGCTGTCGGCGTGGATCGCCCTGCTTCTGCTCTGGGCGATCTATTTCATCGACACCCTGAAGCTTCGCGATCTCGGCACGCCGCTGATGCCGGGCGATGCGCTGCTCCTCGCCAATCTGGGCGATGATGGCGGCTCGCTGCTCGCGCGCTATCTGCCGCGCGACGCCAAGCACGCGCTCGAGTATCTCGTCGCGATCGCTTTGCTCGCGCTGCTCCTGTGGAAGGAGCGCCCGCCGCGCGTGTTAAAGCCCGTCCGCCGTGTCGTTCTCGCCGGCGCCGCGCTGGCGCTCGCCCTGACGCTGGTGTCCGGCGCGTCGCCATGGAAGTCGCTGTACAGCCCGGAGACCGTGCAGTTCCGCCTCTGGACGCCGCAGCGTCACGCCGCGCAGTTCGGGTTGTTCGCGCACCTCGTGCGTTACACATGGGAGACGGCCGGGCCTCTGCCCGAGCCAGACCTCGCCGCCGCGGAACGCACGCTGCGCGAGCATCGGGACGCGCTCGGTGCGAGCGCCGCGCCCGCGCCGCTGCCCGACATTGTCGTCCTGCAGAGCGAATCCTTCTTCGACGCCGCGCGGCTGCGCGGGCTCGAGCCGTCCGGGTTGTTTCCGCACTATCGCGAGCTCGCCCGCGTCTCTCGCCACGGCGATCTCTGGGTGCCTGCGTTCGGCGGCGGCACGATCCGTACCGAGTTCGAAGTGCTGACCGGCATCGCGATGCGCTATTTTCCGGCGACGCAGTATCCGTACTTCCGTCTGACGGCAACGCGCGTCGAGAGCCTCGCGAGCGTGCTCGGAGCGCGCGGCTATCGTGTGCTCGCGATACACCCGCACGCGCGGGCGTTCTGGAACCGCGCGGCAGCGTTCGCGAATCTTGGATTCGGCGAGTTCGAGGCCGACGAGCAGTTCCGCCACGCGCCGCGACAGGGCTACTACACGAGCGACGAGGCGCTCGTCGACCGCATCATCGAACAGCTGGGAGACGGCACCGGCGCGCCGACCTTCCTGTTCGCCATCAGCATGGAAAATCACGGCCCGTACGCGAACTACCCGAATGCCGACGCGGCTCGCCGCGATGCCGAGCCGGCGCCGGACGGGCTTTCCGACGCGGCGCAGCGCGAGGTGCGCGGCTATCTCTACCACGCCGAGAACGCCGATCGCGCGCTCGGCCGGCTCGCCGCCGCGCTGCAGGCGCGATCACGCCGCGCGCTGCTTCTGTTCTACGGCGATCATCTGCCGGGGCTGCCCGACGTCTACGCCGAAACAGGCTTCGACGATGGCGCCGAAGCCGTCGAGCAGCCGGTTCCGTGGCTTCTGCTGGACACGGCCGACGCGACTTCGCACGAGCGCACCGACACCGCGTCGTTCTACCTGCCGGCGCTGCTGCTCTCCGTCGCCGGCATCGACGACGCGTACTTTTCCGTACTGGAAGCCTTGCGGCGCTCCGACCAGGTGAGCCGTGGCTGGACGCCTGCCGAAAACGACGGGCTGGGCGCGCTGATGCAGCTCCGGCAGCGAGGCGATTTCGGCAGGCTGACGGAAAAGCTGGGTGGCGAAGCGGGATCGGCACGGCTGACCGGCCGGAGTCCCTGAGGAAGTCCGCCGCGGCGGCGATCGTCGCCCGGAGCCGGCCGGCCACCCGGGCCGCCCCTTCCCGCCTGCTACAATTCCGCTCTTTTCCCGACGCCTTTTCGAGCGGCCCAGCCATGTCCGTTCCCGCTACTGCCGTCCCCGTTATCGACCGCGAGTACACGCTCGAGCACAAGTACACGCGCACCGAGGGACGCATCTACCTCTCCGGCGTGCAGGCTCTCGTGCGCCTGCCGCTGATGCAGCAGATGCGCGACCGCGCGGCGGGGCTGAACACAGCAGGCTTCATCTCGGGCTATCGCGGCTCGCCGCTCGGCGGCTTCGACCTCGAGCTCTGGAAGGCGAAGAAGCACCTCAAGGCCGCGAACATCGAGTTCACGCCGGGCCTCAATGAGGACCTCGGCGCGACCATGGTCTGGGGCACGCAGCAGGCGAACCTGTTTCCGGGCGCGAAGTACGACGGCGTGTTCGCGATGTGGTACGGGAAGGGACCGGGCGTCGATCGCTGCGGCGATGTGTTCAAGCACGGCAATGCGGCCGGCACGTCGAAGCACGGCGGCGTGCTCGCGCTCGCGGCTGACGATCACGCCTGCCGCTCGTCGACGCTGCCGCACGGCTCGGAGCTGGAATTCGTCTCGGCGATGATACCGGTGCTGAATCCGGCCGGCGTGCAGGACATCCTCGACATGGGGCTCATGGGCTGGGCGATGTCGCGCTTCACCGGTCGCTGGGTCGGCTTCAAGACGATCGCAGAAACGGTCGAGTCGAGCGCGAGCGTCGTCGTCGATCCGCACCAGCTCGATATCGTCGTGCCGACGGATTTCGAGCTGCCGCCGGGGGGCCTCAACATCCGCTGGCCCGATCCGCCGCTCGATCAGGAAATGCGCCTGCACCGCTACGCCGTGCAGGCCGCGATCGCGTTCGCGCGCGCGAACGGCATCGACCGCGTCGTCATCGATTCGCCGCGCGCGCGGCTCGGCATCGTGACGACCGGCAAGAGCTATCTCGACGTGTTGCAGGCGCTCGAATACCTCGGCATCGGCACCGAGGAGGCGCGCGACATCGGCGTGCGCGTCTACAAGGTCGGCATGACCTGGCCGCTCGAGCCGGTCGGCATCCGCGAGTTCGCGCGCGGGCTCGAGGACATCGTCGTCGTCGAGGAGAAGCGCTCGTTCATCGAGTCGCAGCTGAAAGAGCACATGTACAACTGGGATCATCATATTCGCCCGTCGATCGTCGGCAAATACGACGAAGCCGGCGAATGGGTACTCCCGTCGACGAACGAGTTGACGCCCGCGATGATCGCGAAGGTGATCGCCGCGCGTCTGAAGCGCTTCTTCACCAGCGAGCGCATCGACGAGCGCCTGAGATGGATCGCCGCGAAGGAAGCCGAACTCGCGATGCCGCGCGCGAGCTTCCCGCGCGCCGCGCACTACTGCTCGGGCTGTCCGCATAACACGTCGACCGCGGTGCCCGAAGGCTCGCGCGCTCTCGCCGGCATCGGTTGCCATTACATGGTCACGTGGATGGACCGGCGCACCGACACATTCACGCAGATGGGCGGCGAAGGCGTGACCTGGTGCGGGCAGGCGCCGTTCACCGAGACCAAGCACGTGTTCCAGAACCTCGGCGACGGCACGTATTTCCATTCCGGTTCGCTTGCGATCCGCCAGGCGATCGCGGCGAAGGTCAACATCACCTACAAGATCCTCTACAACGACGCGGTCGCGATGACCGGTGGGCAGCCGGTCGACGGCACGCTGACCGTGCCCGACATCGCCCACCAGGTGCGCAGCGAAGGCGTGCAGACCATCATCGTGATGAGCGACGACATCGCGAAGTGGTCGAAGCCCGAGATCTTTCCCGCCGGCGTCGAGTTCATACATCGCGACGAGCTCGATGCGGTGCAGAAGCGCCTGCGCGAGGTGCCGGGCGTGTCGGTGCTGATCTACGACCAGACCTGCGCGACCGAGAAACGCCGGCGCCGCAAGCGCGGCAAGATGGAGGATCCGCAGAAGCGCGTCTTCATCAACTCGCTCGTCTGCGAAGGCTGCGGCGACTGCGGCGAGAAATCGTTCTGCGTCTCGGTGCTGCCGAAGGAGACCGAATACGGTCGCAAGCGCGAAATCGACCAGTCGAACTGCAACAAGGATTTTTCCTGCGTCAAGGGCTTCTGCCCGAGCTTCGTGACCGTGCACGGCGGCACGCTCAGGAAGCGCAAGGGCGGTGCGGCCAGCGTCGATTTCGGCACGCTGCCGCCGCCGGTTGTGGCGACGAACCTCGATCAGCCGTGGAACATCCTCGTCACCGGCATCGGCGGCACCGGCGTCGTCACGATCGGCGCGCTGCTCGGCATGGCGGCGCACCTCGAAGGCAAGGGCGCGACCGTGCTCGACCAGACCGGGCTCGCGCAGAAAGGCGGCGCGGTGACGTGTCACCTGCGCATCGCGCGGAGCCCGGGCGACATTCACGCCGTGCGCATCGCCGCCGGCGAGGCCGATCTCGTGCTGGGCTGCGACATGGTCGTCGTCAACGACTACTGGTCGCTGTCGAAAATCCGCGCCGGCCGCGCCCGCGTCGTGCTGAACACGTACCAGGCGATGCCGGGTACGTTCACGATGAAGCCCGATCTCGAGTTTCCGGCGCAGCAGATCGTCGACGCCGTGACATTCGCGCTCGACGGCGAGAAGCCCGAACTCGTCGATGCGACCGACCTCGCGACGAAGCTGCTCGGCGATTCGATCGCGAGCAACCTGTTCATGCTGGGATACGCGTGGCAGAAGGGCTGGGTGCCGGTCTCGCTGGACGCGCTGATGCGGGCGATCGAGCTCAACGCGGCCGCGGTCGAGATGAACAAGTCGGCTTTCAACTGGGGCCGCATGGCGGCGCACGACATCGAGACGGTGCGCGCGGCCGCGAACGGCACGTCCTGCATTTCATCGGTCCAGGCCGATCCGCTGGATGACGCCACGATCAGCCGCTCGCTGGACGAGCGGATCGCCCGCCGTGTGGATTTTCTCACCGCATACCAGAATGCCGCTTACGCGCGCGAGTATCGTGCGCTGGTCGACAAAGTTCGCGCGGCCGAACAGCAGAAAGCGCCAGGGTTCACGTCGCTGACCGAAGCCGTGGCGCGCTATGCGTTCAAGCTGATGGCATACAAGGACGAGTACGAGGTCGCGCGGCTCTATACCAGCGGCGAGTTCGAAAAACGCATCCGCGAGACGTTCGACGGAAACTATCGCCTGCACTTCAACCTGGCGCCTCCGCTGTTCGCGAGGAAGGATGCCGAGGGGCATTTGCGCAAGGCCGAGTACGGCAGCTGGGTGGTGGGCGCGTTCAAGCTGCTCGCGAAGATGCGCGGCCTGCGCGGCAGCGCGCTGGATGTGTTCGGCTACACGGCCGAGCGCAAGGCCGAACGCAGGCTGATCGCGGACTATCGCCGCACGATCGACGAGCTGATCTCCACGCTGAATCACGACAATCATGCGCTCGCGGTCGAGATCGCTTCGATTCCGGAGCGCATCCGCGGCTACGGCCACGTCAAGGAACGCCACCTCGCAGCCGCGCAGCAGCGCTGGGCGACGCTGATGCAGGCCTGGCGCGAGCCGGCGTCGGCGCGCGCCGCATGACGCGTGCGCCACGCATTCTGCTGAGCGCGTCGGACGTCTGAACGGCGGTCGAAGCGGGTTCCGCTTGCCACGCGATATTTACGCAAAAGCGACGCGACGATCACAGGATGCGCGCGAGTCTCGGCTGACATCCCCGATAGGAGGCTGTCGCATGAAACTCACGCGCATTCTGATCTCCACCCTGCTGCTCGGCATTCTGCTTTCACTGTCCGCCTGCAAGCAGCAGCAGCCGAACGGAACACCGCCGCCTGCAAGCATGGTGTCGATCGGCTGAACGGGCTGAACGGGAGAGCCGCTGCATATGCAGCGGCTCTGTGCTTGAGCTTCTAGCTCCTCACATCGATCAGATCGATATACTGGAAGCGCCCGTCGCGGAGCACGCGCTCGCCGCGCTCTAGAACAATGGGCTTGCGCCAGAGCGGACCCGCATACACGCACGTGTGAAACTCGCCGTTCTCGCCGCAGGGATCGACTCCGGCGGGCAGATCGGCAAGCAGCGACTCATCGAAATCGCGGCCGCAGAATCCCGCATCGAGCAGCTCGGTATCGACAGAGCTCAGGATGGCGCGGAATCCGCGCTCGATGAATCGGTGCGCGAGGCTCGCCGTGTCTTCCTGCCACAGCGGATAGACGCTGCGCCAGCCGAGCCGCGCGAGCAGCGCGTCACGATACGCACGCACGTCGGCAAGAAAGAGATCTCCGAACGCAATCGTCTCCAGCTCGGCGCCGAAAGTCGATCGCGCGTGCTCCAGCGCGCGGGCGAATTCGACTTCATAGACCGCATTGCTCGCCTGCGGCGGAATCTCGGCCTCGAACAATGGCAGCCCGAGCGCGTCCACCTGCCGGCGCAGGATCGAGCGGCGCACGCCGTGGATCGCGATGCGCTCGTAGCCGGTCGTAATGGTCGTCAGCAGTCCCGCCACGTGCCAGCCGGGGTCGTCGAGCAGCCGCTCGAGCGCCATGGCGGAATCCTTGCCGCCGCTCCACGCGACCAGCACCGGTGCGCTCACGATTGCCGCTGCCAGACGAGCGTGCGGTTGTTCGCCGGCATCGCCACGTCGTCGATCAGTGCAAAGCCGGCCCTGCGTGCGAGCGCGTCGACCGCTTCCATGTCGCGCAGACCCATGTGCGGCGAGCGCGCCTTCAGCGATTCGTCGAAGGCGGCGTTGCTCGCGCTGGTGTAGGCGCCTTGGTAGTTGAACGGACCGTAGATCACGAGCTTCGCGTCCGGCGTCGTGACCGAAGGCAGGGCGTCGAACAGCATCCCGACTTCGCGCCAGCTCATGATGTGCAGCGTGTTTGCGCTGAAGACGCCGTCGAAGGGCGTGACCGGCCAGCCGCCCGTGGCGACGTCGAGCTCGATCGGCGGCGGTGTGTTCGCGAGGTTCGCGTCGGCGAGCCAGGCGCGGATTCCAGCGAGGTTTTCGGCGCGGTCCGACGTCTGCCAGACGAGCTGCGGCATCGCCGCCGCGAAATGCACCGCGTGCTGGCCTGTGCCGCTGCCGATCTCGAGCACGCGTGAGCGATCGGCGAAATGCGCGCGCAGCACCGAAAGGATCGGCTCGCGGTTGCGCTCGCAGGCAGGCGCGAAAGGCTTGTCGTCCATCGCCTGAGTGTGCCTCAGCGGAAATCGGGAAGCACCTGCCCGCGCGTCGCCGCGGCGAGCGGCGCGAAGCCTGCTGTGCGATGCTTGCATACCTCTCCGGCGGCGAGGCGCATGCTCAATCGGCTCTGGCTCGGCTTTTTCCTGACGGCGGCAGTGGCCGCGCTCGCGCGCTGGATTCTCGGCGGCGACGGCGCGGTGTTCGCCGCAATGATCGCCAGCCTGTTCGACATGGCCCGGCTGTCGGTCGAGGTCATGATCCTCCTGTTCGGCACGCTGACGCTGTGGCTCGGCCTGCTGCGCATCGCCGAGCAGGCCGGTTTGATCGACGCGCTCGCGCGCGCGCTCGGGCCGCTCTTCCGGCGCTTGATGCCCGACGTGCCCGAGGACCACCCGGCGGTGGGCCTGATCACGCTCAACTTCGCCGCCAACGCGCTCGGCCTCGACAACGCGGCGACGCCGATCGGCCTGCGTGCCATGCGCGAGCTGCAGACACTGAATCCGAGCACGGATACGGCAAGCAATGCGCAGATCCTGTTTCTGGTGCTGAACGCGTCGTCGCTGACGTTGCTGCCGGTCAGTATCTTCATGTATCGCGCGCAGCAGGGCGCGCACGATCCGACGCTGGTGTTCCTGCCGATCCTGCTCGCGACGAGCGCGTCGACGCTGACCGGTTTCCTCGCGGTCGCCATCGTGCAGCGGATCAGGCTGCGCGATCCGGTCGTGCTCGCCTGGATCGGCGCAACCGCCGTTCTGTTCGGCGGCTTCATCGCGCTGCTCGCGAGTCTCCCGGCCGCCTCGCTCGCGCCGCTGTCCTCGCTCACCGGCAACCTCGTGCTGTTCGCGATCGTGATCGCGTTCCTCCTCGCCGGCGCGTGGCGCAAGGTTCCGGTCTACGAGAGCTTCGTCGAGGGCGCCAAGCAGGGCTTCGAGGTTGCGAAGGACCTCTTGCCGTATCTCGTCGCGATGCTGTGCGCGGTCGGCGTGCTGCGCGCTTCCGGCGCGCTCGATTTCGCCCTGGACGGCATCCGCTGGATCGCAGCGAGCACCGGCTTCGACACGCGCTTCGTCGACGCGCTGCCAACCGCGCTGGTCAAGCCGTTCTCGGGCAGCGCCGCGCGCGCGATGCTGATCGAGACGATGAAGACGCACGGCGTGGACAGCTTTTCGTCGCTGGTCGCCGCGACGGTGCAGGGCAGCACGGAAACGACGTTCTACGTGCTTGCGGTCTATTTCGGCGCGGTCGGCATCCGGCGCGCGCGGCATGCGGTTGGCTGCGCGCTGCTCGCCGATCTCGCCGGCGTCATCGCGTCGATCGCCGTCTGCTACTGGTTCTTCGGCTGACGTCGAATTCCTGCACCGGATGGGCGAGCCGGCATTACGGGTCCATTGCGGCCGGTCAGGATGCGCAGGCCTTCGCCACTCCGACGCGCCATGCCTCACCGAGATCTCATTCCCGACCCTCATACCTCCGACGCTCGCGTCTGGTTGCACTTGCAATATTTACGGAGGATAATTTCCCGTGCAATCAGCAGGGCTGCCGTCACCATGTGGTCCACCGCGCGCAAATCCCCCGTTCCCGAGGCCGATCCGGCCCGCGTCCTGACCAAGGCCGCGCTGCGCGCCGCCGACATCCTCGAAGTGCCGCAGCGCACGCTGGCCGAGATCATCGGCGTCAGCGCCTCGACCATCTCGCGCGCCGCGAACGGCGGCGCGTCGCTCGATCCGGACAGCAAATCCGGCGAGCTCGCCAAATTGTGGGTACGCGTGTTCCGCTCGCTCGATGCAATCGTCGGCTCGAACGACGAAGCGGCACGCGCGTGGCTCAATTCCGCGAATGCCGCGTTCGGCGGCGAGAAGCCGATCGACCGGCTGCGCAGCGCGGAAGGACTGATTCATGTGCTCCATTACCTCGACACGGCGCGCGGGCGGCCCTGACAGCTCGCAGGCTCCGCTTCCCGCGTGATCACGATTCTGCGCAGGCGGGATCGCAAAGCCTGCGACGCCGCTCGTCCATGCTCGCATCCGAGTCATGATGGCACCCAGGCATTTCACTGCGGAGATCGTGCGTGGCGCCGCTCGCCAGCTCGCGGCGAAACCGTGGCGCATCGTCGAGGCGCAGCATCGCGTGCCGACGATGCGGCTGGTCGACACGCTGGACGAGCAGCGCACGCTGGAGGACATGCTCGAAGCGAGCAAGCCGCCGCTCCCGGCGGGCGCTGCCCCCCTGCACTATCTTCTGGCGACGCCGTTCCGCTATCCGGCGCCACCGCCCGTGGGTTCGCGCTTCCGGGGTATCGGCGATCCCGGCGTCTGGTATGGCGCCGACGTCGTGCAGACGGCGCTCGCCGAAGTCGCCTACTGGCGGCTGTGCTTCCTCGCCGATTCGCCGGGGACGCCGGATCTGCTGCCCGTTCCGCACACGGCGTTCCGGGCGAGCGTCGCGGGATCGGTCATCGTGCTCCAGCAGCCGCCGTTCGATCGCCAGCGCAGAAGCTGGGAAGACCCCGCGAGCTACGAAGCGACGCAAGCGCTCGCCCGCGTCGCACGCGAGGCACGTGTCGCCCTGATCCGCTATCGCTCCGTGCGCGATCCCGAGCATCGCGCGGCGCTCGCGGTGCTGACGCCGAAGGCGTTCCGCAAGCGCGAGCCGCTCGAGCAGCACACCTGGCTGATCAAGGTTGCGCGCACGCAGGTGCTCGCGGAGACGAATCTCGGCGGTGAGCGGCTCGCGTTCGCGCCCGAGATGCTGGGCTTGCCGCGCCGGAAGTAGGTCCGCGTTCGCGGTGGTTGCGCAGCAGGACGCCGACGTCGTCGGTGACGCCGGCGTGTTTCCTGAAGTTCTTCGGCTACGCGCGACTGCGCGCCGGCCTGCCGCCGAGCAGCCGCGCGGGCAGGAAGATGATCGCGCGCAGGAGCTCGAAGACGCCTTCCACCGCGATGCCGACCAGGCGGAACGGCAGCAGCAGCAGCCAGACGATCGGATAGAGCACCAGAGCGAGCAGCGCCAGCGGCCAGCACAGGACGAGCAGGAGGACCCAGAGCAGGAAAGTGAACATCGTCATCCTCGCCAGAGCGTCGCATCCGACGCAAGAGCACTCACGCAGAGATGAGGGCGCGAAAGGAGTGCCGAAAGGGGCGCCGTTCCCGCGACGCTCAGGCAGGCGGCAGCGTCTGCCCGGTGAGCGCCGCGCGGATCTCGCGGAGCTTCACCTTGATCGCCGCCTCGTTCTCGGGCCCGGTGCGCAGGAGGAGTTTCTGGCCGGCCGAGCGGGATTCGAGCGCCGGGTCGGCATACTCGTACGTCACGCTGGATCGCGTGACTGCCGCGGGCTCGGCGAGATCCGGCGTCGCCAGGAGATGGTCGATCACGAACACGAGCCGGTCATTGAAATAGCCGTCCTTGTAGCCGAGCTCGCGGTAGGCCTCCTGAAACAGCGGATAGAAGTGCGCGTACCACCCGACGAGCTTCTCCGCATCGATCGCCTGCGCAACGCGCACATACGCGGCGTAGCGCGTGTAGTTCCGCGCGTCGATTTCGCTCCGGGCGCCGTCGCTGCGCGCGACGAATGTGCCTTGCGCAGGGCGCACGGGCAGCGCGTCGAAGGCGAGCTTCTGCCGCGGCAGGCTGTCGATCGTCGCGACGATGCGCTGGATCACGTGCTGCGGATTCAGAAGATCGCCGATCACATCGCCGACGAGCGCGCGGAGCGCCTCCAGCACCGCCGCATCGCTCGCGTCCAGCGGGGGCAGCGGAGCGGTGTCTTCCGTGTCCGCGCCCGCAGCCTGCTCGATCGGATGCTCGATCGGCGGAGTGGCCGGCGCCGCGGCCGGCGGGTTCGCCGGCGCGGGGGCAGGCAGTTGCGTCACCGGAGGCTTGGCGGTGTCCGCAAAATACACGCCCGCCCCGATGGCAACGGCCAGTGCGGCGCCTCCTGCGATCCAGGTCCAGACCGGCGTCTTTTTTCTGCTCACGTCATCGTCTTGCGTGAATGGGCTCTGCTCATGGACCCGCGGCGTTCCGATTCGTTCCCGGTGGTGCGCCGTCGTACTTCGCGGCGCTGCCTGTCGAAGTCGATGCGGCCGGCCCACGGCTGGCATTAAGGCGCGGCTTCCTACGATGGCGGCGCGACAGCCGCCATGGCGCGCAGGGAGGATTCGAATGCGCAAGCGCAACACGGTTACGCTGGCCCGCGCGCGCAAGCACGCGGGCTCCGGCAGGCAGGCGCCCACCGCCGGCACCGGAACGCCTGCCAATGCTCCGAAGCCGGACGGTGCGTCCGTGCGCATCACGCATCCCGAGCGCATCGTCTATGCGGGTACGGGCATCACCAAGCAGGACGTCGCCGAGTACTACCGCGCCGTCATGGACTGGATGCTGCCGGAGCTCGCCGCGCGTCCGCTGTCGATCGTGCGCTGCCCGGACGGTACCGGCGCGCAGTGCTTTTTCCAGAAGCATCACGCAGCCAGCCTCGGGCGAGCGGTCGCTTCGATCACGCTGCGCGAGAAAGGCGGCGGCAGCGATCGCTATTTTTACGTCGACGACGCGCGCGGCGTGCTGGAGCTGGTGCAGATGAACGCGATCGAGTTCCATCCATGGGGCGCGCGCGTGGACGATCCGGAACGGCCCGACCGCCTCGTGTTCGATCTCGATCCCGCGCCCGGCGTCGGCTGGGACGCGCTGGTCGCCGCCGCCAGGGATGTGCGTGCCGAGCTCGCGCGCGCCGGACTTGAAAGCTTTCCTCGGCTGTCCGGCGGCAAGGGACTGCACGTCGTCGTGCCGATCCGGCGCGGCCCCGGCTGGGAGGACGCGAAGGCGTTCTGCGGTGGCCTCGCCGCGGCGATGGCGGCCGCGAAACCCGCGCTCTATCTCTCGACGGCGAGCAAGGCCCAGCGCGAGGGCCGCATCTTCATCGACTGGCTGCGCAACGCGCGCGGCGCGACCAGTGTCGCGAGCTGGTCGCTGCGTGCGCGCGCCGGCGCGCCGGTCGCGATGCCCTTGCGCTGGAGCGAGCTCGCGCGCGCAGGCAGCTCGGCGGCATTCGATCTCCGCGCCGCGATGCGGCGCGCGAAAAGCCTGCGCAAGGATCCGTGGGAGGGATTCGCGCAGATCAAGCAGTCGCTGCCGCGCGCCGTGGCGCGCCGGTGAAAGCTTTCGTCGCAGGAGACGGTCACAGTTACGGATTGCTAACTCGTGCTGGGCTAATTTTTCGCACAGGTTTTTTGCAAAGCCGGTGATGCACGTGATGACGACGAAGCCGCGGCATGAACGAATGAAGATGCTGGCTTGCGCGTGTGGCGCCTTGCTGGCGTGCGGACTTGCGCCCGCAATCGCGCAGGAGCCTCGGCCGGACGCAGCCGAACCCGAGCACGTCGAGGTCGAGCTGATCAGCGAGCACACCGCGGTCGTGCCCGGCCAGTCGCTTCAGTTCGGCCTCTTGCTGCGGCACGAGCCGCACTGGCACACGTACTGGATCAATCCCGGCGACTCCGGCCTGCCGACGACGCTGCGCTGGACGTTGCCGGCCGGCTTCAAGGCCGAGGAGATCGCCTGGCCGCTGCCGAAGCGCTTCGATGTCGGCGGCCTCTACAACTTCGGCTACGACGGCGAAGTCGTGCTCCCGGTCGCCCTCAGCGTGCCTGCGGACGCAGCGCCGGGATCGAGCGCGCATGTCGAGGTCGAAGCGAAATGGCTGGTCTGCCGCGAAGCCTGCATTCCGGGCAAGGCTTCGTTCGCGATGGATCTGCCGGTCGTCGCGGATCCGCCGAAACCCGACAGCCGCTGGACCATGCAGTTCGCGCGCGCGCGCGCGCGCCTCGCGCAGCCGCAGGCAACCGCGTGGAAAGGCGAGACACGCGTCGACGGCGATCGCATCATCGTGACGCTGCGCGGCCCGAGCCTCCCCGAGACCGAAGGTCTCGACGCGTTCGTCGAGCAGCGCAAGCTCGTCGACAACAAGCCGCCGACGATCCGCCGCGACGGCGACGCGCTGACCGTGGGCTTTGCGAAGAGCGAGTACTTCGCAGCCGAGCCCGAGACGTTCGATCTGATACTTACGCGTCCCGCCGCCTCGGGCGTGCGCGGCTGGCGCGTGCAGGTTCCCTTTGCCGCGACCGCAGCGGCACCCTAGATCTGCCAGTCCAGGAGAAACACTCATGACGATCCGCGTTGCCTTGCTCGCCGCCGCGCTCACGCTGGCCGCTCCGGCTCTAGCCAAGCCCGTGATCGGTCAGCCGGCTCCCGATTTTTCCGTCATCGACGCGTCGGGCAAGACGCAGTCGCTCGCGGCGTACAAAGGCAAGACCGTCGTGCTCGAATGGAACAATCCGGAATGCCCGTTTGTGCGCAAGCATTACGGCGCCAAGAACATGCAGGCGCAGCAGAGCGAGGCGGCCGCGCAGGGCGTCGTCTGGCTCACCATCAATTCCGGCGCCGAGGGCAAGCAGGGCCACCTCGACGCGGCCGGCGCGAAGGCGTACGTCGCGGAAGTGCAGGGCAAGCAGGCCGCGTATCTCCTCGACACCGACGGCAGGGTCGGCCACGCCTACGAAGCGAAGACGACGCCGCACATGTTCGTCATCGACAAGGACGGCGTGCTTCGCTACATGGGCGGCATCGACTCGATCCCGAGCGCGGACGTCGACGACATTCCGAAGGCGACGCAGTACGTGCGCCAGGCGCTCGCCGACCTCGCCGCCGGCAAGCCGGTCAGCGTGCCGACGTCGGAGCCGTACGGGTGCTCGGTGAAGTACGGGTCGTGAGCGCGGCGCGCATCAGGTGATCGTTTCGGAGAGCCGGGCAGGCCGGATACGCGCGGCCCGGAGCAAGCGATGCCGTTTGCGTCCGCGACTAGCGTGACGCGTCGGCACCTTCGACAGGTTGCACCTGGATCGCGCTCGCGTCCGACACGATCTCCGGCACCATCGAGACCTTGGGCGCCGGTACCGCAGGCGCAGGCGCAGCGGCCGAGACTTTCCACGCGATCGCCCATGCGGTGCCGACGAGCAGTGCGGCGATGCCGAACGTGATGCCGGCCCAGGCGCCGTGGAGATTCGTTTCGGTGACGGCGGCGAAGACCCGGGTGAACAGCGTCGGCGCGAAAATGCCGGCGACGCTGGACAGGCTCGCGACCGCACCCTGCAGGCGTCCCTGCTCGGTCGGATCGACCTGCCGCGTCATGATCGCCTGCGCCGCGGGCTGCGCGATACCCCAGAGCGCCGCGATCGGCATGGCGGCCCAGAACCAGTAACCGGTGGGAGCGAGCCCGTACAGCGCGAAGCCTATGGTGCCGCAGGCAAGACCGAGCAGCAGCGTGCGCCGCTCGCCGAGCGAGGCGACGATCTTCTTGACGAGGCCGCCTTGCACGATTGCGGCGAGCGCACCGACCGCGGCCAGCGTGTAGCCGACCATCTGCGGGCCCCAGTCGAAGCGATAGTCCGCGTACAGCACGAACGTGCTCGGGTACACCATGTGCGCGAACGCGAGCAGGAACAGGACCGAGATCAACCCGAGCACCTGCGGATAGCGGCGCAGCAGCTTGAGCGCGCCAAGCGGGTTGGCGTGCGTCCAGTCGAACCGCGATGTGCGCTTTTCCGGCGGCAGCGACTCGGGCAGCACGAACAAGCCGTACAGGAAATTCGTCAGGCACAGCACGACCGCCACCCAGAACGGCAGCCGCGGATTCATTTCGCCGAGGAAGCCGCCGATCGCCGGTGCGATGATGAAGCCGATGCCGAACGCCATGCCGATCATGCCGAAGCTCGCCGCGCGCTTTTCCGGCGGCGTCACGTCGGCGATGTAGGCGTTCGCGGTGCTGAAGCTCGCCGCGGTGATGCCGGAGATGATGCGGCCGATGAAGAGCAGCGGCAGCGTATTGACCATCGCCATCATCAGGAAATCGAGGCCGAGCCCGAGATTGGAGAGGAGGATCACGGGGCGCCGGCCGAACCGGTCGGACAACGCGCCCTGCACCGGCGTGAAGAAGAACTGCATCGCCATGAAGACGGTCGCGAACCAGCCGTACCAGACCGCCGCTTTCGAAACGTCGCCGCCGAGGAAGCTCTCGATCAGGTGCGGCAGCACGGGAATGATCAGGCCGAACGACAGGATGTCGATCAGCACGGTGACGAAGATGAAGATGAGTGCGGCGCGACGGCGCGCGGGCGCTTCTGGCGTGATCACGGGAGGCGTTCAGGGTCAAATCGGGGCGGCCCGCGGACGATAACCGATCCGGCGCGGGCCGTGATAGCGCGCCGGCGTGCCGGCGGTGCGGCTCACCGCTCCGCGTGGATGTCGATGAAGCGCAGGAACTCCGCCCGCGTGCGCGCGTCGTCGCGGAAGCTGCCGAGCATCTGGCTGGTGATCATCGACACGCCGCGCTTGTGCACGCCGCGCGTCGTCATGCACTGATGGACCGCATCGACGACGACGCCGACGCCGCGCGGCTTCAGCACCGTTGCGATGCAGTGCGCGATCTCGGCGGTGAGCTTCTCCTGGACCTGGAAGCGCCGCGCGTAGGCATCGACCACGCGCGCGAGCTTGGAGATGCCGACCACCTTGTCGGTCGGCAGGTACCCGATGTGTGCGCGCCCGATGATCGGCGCCATGTGATGCTCGCAGAACGACTCGAACTCGATGTCGCGCAGCACGATCAGCTCGTCGTAGCCTGCAACCTCCTCGAACGTGCGGCTCAGGTATTCGGTCGGATCGATCGCGTAGCCGGAGAACCAGTCACGGTAAGCCTCGACGACGCGCTTGGGCGTATCGAGCAGGCCTTCGCGCTCCGGGTCCTCGCCGGCCCAGCGGAGCAGCGTGCGCACGGCCTCCTCGGCTGTCGCCTGGTCGACCGAAAGCATCTTCCGTTTTTTCATCCGGCGTCTCCGCGATGTCGCGCGGGCAGTCTAGCAAACCGCCGCCGGGCGTCCGCGCGGCTCAGCGCTCGCGCGCCGCAGCGCGCCGCGAGGGCTTGGCGTCGACCGGAGCGAGAATCCATGACAGCGCCACCAATCGGGTGCGCGTCGTCGATCGCGGCCGGCGCAGCAGCTTCGCGAGACGCGCGAGCAGGCGATTGATCTCGGCGATCTCGGCTTCGCCGACCCAGCCCTTGCCGCGCGCGGCCCACAGCTCGCGCTGCGGCCCTTCGGCGATCGTGTCGGGATCGGCGAGCGCCCGCGTGAAGTCGCGGCCCGCCACGCGCAGCACGCTGGCAGCGACGGCGGCAACGGCCTTCGCGTTGGCCGTGGCGCCGGGACGGTAACGCAGATGCAGAGCTTCACCTTGCGAGCGTGTGCGGTAGCGCCGGCCATCCGCGGCAGACACTTCGACGACGAGCCGCGCCGCGGCGAGCTGGCGCAGATGATAGTAGAGCCCGTCCGCCGGGCGGCCGAGCTGCGCCGCGAGCTCCGCCACGCTGGCTTCGCCGCCGAGCGCCTCGAGCGTGTCGATGATCTCGATGCGTGCCGGCGAGGCCAGCACCTCGATTTCGTCCACGTTCTCGATCGCAGCACCTGCGCGCTTTTTGCGTGCCGGAAGTCCCTGTGCCATTGGTTGGCTTGCCTGTTTTGAAATTTCGAATGATTATTCAACAACGGCCGCGCGTGCGCAAACGCCGTCCGGGCACTTTGGACAGGAGAAGCAGGTCATGTGGAAGCGATGGATGATTGCCGCGGCGGCGGCGCTCGCGATGACGGTCGTGGCTCACGCTGAGGACGCGGCTTCGCTGCTCTCGCGCTACAAGAGCGCGACGGGCGGCGCGGCCTGGGACGGCGTGAAAACGCTGCACGCGAGCGGCACGCTCGGCGCGGGAGGCATGAGCGGCGACATCACGCTGGTGCAGGACCTCCTGACCGGGCGCTCGGCCGACGCGTACCGGCTCGGCCCCGTCGACGGTGCCGACGGCTATGACGGCAACCTGCGCTGGACGCGCGATCCCGGCGGCGAAGTCGCCGCGCTCGACACGCCTGAAGCGAAACGGCGCGCGCGCAGCCAGGCCTGGCTCGACGCGCGCGGCTTCTGGTATCCGGAGCGCATCAAGGCGAGTTATGGCGCCGTGACGGAGCAGGACGTCGACGGCAAGCGCTACCGCGTCGTCGAGGCGACGCCTGAGGCCGGCGATCCGCTGACGCTCTGGTTCGACCCAGCGAGCGGCCTGCTCGTGCGCACCGTGCAGCGCCAGGGTCAGGACACGGTCACGACGACGCTCGACGACTATCGCACGGTTGATGGCGTGCGCGTGCCGTTCCGCTCGATCACCGACATGACGGATGCGGCAGGTCGCACCGATCCGCGCCAGCGTACCGAGATACGTCTCGAGAAAGTGACTCTCAACGGCCCGATCAGCGACGCCGATTTTGCGATGCCGGAAATGGCGCCGACCGCGCACATCGCCGATGCGGGCGGCACCACGCGCATCCCGTTCGATCTCGTCAACAACCACATCTACGTAAATGGCTCGCTCAACGGGAAGCCGGCGCGCTTTCTCGTCGATACCGGCGGCGTCAATCTGCTGACGCCGGCAGCGGCGCAGAAATTCGGCGTCGCCGGCGAGGGCAAGCTCGCCGCGCGTGGCGTCGGCGATCAGGCGGTCGACCTTTCGCTCGCGCACGCGAAAGAGGTACGCGTCGGCGGCGCGGTGCTCGACAAGCCCGTCTTCTACGTCATCGACCTCGGTGACCTGCCGAGCGTGGAAGGCGTCGAATCGGACGGCCTCGTCGGGTACGAGATGTTCCGCCGCTTCGGCGTCACGATCGACTACGCGCGTCGCGAGATCACGCTGACCGAGCCCGCGAAGTTCGCACCGCCAGCCGGCGCCACGGTGCTGCCGTTCGAGCTCGACGATCGCATTCCGATCGTGTCCGGCACGCTGGACGGCCAGCCGGTGCGCCTCAGCGTCGATACCGGCTCGCGCTCGTCGCTGACGATGCATTCGCCGTTCGTGCGCGAGCACGGCCTGGTCGAGAAATATCGTGCCGCACCCGAAGCCGTGGTGGGCTGGGGTGTCGGCGGCCCTTCGCGCGCGCGGCCGGCGCGGCTCGGTACACTCGTGCTTGGCGGTCTTCGCATCGAAGGCATCGCCGGCGATCTCTACACGGGCGACAAGGGCTCGTTCGCCAACCCCGATCTCGCGGGCAATCTAGGCGGGGCCGTGTTCCGGCGCTTCACGATGGCGTTCGACTACGCCAACAAGCGCCTCTATCTCGCGCCGAACGCGGAGTTCGGCAAGCCGGATCCGTTCGACCGCAGCGGCCTGTTCCTGCTGGGCAAGGACGACGCGTTGCTGGTCGCCGACGTCGCGCCGGACAGCGCGGCGGCGCGCGCGGGCCTCGAAACGAATGATCGCATCGTTTCGGTCGATGGCGAGCCCGCAAACACGAAGTCGCTGCTCGCGGTGCGCGCGAAGTTGCGCGATCTTCCAGCCGGCACGCACGTGCGCATGGAGCGCCTGCGCGACGGCAGGAAGGGGGCGGTGGAGATCGTGCTCGCCGATCGCATCGCCGCAAGGTAACCGGCCGGCGAGGCGCCGCGTCGTGTCACTCGACGCGGCAGAACACCGCCTTGAGATAACGGGATTCGGGCACGTTCGCCAGAAACGGGTGATCCGGTCCCGCACCGGAGACTTTCAGCACCTGCACCGTGCGGTTGGTGTAGAACGCCGCACGGCGCAGCATGTCGAGGAACTGCTCCTCGCTGACGAGTCCCGTGCACGAGCAGGTAAGAAAGATTCCGCCCGGCTTCACGGCCGCGAGCGCGAGCTTGTTCATGTCGAGATACTTCTTGAGCGCCGGGATCACCTGCTCGCGGTCGCGCGTCATCTTGGCGGGGTCGAGCACGACGACGTCGTACTGGTCGCGGTTGTGGACGGCCACGTCGCGCAGCCAGGCGAAGATGTCCGCCTGCACGAAGCGCACGCGCGCCTTGTTGAGGCGCGCATTGCGCTCGGCGATCGCGAGAATCTCTTCGTCGAGATCGACGCCGACGGCTTCCTCGGCGCCGCCGATCGCCTTCGCGTAGATTGCGAAGCCGCCGGAGTTGCAGCAGAGATCGAGCACGCGCTTGCCGGCGCAGAATCCGGACAGGGCCTTGCGGTTGTCGCGCTGGTCGGCGAAGAAGCCTGTCTTGTGCCGGGTGCCCGGCGCCGCGTGGAACTTCACGCCGTGCTCGTGGATGACCGTCGGCCGGGGCGGCACCGGGCTGCCGCAGTCGAAGCTCTCCTGCTTCTGCACGTGGTCCTCGGCGAATGCGTAGAGATTCGCATCCGGAAAGTGCTCGAGCAGGCAGCGCCGGATCAGCTCACGCTGCCGGAACATGCCGGCCGCGAAATATTCCACGACGAGCGTGTCCGCGAAGCGATCGACGACGAGGCCGGAAAGGCCGTCGCCTTCGGAGTGGACCAGGCGATAGGCGTCGGTGACGGCGTCGAGCCCGAGCACCTCGCGCCGCAGCGACACGGCCGCGCCGATCCTGCGCGCGAAGAATGCCTCGTCGATCGCTTCGTCGGGGTCGGCGGTCAGCACGCGCAGGGCGATGCGCGAATGCCCGTTGTAGAAGCCGCGCCCGGCGAACAGGCCCTCGCGGTCGACGATGTCGACGATGCTGCCCGGCCGGGGCCGCTCGGCCGGCTTCTCGACCATCTTCTGGAAGATCCAGGGGTGCGTCGAGCGGCGCTCGGTCTTAAGATGAATGACGGGCAGCGCGCCCGCAGCGTCCGATTTCATCCGGCCATGATAAAGGCCGGCGCAGGCCGCCTGCTCGCTCGTTTGTGCCGTGTATCGCACAGCCGTGGCTTCCCTATTGCGGCCGCAGCGCCGCGCCGCTAAGGTGCGTCTGCGAGAAGGGGAGTAGCTCCCGCCGCCGCGATCGTCAGCACGAGCCGCAAGGCTCCGGTCCGGCGGGCAGATCGGCCCGATCTGCGAGCGAGACCTTCGCCGTCCTGGCGAAGGTGCGTCTCGAGAAAACCCGAGACCCGTGCGACGCCGGTTCACGGGGGCCTGGCTTTTCGGGAGACGCTTCATGCATACGATCGGAACACCGGCGCTGTGGGCGGCGTTCGTCGCCGTCGTCATCGCCGCGCTGGCCGTCGATTTCCTCGTGCTGGAATCCAACGGACGGCGCCGGGTCGCGTTCCGGCAGGCACTGGGCTGGAGCATCGCCTGGATCTCGCTCGCGCTCGCGTTCAACCTCGGTCTCTGGTGGTGGGTGGACGCGCACGCGGGCCGCGCGGCCGCCAACGACATCGCGCTCGAATTCCTGACCGGCTACGTCGTCGAGAAGTCGCTCGCGGTCGACAACATCTTCGTGTTCCTGATGGTGCTCAACTACTTCGCGGTGCCGGCCGAGGAGCGCCGGCGTGCGCTGATGCTGGGCGTGCTGGGCGCGATCGTCCTGCGCGCGATCCTGATCTTCATCGGCGCCGCGCTGGTCCAGCGCTTCCACTGGGTGCTCTACCTGTTCGGCCTGTTCCTCGTGTTCACGGGAATCAAGATGCTGCGCGCGGTGAACGAGGAGACGGATCTCGAAGCGAATCCGGTGCTGCGCTTCATGCGCGCGCACCTGCCGCTCACCCAGGGATTCCGCGGCAGCGCGCTCGCCATCATCGAGAACGGCCGGCGCCTGTACACGCCGCTGTTCGTGGTCATGGTGCTGATCGCGGTGACCGACGTGATCTTCGCGGTCGATTCGATTCCCGCGATCTTCGCCGTGACCGAGGACCCCTTCGTCGTGCTGACTTCGAACGTGTTCGCCGTGCTGGGGCTGCGCGCGATGTTCTTCATGCTCGAAGGTGCCGCGGCGCGCTTCCACCTGCTCAATTACGGGCTCGCGGCGGTGCTGCTGTTCATCGGCACGAAGATGCTGATCGTGGACGTGTGGAAGATTCCGATCGGGCTCGCGCTCGGTGTCGTCGCGGTGCTGATCGGCGCATCGATGCTGGCGAGTCTTCTGATCCAGCCGAAACACCGCCCGGCCTGAGTATCGCCCCCCGCCCCGGGGCAGTCTCCCACGTGCGGCACTGCAGCGATGCTGCGGCGCCCTTGCATGTCGGTGCTCCGATCCCAATGCTGTGCGCATGGTCAGCGTGCCCGCGCTTCCCGAACCCAATGCCACCGCCGTCGCTCACGACAGGAAACGCGTGCGCTACGCGGCGCTCGGCGCGGCCGCGCTGCTTGCCGGCGTCTGGATCGCCTGGATCGCGGCATCCGTGCTCGGCTGGTCCCTGGACGATCTCGGCATCACGCCGCGAGTACCGCGTGGGCTCGTAGGCATCCTGACCGCGCCGCTCGCGCACGCCTCGTTCGAGCATCTCATGTCGAACACACTGCCGCTCGGCCTGCTCGCGACGCTGACGCTGTACTGCTATCCGCTCGGCGCACGTCGCGCGATCCCGCTGATCTGGATTCTCTCGGGGCTCGGCGTCTGGCTGTTCGCACGCGCGAACACGCACGTCGGCGCGAGCGGGATTGCGCACGGACTCATGTTCTTCCTGTTCGTGATGGGACTGCTGCGCCGGGACCGGCTCGCGATCGTGACGGCGCTGGTCGTGTTCTTTCTCTACGGCGGCATGCTGCTGACCGTGCTGCCGCGCGATCCGCACGTGAGCTTCGAGTACCACCTCGCTGGCGCAATTGCGGGCGTGCTGTCGGCATTCCTCCTGCACCGCGTCGATCCCGCGCCACCGCGCAGGCGCTACAGCTGGGAGGACGAAGCCGACGAGCCCGAGCCCGACGGCGAGCTCGAGCTGCCGCGGCCGGCCGACGTGCCCGTGCTCTGGCACCGCCCGGAGGGCGGCAGCGAACGCGGGCGCGTGATTCGCTTCCCGCGCGACGGCTCGCGATCCGAGCCTGATTGAGAGGCGTTCTTCGTGCGTCGCAAGTCCCTGATCCGTAACCGCCTTTCAGGCCTGCGTCGAGCCGAAGACGCGTCGGCGCGAAGCGCGCTAAGCTGTCTCCCGTGAGGACGGACGAACGCAAGCCATGGCTGCACTGAACACACCACGACGCGTCGAGCATCAGCAGACTGACAAGGGCTACGTGCCGGTCTACACGACGGCAGTCGTCGAGCAGCCGTGGTCGAGCTATTCGCAGGTCGACCACGAGACCTGGGCGACGCTGTTCCGCCGGCAGCGCGAAGTCCTCGCCGGACGCGCCTGCCGCGAATTCATCGAAAATCAGGAGCGCTTCGGCATGACGCCGGACGCGATCCCGCGCTTCGACGAGCTCAACGAGGTGCTGTCGAAGGCCACCGGCTGGCAGCTCGTCGGTGTCGAAGGCCTGCTGCCGGAGCTGACGTTCTTCGACCATCTCGCTAACCGGCGCTTTCCGGTGACGTGGTGGATCCGCAAGCCCGAGCAGATCGACTACATCGCCGAGCCGGATCTCTTCCACGACCTTTTCGGGCACGTGCCGCTGCTGCTGAATCCGGTCTTTGCCGACTACATGCAGGCGTACGGACGCGGCGGCGTGCGCGCGCACGGCATCGGCGGAGAGGCTCTGGTGAACCTGACGCGCCTCTACTGGTACACGGTCGAGTTCGGCCTGATCCGCCAGGACGACGGCCTGCGCATCTACGGCTCGGGCATCGTGAGCTCGAAGGGCGAATCGATCCACTGCCTCGAATCGCCGGCGCCGAACCGCATCGGGTTCGACCTCACGCGCATCATGCGCACGCGTTACCGCATCGACACGTATCAGAAGACGTATTTCGTCATCGACAGCTTCCAGCAACTGATGGATGCGACGCGCCCCGATTTCCTGCCGATCTACCGCGAGCTCGCGGCCCAGCCGTCAATTCCGGCCGGCGAAATCGTACCGGGCGACCGCGTCATCCACCGCGGCACCGGCGAGGGCTGGGCAGAGTCCGGCGACGTCTGACGCCGCCGCGGCGAACTTTCCGGTTTGCGCCGGCTCGAATACCGACATGGATCCCCGGAGAACACCGATGAGGCGCATTCCGCTCGCGCTCGCGATCGCCGCATTCGCGCCGTTCGCCCAGGCCGAAGTCAAGGAATCGGCCGCCGACGCGTTCTTCCTGACCTTCACCGGCACCGTTGCAGCGCCGACTGCGAAGGCGTACGACGACATCGTGCATGTCGCGCGCTGGTGGAACAGCGAGCACACGTATTCGGGCAGGGCCGTGAATCTCTCGATCCGGGCCGAGGCCGGCGGCTGCTTCTGCGAGAAGTGGAAGGACGGCAGCGCCGAGCACGGCGAGGTGCTGATGGCGATACCGGGCCGCATGCTGCGCCTTCGCGCCGCGCTCGGGCCGCTGCAGGAACGCGCGCTGACCGGCATCCTCACGTTCTGGCTGAGCAACGACGACAGCACGACGACGCTGACGGTCGAGTATCGCGTCAACGGCGCGAATGCGAGCGGGCTCGATCAGCTCGCACCCAGCGTCGATCAGATGCTGGGCGATCAGGTCGAACGCCTGCGCCGCTACATCGCGACGGGCAGCCCGGAACCGCCGCCCGAGGAAAAGGCTGCGGCCGCCGCCGCGGCGGCGGTCGCGGAGAAGGCGGCAGCGGACGCCGAGATCGAAGCGCGCATCCGCGCCCTCAAGGCCGAGATCGAGAGCCATGGCGCCGCGACGCCGGCCCGCGCAGGCGGTGCGCCTCGGCCTGCGCAGCGCGCGCCGAAAAACGAAACGCCGCAGCCGCCCAGGCCGTGACGCTGCTCGTCAATATCGACGTGGACGACCTCGCGCGCGCCGAGGCGTTCTACTGCGAAGTTCTGCAGCTGAGGCCCGCACGCCGCTTCGGCGACGACGGCGTCGAGCTCGTCGGAGCCAACGCCCCGATCTACCTGTTGCGCAAGCCGGCGGGAAGCCGAGCCGGGGATGCCGTGGATACGGTGCGCGACTATCGCCGGCACTGGACGCCGGTGCACATCGACGTCGTCGTGCCGGATCTCGACGCGGCGCTCGATCGCGCCGAAGCCGCCGGCGCCGTCCGCGAAGGCGAGGTGCGCACGGCGCGCTGGGGGCGCATCGCGCTGCTCGCCGATCCGTTCGGCCACGGCTTCTGCCTGATCGAGTTCCTCGGACGGGGCTACGACGAGATCGCGACGCCGGCCTGACGCTTGAGCGCCGTCACGACTTCGACTTCTCCGCGATGAAGGCGTCGATGCGCCGCTCGAGCACCGGCAGCGGTACGGAGCCTTCCGCGAGCACGGCGTCGTGGAACGCCTTGAGATCGAACTTCGGTCCTAGCGCCCGCTCGGCCTTCGCGCGCAGCTCCAGGATCTTCATCTCGCCGAGCTTGTAGGAAAGCGCCTGGCCCGGCCACGAGATGTAGCGATCGACTTCGGTTTCGACCTCGTGCTCGCTGAGCGCGGTGTGATCGGCGAGATAGCGGATCGCCTGCTCGCGCGTCCAGCCCTTGTGATGGATGCCGGTGTCGATGACGAGCCGAGCGGCGCGCCACATTTCGTAGGTCTCGCGGCCGAACTCCTCGTACGGCGTTCTGTAGATGCCCATCTCCTTGCCGAGCTTCTCGCAATACAGCGCCCAGCCTTCGCCGTACGCCGAGATGTAGTTCTTGCTGCGGAACTCGGGCTGCTCCTTCTGCTCTTCGGCGAGCTCGCCCTGCAAGGCGTGGCCCGGCGCCGACTCGTGCAGCGTCAGCGCCGGCAGGTTGTAGAGCGGGCGCGACGGCAGGTCGTACGTGTTGACCCAGTACGTGTGCGCGCTGCCGCGCCCGGCCGTCCAGAACGGAGCGATGGCCGCAGGCACGGGCTCGATGCCGAAGCGGCCGCGCGGCAGCAGACCGAAGAACTGGCCGAGCTTCGCATCGACCTGCTTGGCGATCCACGAGGCGCGCATCAGCAGCTCGTCGGGGGTTTTCGCGTAGAACTGCGGATCGGTGCGCAAGAACTCGAGGAACGCGGGAAAATCGCCCGCGAAGCCGGTCTGCTTCATCGTCGTCTGCATCTCGGCGTCGATGCGCGCGACTTCCCTGAGTCCGATCTCGTGGATCGCCTCGGGGTCGAGGTCGAGCGTCGTGTACTGTCTGATCTGCTGGCGGTAGTACGCCTTGCCGTCGGGCAGGCTCTCGGCGGCGAGCGTCTTGCGGGCGTGCGGGACGTACTCCTCGCGGAAGAACTTCAGGAGCTTCGCGTAGGCGGGAATCACGTGCTCGCGGATCGCGCGCTCGCCGTCGGCGCGCAGCGCGTCCTGCTCTGCTGCCGGGATCGCCGCCGGCAGGTTCCTGAGCGGCGCGTAGAACGCGCTGTCCCGCGGCGATTTCACCTCGGCATGGCTCGCGATCGAGACGTCGCGACCGTCGAGAACCGCGCGCGGCACGCTGAAGCCGCGCGCGAGGCCCGCGCGCATGTTGGCAATCTGCTGGTCGAAGTAGCGCGGGACGTCGTCGAGCCGGGCGATGTAGTTGCGGGCGGCCTGCGCGTCCTTGAGCTGCGCGCGCGCCATGAAGGCGAGATCGGACCAGAACTGCGAATCGCTGTTGAACGGCATCTCGTAATCGCGGAAGCGGATGCCGGCGGCGAGGTTTTCGATCTGTGGACGATAGATCGCATAGTTGACCTGGTTCTCGGGCGAGAGCTGATTCACCGGAATCGTGTCGAGCTGCCGGAGCACGTCGTCCCAGTACGCCAGCCGCGCCTTCTGCGCCGCGGCGCCGACGTCGGGCAGCCGGTTGTCGGTCGGCTTCGATGCGCCGTCTTCGTCGTCGTCGCCCGGAAACTGCGCCTCGCGCCAGGTCCACTCCTTGGTGTACAGCGCCTTGAAGCGCTCGTCGGCAGTCTCGGCGTGGGCGATCGTCGCGAGCGCGAGGCTCGCGACAAACAGCGAAGTGAGCAGGCGGATCATGCGCGGCTCCGTCGGTGCAAGGGAGGGCATGATCGCATCGGACAGCGCTTTCGGGAGTGCCTTTGGATGGGTGCGACGGTGCGTGCTTCCGGCGAGAACGCGTCAGAACACGCCGTCGACTTCGCCACCCACGTGACCGAGATACGCGCCGAGCCCGCGCTCGGCGGTCTCGACGAAGGTTTCGCCCGTCGCCTCGAACGCGGTGATGCGGTCCGGGCGGAAACTGCGGAAGTCCTGCCTCAGCCGGCACCACGCGCCGAGCGTCCATGCACCGCCCCAGAACGCGAGACAGAGCGGCTCGATCTCGCGCACGCTCTCGCGTTGCGCTTCGTCGCGGTAGGTCAGCCGGAGCACGCGGTGCTCGGCGATCGCCTCGTGGAGGCGGTCGATCGCGCCCGAGCGGCCTTCGCGCCAGCGCGTCGGCGCGAAAATTCGCGAGCGCATCGCGCGCTGGCGAAGCTCCGGCGGCAGGACGGCTTCGATCTTGAGCAGCGCCGCCTGCGCGCCGCCGGCCAGCCGCTCGCCGGCGAATGCGCGCACGAAGCGCGTGCCGACGACGAGGGCTTCGAGCTCTTCGGCGGTGAACATCAGCGGCGGAATGTCCGCGCCCTTTCGCAGCACGTAGCCGATGCCGGCTTCGCCTTCGATCGGCACGCCGCAGAGCTGGAGATCCGCGACGTCACGATAGACCGTGCGCAGCGAAACCGACAGCGTCTCGGCGAGCCGCCGTGCCGGCAGTGCCGTGCGCCGGCCGCGCAGCGCGTGGATGATGAGGAAGAGGCGATCGGCGCGCCGCATGCATGCATGATCGCAACGGCGTGTCGCCGAAGCAAAGCGGCGCGCCCGCATCGCCGGCGCGCCTCGGGTCGCGCGCAACCCGGAGGCGGGCGCGGGCGATCGCCCGGTCAGGCGGCGAGCGCGTCGGGCGCATCCCGTGCGAACGTCGCACGCGCATGCTGACGCAGCGGTCGAAGCGCAGCATTGTTGCAGGCATCTGGTGCACGCACGCGGCCGAAGGCGTCCGCGTCGTGCATGAACTGGCCCTCGATGAGCGCACCCCACCTGCCGAGCGGCGCGTACGTGCGTGCGATCAGCAGCATCAGCAGGGACATCACACGCTCTCCTTTTCCGCGTCCGCGTGCTCGTCTTCGTCGGCCGGAGCGAACCATGGCGGCGGCACACCGTGCTTGAACAGCCGGTACCACATGCCCGTATCGCGCTCGTCGTAGAGGCCGAGCGCGCGGATGACTTCGCGGGCGAACTCGACGTTGCCGACGCTGCTGGCCGTGATCACGCCGTCGTCGGTGACGGCCAGCTCGTCGGCGTCGTAATGCGCACCGCCGGCGTAGTCGGGGACATAGGTCTCGATATGGCCGGCGTAGTTGGCCGTGTGCCGGCGCGTGTCGAGCAGGCCGGCATGCGCGAGCGCGAGCACGCCGCTGCAGAGCGCGGCGACGGTGCCGCCAGCGTTGTGCAGGTGACGCAGCACGGCATTGACCGGCGCGATTTCGCCGCGCTCCCAGGCCGTCCCGCCGGGCACGATGAAGAGCGCGGCGCGGTCGCCGTCGATTTCGGCCAGCGCGAGATCGGGCAGCACGGTCAGCCCGCCCATGGACTGCACGGGCCGCCGGTCCAGCGCGACGGTGCGCAGGAGGAAGTCGCCGGGCCTGCGGATTTCGCAGAGTGCGAGCGCGGCCTGCCAGTCGGCGAAGCCGTCGAAAACGAACAGATAGACGATGTTTCGCATGTACAGCCTCCGTCAGGTGCGCGGCGCACGCCGGTCAGGGGCGGCGTCGGCGTCGATGTCCGCGCACGGTCTAAAGGTGTTCCGGGTCCGATCCGGCAGATCAGGCGCCGCTACCGGCGGCCGACGCCCGCGATCAGCCTCTCTGTCGTTGGAGCCGGGCGTCCGTTCTTCAAGCGGGGACCGCGAAATCGATTCGCGATGCCTCCTTTCACGGGCTGCAAGTGTGGCGGCCCCCTGTTGCCAGCGCAGTGTCAGTAGCGTTGCGGTCCGCCGGAGGGGCTCGTTCGGGCTGGCGCGGACCGGATCGAGCCGCGACAATGCGCGCCCCGATCGCGATGCCAGGTCCCATGAAAGCCGTTGAATCCACCGCGCCGAAATCCGTCTCGCTGACGCGTTTCCTCCTCGAGGAGCAGCGCGCCAAGGGCCAGATCAATGCGGATCTCCGCCTGCTGATCGAGGTCGTCGCGCGGGCGTGCAAGACGATTTCGATCGCGGTGGGCAAGGGCGCCCTGGGCGGCGTGCTCGGCGGCGCGGGATCGACGAACGTGCAGGGCGAGGCGCAGAAGAAGCTCGACGTGCTGTCGAACGAGATCCTCCTCGAGGCGAACGAGTGGGGCGGCCATCTCGCCGCCCTCGCGTCGGAGGAAATGGAAGATCCGCACCCGATCCCGCACCGCTATCCGAAAGGCGAATACCTGCTCGTGTTCGACCCGCTCGACGGCTCGTCGAACATCGACGTCAACATCTCGGTCGGCACGATCTTCTCGGTCCTGAAGTGCCCGCCCGGCGTCAAGGAGCCGGACGAGAAGGCGTTCCTGCAGCCCGGCACGAAACAGGTCGCCGCCGGCTATGCGGTATACGGATCGAGCACGGTGCTCGTGCTGACGTTCGGCGACGGCGTGCACGCGTTCACGCTCGACCGCGAGATCGGCAGCTTCGCGCTGACGGAATCGCAGATGACGATACCCGCGGACACCAGCGAGTTCGCCATCAACATGTCGAACATGCGGCACTGGGAAGCGCCGATGCGCCGCTACATCGACGAGCTGCTTGCCGGCAAGACCGGCCCGCGCAGACGTGACTTCAACATGCGCTGGGTCGCCTCGATGGTCGCCGACGTGCACCGCATCCTGACGCGCGGCGGCATCTTCATCTATCCGCGCGACCTCAAGGATCCGTCCAAGCCCGGCAAGTTGCGCCTCATGTACGAGGCGAATCCGATGGCGTTCATCGTCGAGCAGGCCGGCGGCGCCGCCACCGACGGTCGCCGGCGCATCCTCGAGATCCAGCCCGATGCGCTGCATCAGCGCGTGCCGGTGTTCCTCGGCTCGAAGAACGAGGTCGAGCGCGTCACGCGCTATCATCGCGAGGCGGATGCCGGCTGAAGATGGAAGACACCGATTTCATCGAAGTCTACGAGGACGCTCTCGATGCGCGCGTCTGCGCGGAACTGATCGAGCGCTTCGAGGCGAGCGGCAAGCTGACGCGCGGCGCCACCGGCGGCGGCGTCAACGTCGAGCTCAAGGACAGCTGGGACCTCTGCATCAGCCTGCACCCGGAATGGAAGCAGGGCGAGACGCTGCTGAATCGCGCGATGCTGCGCGGCCTCATGGCCTACGTGCGGCGGCACGCGTCCCTGGCGATCGCGCCGATGCAGCTCAGCCGCCAGGATCCCGCCACGGGCAGGCTGGTGCCGCTCGACGCCGCGACGATCGAGTCGATGCCGGATTCGGACCTGCAGCGGCTCGTCACGCAGGTGTTCCGGCCCGGCCGCATCAACATCCAGCGATACTTCGCCGACCAGGGCGGCTATCCGTACTGGCACAGCGAGATCTTCCCCAAGCAGGACGGCGACGAGAGCCTGCACCGCGTACTCCTTTGGACGATCTATCTCAACGACGGATTCTCCGAAGGCGAGACCGAGTTCCTCTACCAGCGGCGCAAGATCGTGCCGCGCACGGGCTCGCTGCTGATCGCGCCGGCCGGCTTCACGCACACGCACCGGGGCAACCGCCCGAAAGGCGGCAACAAGTACATTGCGACTTCGTGGGTACTGTTCGAGCGTGCCGAAAAGCTCTACGGCAATCCGCCGCCGCGCTGACGATCGCGCCGATGCCATCCTGCTAGTATCGCCGCTCCAAAAAAAGGACCCCGGCTCATCGATGAACCAGCGTCATCTTCCCGCGCCGCTGCCCGCACTGATCTTCTCGTCCCGCTGGCTCCAGCTGCCGCTCTACCTCGGGCTCATCGTCGCGCAGGGCGTCTACGTCGTCCTGTTCCTGAAGGAGCTCTGGCACCTCATCCATGGCGCGATGTCGTTCGGCGAGCAGGAGATCATGCTGATCGTGCTGGGCCTCATCGACGTTGTCATGATCTCGAACCTGCTCGTGATGGTCATCGTGGGCGGCTACGAAACGTTCGTATCGCGGTTGCGGCTCGAAGGCCATCCGGATCAGCCGGAGTGGCTCTCGCACGTGAACGCATCGGTGCTGAAGGTCAAGCTGGCGATGGCTATCATCGGCATCAGCTCGATCCACCTGCTGAAGACGTTCATCGCCGCCGGCGCGCTGACCGGCCTGCCGCTCTGCACGCCGGACCAGCTCGCCGCAATCAAGGACACGTCGGTCGTGTCGCCGCGCTGCGGGACGCTGACGCCGGTCGGCGTCATGTGGCAGACCCTGATCCATTGCGTGTTCATCCTGTCGGCGATGGGCATCGCCTGGACCGATCGCATCATGAGCGGCGCAGGCCGAACGAAGGCAGCCGGCGCGCACTGACTCCGTTCAGGTTCGCTCCGCAAACTGGCGGCACCGCAGCGAACGACAGGAGGGCATCATGCGCATCGCGCTGATCGTGGCAGGCGTCATCATCGCGGCGCTCGGCGTCGCCGGCTTTCTCGGCAAGCTCAACTTCAGCCACGACAAGGAAGTGCTGAAGATCGGCGACGTGTCCGCCACCGTGCAGGAGGAAAAGACGATGCCGCAGTGGCTCGGCGGCATCGCGGTGCTGGTCGGTGCGGGACTCGTCGTCGCGGGCGTCGCGCGCAAGTAGGTCGGCGCCTGGCACCGGCACGTGCCGCGATTGCGCTAGTCCGCATCCGCCGTCGCCATGATCGCCCGGCGCACGGCGGATGCGCCGGCGTGATCGTCGAAACGGAGAGCATCGCCTTCCCGCACGATGCCGAGCTCGGCCTGGACGGCAGCGAGATCCGGAAAATCGCGGCGCGCGCGATACTCGGCGAAGGCATCACCGAACACGCGGGTGCCGAGCAAGGCGTCGAGTTTCCCGACGAACGCCTCGGGCGACCAGCCGCGATCGTCGGACAGACAGCAGGTGTCGAAGCGATGCAATGCCTCGTCCACGCTCAGCCGGTTGCCGCTCGCGCGCCGCAGCCTCGTATCGGCTTCTAGCCAGAACGCCGTGCCGGACCAGTAGACGCGCATGAAATCGTGCCGCTCGCCCATCGCGGCCGCTGCCTGCTCCAGCGGCATCGCGGCGCCGGACGTTTCGCGGCGACCGCGGGCGAAGCCCGCATCCAGCTGCTCCCAGGCCGCCGTAGGTGTCAGCAGCCCGGCTCGCGCGCGCAGCACGTTCTGGTAATACGTCGCGAGCCCCTCGGCGAGCCAGCTGCCGCGATCGCCGAGATAGGGATGGAAGAGATGCGCGAGCTCGTGCACCGCGACCCAGTCGCGATCGAATGCGTCCGCCGGCTGCGTCACGTCCACGAACAGAGTAAGGCCGTGGCCTTGACCGCGCGTCGATTGTCCGAACACGACCGGCTCGCGCGCGGGTTCGACAGGGACGATCAACACCTGCACGTCGTCCAGCGGCAAGCGGCCATAGGCCGAGCGCGCAGCGCGGCTGACATGCCCGATCCAGCTTTCGAGCTTGCGCCGCTGTGCCGTGTCAGCGACATCGAGCAGCGATACGCGAAGCGTACCGCCGGAGACGGCGATCCGTTTTTCCTCGAAACGCCCGATGGCGACGCGTGCGAGCCAGCTACGTGGCGTCTGCGGCATGCTGAATCGCTGCGTGCCGTCGATGGACGGCAGCGGATGCCAGGGCGCGGAAATCGCGTAGCCTTGCGGAAGAGAGACGCGGATCTCGGCCGGCGCGTGCTCACCGTCGACGCGTAACAGCCAGAGCCCCGGATCGACCACGAGCGCAGTGCCGCGCCTCGTGCCGCCGTGGCGCGGTCCTGTGTCTGCGGCGCGCCCGAGCGCGGCGCGGTAGTCGACGCATTCGCCGGCGCGCCAGTTCGCTGCGCTCCAGCCGTCACGCTCCCGCTGCGGAGCCGGCGCGCCGGAAGGGCGTGTCAGCCGGTCGATGTAGCGACCGCTGTCGGCCGTGAAGCGGAGCACGTCCGACGCGTGCGGCACGCAGAGGCGCACCGCCATCGACTCGGCCTTGGCGTCGTAGCGCAGTGTGTACTGTGCCGCCGCCTCGGCCGTCGCAGCGGCGCTCGCCGCGGCGTGCAGCATCGCTGCAAATAGGAATACGCTGGGCAGGCGGGTCGGCATTGCACCGCATGATGCTGCAAATGCATGCAGGATTCCCGCGCGCACGGGCCGCTAGCGCGCGCCGCGCGCGAAGCGGCCGTTCAGTCGAGCCCGCTCGCGAAGATGGCGTCCGGATCGCCGTCCGCGTGTACCGAGCCGCCGAGCGAGTAGATCGTCACGCGGCCGCCGTCGGTACTGCTGCTGCCCGATGCGAGCGTGTAGCTGCCTGCCTTGAAGTACATCGGCACGTGCAGCCACCCGTGCTGCACGTGAAAGGCGGTGAGCGGATGCCCGTTGACCTTGACGGTGATCTCGCGGTTTGCAACCGCGATCGAGTACGTGAACGGCTGGCCGTTCGGCAGGCCGAAGACCTCGCCGTAGTTCGTACCGTGCGGGGACGAAGGATCTTCGTTGACCATCGCGGCCACGGATCCCGAATCCGACTCGGGATGGTACTGATACCGCAGCATGACGTAGACCTTGGTCTCGAAGCCGTGGATCTGGCCGACGACGACCTTGCGCGTGGATGAGGGCACGCGCTCGACGACGAGGCGCGCCGACAGGCGGGCGCTGGTTTCGTCCGGAGCCCAGTTCACGCGATGGTCGTCCGGGTCGATCATGTAGCGCAGCTCGGATCGCGGATACTCGCTGCCGTCCGTCGTCGCGCCGTCGACCGGCGCCCAGAACTTGACGCCGCCTGCCGGATTCGCGCAGAAGTAGCCGGAACGGTAGCCGTTCAGCAGATCCCGGGTGGAGATTTCGGCGGCCTCACCGCTGGTGCCGTGGTGCTCGTCGACCGGCAGCGTGAGTTTCCAGTGGGACAGATTGAGGATCGAGGAGGGCGCGGTGTTCGCGCACGAAGCGTGCGCCGCGAGACTGCCGAGCCACGCCGCGCACGCGACGAGCCCGATGACGACGTTTTTCACTACCGGGGAACCTGGATTTCTTGCGAACAGAACTAATGCGCGCTGGACGATATCGCGCCCCGCCCAAGCGAACTGTGCGTTTGCAAGCACTATCCGTGGCGCGGACGCGCTGCATGCGGCGCGCGCAAGCTGAACGACGCCGCTAGACTCGCGCGATGGATGTCTCGCATCTCCTCGACGGATTGAATCCCGCGCAGCGCGAAGCCGTGACCGCGGCGCCCGGCCACTATCTCGTGCTCGCCGGCGCGGGCTCGGGCAAGACGCGCGTGCTGACGCACCGCATCGGCTGGCTGCTCGAAGTCGATCGCGTCTCGCCGTGGTCGGTGCTCGCGGTCACGTTCACGAACAAGGCGGCCGGCGAGATGCGCGCGCGCACCGAGGCACTGGTCGGCGACGTGCGCGGGCTGACCGTCGGCACCTTCCACGGCATCGCGCACCGGCTCCTGCGCCGCCACTGGCGCGAAGCGCGGCTGCCGGAGACGTTTCAGATTCTGGACGCCGACGATCAGCAGCGGTTGGTCAAGCGCACGATCCAGGGCCTCGGCCTCGACGAAGCGCGCTTTCCGCCGCGTCAGGCCACCTGGTTCATCAACAGCGCCAAGGACGAGGGCAAGCGGCCGGGCGCGCTCGATGCCGGCTTCAACCCGATCAACGCGACGCTCATCGACATCTATCGCGCCTACGAGGCGGCCTGCCAGCGCGCAGGGCTCGTCGATTTCGCCGAGCTGCTCCTGCGCGCGCACGAGCTCTGGCTGCACGACGATGCGCTGCTCGCGCACTACCGCGAGCGCTTCCGCCATCTCCTGATCGACGAGTTCCAGGACACGAACACGTTGCAGTACGCCTGGGTGCGCGTACTCGCCGGGTCGACGGGGCAGGTGTTCGTGGTCGGCGACGACGATCAGGCGATCTACGGCTGGCGCGGCGCGCGCGTCGAGAACGTGCACGATTTCCTGCGCGATTTTCCCAGCGCGAAGACGATCCGCCTCGAGCAGAATTACCGCTCGACGGGCAACATTCTCGCTGCTGCGAACGCCGTCATCTCGCACAATCCGGACCGGCTCGGCAAGGAGCTCTGGACGTCCGGCGCCGCCGGCCCGCCCATCGAGCTCTATGCGGCATACAACGAGCAGGACGAGGCGCGCTACGTCATCGAGCAGGTGCGCGAGTTCATCGCCGGCGGCGCGAAGCCGAGCGACGTCGCGATCCTGTACCGCTCGAACGCGCAATCGCGCAATTTCGAGGAGCAGCTGATCCAGCACGACATCGCGTACCGCGTCTACGGCGGGTTGCGTTTCTTCGACCGCGCCGAGATCAGGGATGCGCTCGCGTATCTGAGGCTGGTCGCGAACCGCCACGACGACGCCGCGTTCGAGCGCGCGGTCAACACGCCGCCGCGCGGCATCGGCGAGCGCACGCTCGATCTCCTGCGCCAGCGCGCGCGCCGCGACGAATCGTCGCTGTGGGAAGCCGCACTCGCAGAGCTCGCGAGCGATGCGCTTGCGGGCCGTGCGAAAAATGCGCTGCGTGCGTTCCTGCAACTGATCGACGACCTGGCGCGCGATTGCCTCGCCCCGTCACGGCGCCTCCGCGAAAGCGGGGACGCAGCGCCCTTGCCCTTGCTCGCCGGCGAGCAGGAGGCGCCAGCTTCAGATTTTCGCGCGGATGCCGCCGCGGGCGGTGCCGACGACAAGGCCGATCCCGACGAGCCGCTCCCGCTTGCCGAGCAGATCGAGCATGCGATCGCCCGCTCGGGACTGCGCGACTATTACGAAAAGGACAGCCGCGGCAGCGCGGAGTCGCGCGTGGAGAACCTCGACGAGCTGGTCAACGTCGCGAGCCGTTTCACGCGCACGCCCGAGGATCTCGAAGCGGGCCTCTCCGAGCTCGCGGCGTTTCTCGCCCACGCGGCGCTCGAGGCAGGCGAAGGCCAGGGCGAGTCGTGGGAGGACTGCGTGCAGCTCATGACGCTGCACTCGGCGAAGGGTCTCGAGTTTCCGCTGGTGTTCCTCGTCGGCATGGAGGATGGCCTTTTTCCGAGCCAGAAATCGACCGAGGAGCCGGGCCGGCTCGAAGAGGAACGCCGGCTCGCCTATGTCGGCATCACGCGTGCACGCTCGCGTCTCGTGCTCACGTACGCCGAATCCCGGCGCCTGCACGGCGTGGAGATGTACAGCCGGCCGTCAAGGTTCCTGCGCGAAATTCCCGCGCAGCTTCTCTACGAAGTGCGGCCGCGCGTCCAGGTGAGCCGACCCGCCTACGCAGTCGAGCGCGTGGCCGCACGCCCGGCCGAATCGGCGCCGCCGCTGAAGCTGGGGCAGCGCGTGCGGCACGCGACCTTCGGCGAGGGCGTCGTCGTCGACTACGAGGGCTCGGGCGCGCACACGCGCGTGCAGATCAATTTCGAGCGCGCCGGACAGAAATGGCTGGTGCTCGCCTACGCGAACCTCGACCTGCTTTGAAGCGCTGCGGATTGGCGACAGTCGGGGATGCGGTGTCCGGACGCGTGCAGGACCGCGTGAAAACCAGACTCGATGAAGGCCCTCTCTCCGTAGCGAGAGAGGGCCCCGGGTGTTCCGCCGGTGTCTGATCAGCCGCGGCCGCCGCGCGTGCGGAACTCGGCGAGCCGCCCGTCCACGGTGTCGAGCATCGGCTCGATTGCCTCGCGCGCCTTCTCGGCAGCGTTGAGACTGGTGAAATTCACCTGCTCGGGGCTGCTCGTCCACATCACGCTGCCGTCCGAGACCCGATACGCTTTCACGCCGAGCTGCACGGTGTAGAGCGTCGAGCTCTGGCCGTAGTAGGTCATCTCCTGCGTGCCGACCGGACGCGCGTTCACGAAGACGACGGCATCGGCCTTGCCGCGCATCGCGCCGAGGTTCGGACGATCGCCGCCGGAGTGCCCGCCTTCGATGACGCGAAAGCCGCGGCTCTGCAGCAGGCTGACCAGCGCGTCTTCGGCGGGCGACGAAATCACGTCGTCGCCGGCGGAAATCACGGCGATCGTGGGCACGCGCGGCTTCGGCGGCGCCGCCGGCTTCTCGGGCACGCTCACCTTCGCGATCCGCGGCACCGGCGCGTTCTCGGCGGCCTGCGCCGCCGGCAGATCGCGCAGTGCCTCTACGCCAGCCTGCGACGCGCGCGCGGCCGGCGCATCGGAAGCATCCTGCTCCGCGCCGTCCGGCGATGGCGGCGGAGCGCCATCCGCCCCCGGCGTGGTCGACGCTAGCGCGTTCGCTGCCGTCGGCACCGTCGGCGGGGCGGCTTCCGGTGTCGTGGACGGAGCCGACGTCTGCGACGGCGGCACATCCGCTTGCGTGAAGGCGGTCGCCTGCGTGACGGCGGTGCTCGCTTGCGATGTCGCCGCTGCATCGGTCGACACCGGCGTGGTCGTCGCGGTGGAAGCGTTCGCGGCCGGCTGCGAACCGAACAGGCCGGCGAGACCCGGAATGCGATCGCGGTACGCGAACGCGCTGCCGGCGACGGCGAGCACGAGAATCGCTGCGATCGCCCACGGCAGCGCCGAGCTGCGCGGCGTGTTGCTCTGGCGGTCGAGCACGGATCGATGCACGCCAGCCTGTGGCGGAGGCGCGGGCAGGCCCGAGGGTGTGATGCGCGTCGGCGCGCCATTCTGCGCCATGGCGGCAGGCGTGCGCGGCGTCGCCGGCAGCGAGGTCTGCGCCGCGACGGGCGTCTTCTGGCCGATCATCGTCGCCGCGGCGGCCGAGATCTTCGGCTTCAGTGCGATCGGCCCGCCTTTCGCGACCAGCGGATGCGCGTTCAGCTCGTCGACGAGCTCGTGGCAGTTCTGGTAACGCTCGGCCGGATCCTTTGCGATCATCTTGTCCAGGATGCGCGCGATCTCGGGATCGACATCGTGGTTGATCTCGCGCACGTCCGGAATCTCGGCTTTGACCACTTCGAGCATGAGGCCGAGCGGCGATTCGTCCGTGAACGGCATGCGGCCGGTCAGCATCTCGAACATGACGATGCCAAGCGAGAAGATGTCAGAGCGCTGGTCGACCGGCTTGCCGAGGCACACCTCCGGCGAGAGATAGCCTGGCGTGCCGACGAACTCGCCGGTCGTGGTCAGCTTCTTGGTGAGATCGTGATTCGAGAGCGCGATGCCGAAGTCGGCGATCTTCACCGTGCCGCGGCTCGTGATCATGAGGTTGCCGGGCTTGATGTCGCGGTGGATCACGCCGCGATCGTGCGCGGTCGCGAGGCCCATCGCGGTCTGCTGGATCACCTTCGCCGCCTGCTCGACCGAGAGCTTGCCCTCGCGCTTGAGCATCGAGCCGAGCGATTCGCCCTCGACGAACTCCATGACGAAATAGGTCTGGCCTTCATCGTCGCCGATGAAGTAGATCTGGATGATGTGCGGGTCGTTGAGCGCCGCCATGCTGCGCGCTTCGCGCAGGAAGCGTTCCTTGACGGCTTCGTCGTGCGCCAGCGAATCCGCCAGCACCTTGATCGCGACGTAGCGGTTCAGCGACGACTCGTGGCCCTTGTAGACCACACCCATGCCGCCGCGACCGAGTTCGGCAACGATGTCGTAGTGGCCCAGACGCGTTCTCATTGATGCCCTCCCGGCGGACGAATGCCGCGCTGGGCGCATCCTAGCACCGGGGTCCGGCAGGGGTGCCTGGACGAGGTTGGCGCTGGAAACCGTGTCTGCTTTGCCGTCCGGGTGTGACCCGGTCGTCATTCCGGCTGCCATTGAGGGCGCGCCCGCCGCTGCCTAGACTCGTGTTCTCCCCTGAAAGTGCCGGTGTTTTTCATGTTCGAGCCCGCGCCGTCGTCCGCGTCGCAGCGCCGCGTGCTCGGCGCAAAAGTCCCTGGCCCGGCACCCGGCCGTTGCCTTCCGTTCAGCACGCCATGATTCCACGCCAGGGGTCCGGCCTTACACGCGGGGCGGTCGTCGCGGTGCTCGTGTTTCTCTGGCTGGCCGGCACGCTGCGCGCCTGCCTCATCTGGATGCACGATCCCCTGTACGCCTACGCCAACAGCTACGATCAGACGCGCTACACGGCCTGCTTCCGTTTCTATCCGGATCGCGCTCCCGATGTCGCGCCGGAGCTCAACAGCCCGGAAGCCCCTTACTCGCATTTCCGCTTCATGCCGACCGGCGAGGCGATGTGCTACTGGTCGTCTGAGCTCGCCTTCGGCGGCGCGACGGCGCTGATCTGGAAAAGCGCGGAGCTTTTCGGCGGCGGCCGAGTGCATGACGCGCGCTGGGTCGGCACGCTGCGCTGGCTTGCGTTGCTTGCCGTTTCGATTGCGTTCTCGCGGGCCTGGCTCGTCCGGGGCAACGCGCGCGCGGCGCTTGCAAACGCGGCGCTCGTGCCGCTCGTTTTCGCCGATCCCGGCAATACGCTGTACCTCTCGACGTTCTACGCGGAATGGACCGCTCTGCTCGCGGTGTACGCGCTGGCAGGGCTCGTTCTGTTGTGGCGAGGCGAAGCGCGCTCGCGCCGGCGCTTCGTGTTGCTCGCGCTCGCCGCGTTCGTGCTTGCGACGAGCAAGATCCAGCACATGCTGCTGCCGCTGGCATTGGGTCTCGCGTGGCTCATGCTGGATCGAGCCCGCCTCGGGCGCATGAGCTGGCGGGCGGCCGCACTGCTGTCGGGCGCGTTTCTCGGCGCATATTTCCAGTTCGTCCAGATCGGCCGCGAAGGACTGATGATGGACACGATCCGCCAGTACAACCGCGCCGACGTCGTCTTTACCGCGCTCGTGCCATTCGCCGAGGATCCACGCGCGCTGCTCGAGGAGATCGGCATCGATCCCGCCTGCGCACGGTATGCCGGCAAGCCCGCCTGGCAGCTGCCCGACCTGCCGCAGCGCGCCTGTCCCGGACTCGTCAACTTCACCCGGGGCCGGGAGATCGGCGCGCTGCTGCGTCATCCCCCAATCGCGGTGGCGATCGCCGTGCGTGGCGTGCGGGCGCTGGATCCCTGGCTCGCGGACAACATCGGGCACGTCGAGGGACAGCGCTTCGCGAAACTGCCGGCTTCGGTGCCGACGGTGGGCCGTGTCCTGCACGCGCATCCGGCGGTACAGCTCGTGCTGCTGGCGCTGCCCCTGGTGGTGCTGGCCTTTCTCCTCGTGCGGCCACGCCTGCGCGCGGGCGCGGCGTCGCTCGAGGCCACGGCACTCGTCGTTGTGACGATGACCGCGACGCTGGGGGTCACGCTGCTCGGCGACGGGCTTGCGGACACGGCCAAGCAGGGTCACCTCGTCATCGATGCGGCGCTCGCCTGGCTCGTCGCCGGCCTTATGATGTGCGCCCCGGCCGGACGCCGCTCCCTGAAGCAAGCGGCCGACGCGCTGGCCGCTCCCGTGTCTCCGACGAGGTCGAGGACCCTGCGATGAGCGTCCTGAGGACGATAATCGACCTGCTCGGCCGGCTCGGCACCGAGCTCGATTTCGACGTCTCGCACGATGTCGAAGGAAGCTCGGGCGCGGCCGACGTCGTGTGGTTCGACCGCCGTCTGCCGATCGCCAGGAGTGCCGGCGTTCCGCTCGACCTGCGCGCCACCCCGGCTCTGCCCGTCGTCGCGTTCGCCGTGCGAACGGCGGCGATGCTCGGGGACGCGGACATCATGCCGATCATCGCGAGTCTCGAAGGCACCGCGGCGCCGCTGCGCATCCTCATCATCGGCCGCGACGGCGGCCAGGTCGCGCTCGCGCCGGCACTGCAGTCGGTCGATCGGCTGCGCCGGCTCGATGACGACGCCGCGCTGCGCGCGCGCATCGCCGCGTCGCTCGGCGCCAACACGCAGGCATCGGGCCGCACGCTGGTCATGCTGCAGAGCGACCTCGTCGACTGGGCACGGGGGCTCCGCGAAGCCAGGCCTCGCTCGTACTCCGCGGAATCGCTGTTCAATCGCACCGGCGCCATCGACTGAACGGTGCGCTGTCCCGTCAGGAGTGCAGCCCGTCGATCTCGACGAGAAGCTCGCGGCGGCAGACGTCGCCGTGCAGGATGAGGAGCCCGCCGATATCGCCGAGCTTGCGGCGCAGCTTCTCCGCCACGAGCGCAGCGTCGGCCCGCTCGCGCACGTAGGCCTTCAGCACGGTGCTCGCGCCAGGCCCCGCGGCAGAACCGACGCCTGCGGTTGCAACGAGGCTTGCGATGTTCGTCAGCGTCTCGTCGAGCTGGGCGGCGACGTCGTCCTCGTGGCGCGACATCGAGCCGACCACGGCCGCAGTGCCGGAAATCAGCAGCTGATCCGCCGCCGTCGTCATGCCACGCGCGAACGTCGGCGGCGTGGGACCGTACTGGCGCGGATAGAGCCAGGCGTTGACCTGGCGCGGATTCTCGACTGGCATTCCCGCGATGCGCGCGGCCAGTGCGTAGACCTGCAGCACGCGCACGCCGTCGCGCCGGCCGATCGCTGTCGCTGCGGGGTAGCGGTCCTGCCAGGCTGCGGCCATGCCGCGCGCGCGGCCGACGCAGAAACGGCGATAGCGCTCGTCGTCCCCGTCGCCGAGATTGATTGCATCGAAGTAGTTCCACAGACGCAGGACGTGCGGCGTCGCGCTCGCGTGAATCGACGCGATCAGCTCGCGGTAGGCGTCCTCGGCGGCAGCCACGATGCCGTCGTCGCGCACGGGCTCCTCGATTTCGATCGCGAAGAACCCGTAGTGGCCGTCGCTGCTCCAGCGCACGCGGCCATGATGTCCGCTGCGGACGGCGGCGCACGCGCGCCAGACTTCAACCACCGGCTCGCCGATGATCTCGAGCCCGACACGCAGCGCGCGCGGGTCGGCGGGCACGGGCGCGCTGCCGAATCCGATGACCGCGAGCGCGCCGGTGTCCGCCAGCGCCGCGGACGCGGACGCGCGCTCGTAGCCGATCCGCAAGGGCGGCAACGTGGCGGAGGGCTCGGGGATCACGCGGCTGGCTGAAAGCTGGGACACGGTCTCACACGATGACGCGCGCGACATGCGCGGGCCGCGCGGATGATACACTGCGCGGCCTTTTTTCCATCCGAAGTGGAGTCGAGGTCGTCCTCTGATGGATACGCCCGCCGCTGCTCAAACGCCGGCCGAGCACGAGCTCGCCGAGCTCATCGTCGAGAGCCTGAACATCGACTGGATCAAGCCCGAGGCGATCGATCCCGACGCCGCCCTGTTTGGAGGCGAGCTCGGGCTCGACTCGATCGACGCGCTGGAGCTCGCGCTCGCGGTGTCGAAGCGCTACGGCTTCCAGCTCCGCTCGGACAATCCGGATAACAAGCGCATCTTCGCCAGCCTGCGCTCGCTGGCGGAGCACATCCAGAAGAATCGCGCGGCCTGACGCGCGTCCGCGGAGCACGGTACCCTCGCGACGCGCGAAACTTCCGAGCGCTGCCGTCTCCCCGCTCGCGAAGCTCACGCCGGATCCACCGGCGTGTTCCCGCCGCTGAACGCGTATCGCGCCTGCCGCCGCCGGTTCGCGAGATCGACGAGAAAGCGCGGCAGGCTGAGCAGCCCGCCGATCGCGTAGATCAGCTTGAAGAAGTGCAGCCGCCTAAGGACCTTCGGGCTGTCGAACACATCGCCGGCCAGCATCGAGATCACGCCGTCCTCGACGCGCCAGATGTTGCGCGGGCTGGCGAACAGGCCGCGCATGACCGGCGAGTTGAAGCGGTAGATGAACCACGAGAACACGCGCACGCCGCGTCGGATGCGCTTGGCGAAGGAGGCCTGCAGCGCCGCTTCGCGCGAGGGATCGCGCAGCACCGCGTCGATCAGCGCCGCGGCCTGCTTGCCGCTGTGCATCGCGAGATAGACGCCCGAGGAGAACACGGGATCGACGAACGCGTAAGCGTCGCCGACCATGACCCAGCCCGGTCCCGCCATGCGCGAGCAGGAGTACGAATAGTTTCCGGTCACGCGTACCTCGGACACCATTTCGGCGCCCGCCATGCGCGCCCAGGCGTCCGGCATCATCTTCAGCGTATCGAGCAGGAACGCCTCGTTGCGGCCGCGGCGCGTCTTGAGATACTCCGGCCAGCACACGCAGCCGACACTCATGATGCCGTCGCGCAACGGAATGAACCAGCACCAGCCGTATTCGAAATTGTAGATGCTGATGTTGCCGGCGTCCTCGCCCTGCCGGTGTGCCACGCCGCGGAAGTGAGCGAAGATCGCTGCGCTCTGGTGCTGGTCGTTCCTGCGCTTGATCTTCAGCGCATTGCCGAGCAGCGTGTCGCGGCCGCTCGCGTCGACGAAATAGCGCGCGCGAATCGTGAGCGCGTTGCCGTCGGCATCTTTCGCGCTCGCGCTGATGCTGCCGACGCCTTCGATGTCCACGCGTTCCACCTTGACGCCTTCGCGCGCATCGACACCGTTCTCGCGCGCATGCTCGAACAGCATCTGGTCGAACTCCTCGCGCTTGACCTGGAACGCGTGCGGCGGCGAATCGCCGAGCGCGCGGCGGAAATGGAACGTCTGGTAGCCGCCGGCGCCGCCCGACGGAAAATCAGCGCCGAGCTTGAGCACGCCGAGCGCGCGCACCTTCTCGAGGACGCCGAGCTCTTCCATGATCGGCAGGTTGCAGGGCAGCAGCGATTCGCCGATGTGAAAGCGCGGATGGCGATCCTTCTCGAGCTGTATGACGCGATATCCGCGGCGGCGCAGCAGGGTCGCGGTGGTCGAGCCGGAAGGGCCCCCACCGACGACCAGCACGTCGCAGTCGAAAGAATCGTCGGCCTCGGCCATGCTGCCCTCGCGGCGGGTCGGGATGCGGGCTCGCTATGTTACAGTCGCGCCGCGTTCCACGCTGCTCAGCCTCTCGCGCGTGCCCCTTCGTGTCTGCGATCCTGCCCATGCCTCCCTCGGACCCGGCGCGCCATCCAGGTCGCGGCACCATCGCCTTCGCCGTCTACGCCGTCGTGCTCTTCGCGGCGTTCGCGAGCGGCCGTGCCTGGCTCGAAGAGCTCGCCGCGCTGATGCTGGTCAGCCTGCTGCTCTGGCCGGCGCTGCGCCGACGCAGCGCGATCGCGGGCGCGCTCTGGGCAGTCGCGGCGCTCGGTGTCGCGCTGCTCGCGCTCACCGGGCGCGGCGAGGTCGCCCTCGATTTCATGCCGGTCATGGTCAACGCGGCGCTTTGCGTCCTGTTCGCGCGCACGCTCGCGCGCGGCAGCGAGCCGCTGATCGCGCGCGTGATCGCCGCTCTCGAAACACCGGCGCGGCTGCGCCTGCCTGGCGTTGCCGCCTATGCGCGCGGCCTGACCTTCGCGTGGGCGCTGCTGCTCGCATTGCAGGCGACACTGCTCACGCTGCTGATCGTCTGCGCCGTGCCCGGCGGCCTGCTCGCGAGTTTCGGCATCGCGCCTCCGTTCGAAATCACCGGCCGCGGCTGGCGCTGGTATCTGCACCTCGGCAGCTACACCGTCGTGCTCGCCTTCATCGTGCTCGAGTACGCCTGGCGGCGCTGGTATCTCAGGCACATTCCGCACGCGCCGCTGCCGGTGTTCGTCGCGATGCTGGCGCGGCGCTGGCCCGCGCTCGTGCGCAGCGTCATGAGCGACGGCCCGGTACGCTCCGGCCCATGACGAAGGACATCCGCGAGCCGCTGCGCATTCCATCGGCCCATCCGGCGCTGCCCGGGCACTTTCCGGGCAATCCCGTGGTGCCGGGCGTCGTGCTGCTCGACCGGATCGCGGCGGCGATCGAACGCGCCGGCGCAGGACGGCTCTCGTGCATCGACGCCGTCAAGTTTCTCGCGCCGCTCCGTCCCGATGAAGATGCCGAGCTGCACGTCGTGCGCGACGGCGAGCGCGTGCGCTTCCGCGTCGATCGCGATGCATCGCCGATCCTGCGCGGCGAGGGCAGGCTCGCATGAGCCGCAGCGAGCACTGGAGCGAGCGTCCCGAAGGCGGCGGCCGCGTCGCGCTCTGGCTGATCCGCACGATCGGGCTCACGTTCGGGCGCGGCTTCGCGCGCGCGTTCCTGTATCCGATCACGCTGTATTTCTACTTCCGGCGCGGCTACGAGCGCCGCGTGTCGTATGCGTTCCTGGCGCGCGCGTTTGGCCGCAGGGCGACCGCGTGGCAGGTGATGCGCCACATCCACTGCTTCGCGTCGACGATCCTCGACCGCGTGTTCCTGCTCGCCGACCGCTATGCGCGTTTCGACGTGCGGGTGCACGGCCTCGAAGAGCTGACCTCGCGCATGCAGCCGCATCGCGGCGTGCTGCTGCTCGGCGCGCACTTCGGCAGCTTCGAAGTGCTGCGTGTGCTCGCGGTCGGGCGTCCGGACGTGAAGGTCTGCGCCGTGCTCGACATGCAGAAGACGCCCGCGCTGACCGAGCTCCTGCACGCGCTGAACCCGGAGGTCGCGCGCAACGTGATCGATGCCTCGCGGCCCGGCGCCGAGATCGTCCTCGCACTGAGCGAGGCGGTGCACGAAGGTGCGCTGGTGACGCTGCTCGCCGATCGCGCCCGCGTCGGCGAGGCGACGGTGTCCGTCGAGTTCATGGGCACGCCGGCGCCGTTTCCCGCGGCGCCGTTCCAGATCGGCGCGCTGCTCAAGGTGCCGGTGGTGCTCTGCTTCGGACTTTACCGCGGCGGCAACCGCTACGATCTCCACTTCGAGCCGTTCGCGGACGAGCTGACGTTGCCGCGCCGCGCGCGCGCCGAGGAGTTGCACGCCGTCGTGCAACGCTACGCCGCCCGGCTGGAACATTACGTCCGCGAGGACCCCTACAACTGGTTCAACTGGCATGATTTCTGGAATCCCGAAGCTGCTGGCGGCGACGAGCCTGTCGCTCGCGGGCGCGATCTGTCCGGTCCGGTCTCGCGCGGCGCCTGACGCGGCCGACGCGGGACCCGACGCGCACGCGATCGTCGCCGGCATGAAGCGCACGCCGCCGGCGCGCACTGCGTTCACCGAAGTGCGCTTCTCGGGACTGCTCGAGCGGCCGCTGATCCTGCACGGCGAGCTCGAGTACGACGGGCCCGGCAAGCTCTCGCGCACCGTCACGGCTCCGTATCGCGAGCGCATGAAGATCGAAGGCGGCGAAGCGTCCGTGCAGCGCGGTGATCGTCCGTCGCGCACGTTCTCGCTGAGCCAGGCGCCCGAGCTGGAGGGCTTCCTGCGCGGCTTCGCGGCGCTGCTGGGCGGCGATGCCGAGGCCCTGCAGCGCGATTTCGATCTCGCAGCGAGAGGCAGCATGAGCGCATGGCATCTCAAGCTGACACCGCGCGATGCGCGACTCGCGCGGCGCGTGACGGCACTCGAAGTCGACGGCGCCGGCACGTCGGCCCGCTGCTTTCATACACGTGAAGCCGACGGTGACGTCAACGTGCTGCTGGTCGAATCGCTGGCCGACGCGAAGCTGCCGACGCGGCCGACACCGCCGATGATCGACGCGCTCTGCCGCGGCATCGACGCACGCTGACGATGCGTGCCGCGCCGCGCCGCTGGCTGCTGGTCCTGGTCTGGCTGCTCGCGCTGGCCGCGCTCGGCATCGTCGCGATCCGCACGCTGCGCATCAGCACGGACCTGCGCAGCTTCATGCCGCCGCCGGAGACGCCGGACCAGAAGCTCCTGATGGACCAGATCGGCGAAGGCCCCGGCTCGCGGCTGCTGCTGCTCGCGATCGAGGGCGCGCCGCCCGAGCGGCTGGCTGCGCTCAGCCGTGGCCTTGCCGACGCGCTGCGCGGCGATGCGCATTTCGAGCAGGTCGTCAACGGTGCGTTCGATCCCGCCGCGCTCGATCCGGCATGGCTGCCGTACCGTTATCTCCTGTCGCCGACGCTGGATCACGACGCGTTCGATGCGGCGTTTCTCAGCGATCAGCTTCAGCAGCGCATCGAGGATCTGGCCTCGCCGGCGGCCACATTGCTGAAACCGCTGCTGCCGCGCGATCCGACTCTGGAGACGCTCGCTCTCGCCGAGCGCTGGTCGCCACCGAAACCGCCGGCGATGCGCGACGGCGTCTGGTTCTCGTCCCGCGGTGCCGCGCTGCTGCTCGCCGAAACGCGCGGGGCGGGCTTCGATCCCGCGGCGCAGGGCGAGGCAATCGACGCGCTGCAAGGCGCGTTCGACCGTCTGCCGGATCGTGGTAACGCCCGGCTCACGATCAGCGGGCCCGGCTACTTCAGCGTGCTGATCAGCGCCAGAACGCGCGGGGAAGCCGACCGCATCGGTGCGGTGAGCACCGTCGGCTTCATCCTGCTTCTGCTCTTCGCGTATCGAAGTCCCGCGCTGCTGCTGCTCGCCGCCCTGCCGATCGCGAGCGGCGCGCTCGCGGGCGTTGCCGTGCTCGCATGGATCTTCGGCGCGGCGCATGGCATCACGCTCGCATTCGGCTTCACGCTGCTCGGCGTCGCGCAGGAATATCCGATCCGGCTACTCAGTCATCGCCGCGCCGGCGAGGATGCGCTGGCCAGCGTGCGCGCGCTGTGGCCGCTGCTCGCGACGGCGATCGCCTCGGCGGCGATCGCGTATCTCGCCTTCTTCGCCTCCGGCGTCGAAGGCCTGAAGCAGCTCGCGGTGTTCACGATCACAGGCCTGCTCGTGGCCGGCTTCTCGACGCGTTACCTCCTGCCGCGTGTGCTGCCCGCCCGCTTTCAAGATGCCGCCGGAACGCGCGGGATCGCCACGGCGCTGGCTTTCGTCGAACGCGTGCCGCGCCCGGCCTGGCTGCCGTGGGTGCTGACGGCCGGCGCGCTGATAGTGCTCTGGCGCGCGCCGGGACCGATGTGGGAGAACGATCTCGCCGCGCTGACGCCGGTGCCCGAAGATCTCCTGCTGCGCGACGCGAAACTTCGCGGCGAGCTCGGCGCGCCGGACGTGCGCTATCTGCTCGTGCTGCAGGCGCCGGACGCCGAGCAGCTGCTCGCGTTCTCCGAGTCGATCGAGCCGCGTCTCGCCGCACTGATCGACCAGGGCGCGCTCGACGCCTTCGAGCTGCCGAGCCGCTACCTGCCGAGCATCGCGACGCAGCGCGCACGACAGGCCAGGCTGCCCGACCGCGCGACGCTCGAGCAGGCGCTCGCCGAGGCGTCGCGCGACCTGCCGTTCCGCGGCGATCTCTTCACGCCGTTTCTCGACGACGTCGAAACCGCAAAGACGCTGAAGCCGCTGTCGCCCGAGGAATTCTCGCGTTCGCCGCTCGGTGCGCGCCTCGCCTCGATGCTCGTCCGGCGGGACGACGGCTGGCTCGCGCTCGCGACGCTGTCCGGCGTGCACGACGCCGGCGCGCTCGCCGCGTTCGCCGCATCGACGCACGGACAGGCACGCGTGCTCGATCTCAAGGCCGCCTCGGAGTCGCTCGTCGTCGCCTATCGCGAACGCATCCTGCGCGCGCTCGGCATCGCACTGGCGCTGCTCGCGCTCACGGTCGTCGTCGCGCTGCGCAGCGTGCGGCGCGCCTGGCACGTCATCGCGCCGATGTCGCTGGCGACGCTGCTCGTGCTGGTCGTCGAGCGTGCGTTCGGGCTGTCGCTGTCGCTGTTCCACCTGGTCGCGCTGACGCTCGCCGCCGGCCTCGGCCTGCACTACGCGCTGTTCTTCGAGCGTCCCGTCGCGGACGTCGCCGAAGCGCGCCGGACGCTGCACGCGACGCTCGTCTGCATCGCCTCCGCGCTGCTCGTGTTCGGCATGCAAGCGTGGTCCTCGCTGCCGGTGCTGCGCGCGATCGGGCTCACCGTCGCACTCGGCGTGGGTTTCCATTTCTGCCTGTCGATCCTGATGGCGCGCGGCAGGAATGCGGCCGAGGACAGGAGCTGACGATGCAGCGAAGCCTGCCGCCGAAGGCCGATTGGTCCCGCCTGATTCCGCATGCGGGCACGATGTGCCTGCTCGACGAAATCGTCGCCTGGGACGACACCTCGATCCACATGCGCAGCGGATCGCACCGGCGGCCCGATCATCCGCTGCTCTCCGACGGGCACCTGCGCGCGCTGCACCTTTGCGAATACGGCGCGCAGGCGATGGCCGTGCACGGCGGTCTCGTCGCGCAGGCCGCCGGCGCATGCGCCGCGCCGGGATTTCTCGTTTCGCTGCGCGATGTCGAGCTGCGCGTCGAGCGTTTCGACGGCCTGGCGGGCGATCTCGACGTGCACGCCGAGCGACTGCTCGGCGGCGAGGGCAGCTGGCAGTACGCGTTCCGCGCCGAGCACGACGGCGTCGTGCTCGCGAGCGGACGCGCGGCGGTGATCGCCGCCGGCTGAGCAGGCGGCTTCGGGACTGATGGAGATCCGCTACTCCTGCGGCGGGACGCCGAGATATGCGCCGGCCGCGCTGATCGTTGCCCAGAGCTCGGATGTCTCGAAGGATCGGTCGAACAGGCTTTCGGCCGTCGCGCGGTCACCGTTCAGAAGGTAATACGCACCGATGTCCGCAAGTGCTTTCTCGTCGTCCGGCCTTTCGGCGACGACCTTGTCGAAGAGCCGCTTCGCCTTCGGCCATTCGTGCGCTTCCACGTAGACGCGCGCGATGCGGAACTCGTCGCTGTCCTCGGGTTCGTCGGCGAGGATCGCGTCGAAGATGGCCTGGCCCTCGGCCTTGTGCCCGCCGAGATAAAGCACCCGGCCGATCGCAATGCGTTCCCAGGAGCCTTTGCCGGCCTGGACCTTCGCGGCCTCGATCAGCGACGTGGCCGCTTCCTCGCTGGTTTTTCCGCGGTACATCGAAGGATGGTTCTTCTGCGCGGCGTAGCCGATGCCGATGCCGGCGCAAAACAAGGCCGTCGCCATCGCCATGGCGGTGCGTGTCTTCATCGAAAGGAACTCCCCTGTTGAGCGATGCCAAGCATGGGGCACGCGCCGCGAGGCGTTCCAGCCTAGCCGACCACCGCGAATGCGCGCACCGGGAACGTGCCCATGCCGCGCACCTTGGGCGGCACCGCGGAAAAGCGCGCGCCGGTGACCGGCAGGGCATCGAGACGGCACAGGTGCTCGACGATCGGAATCCCCGCGCCGAGCAGCGTCGTGTGCACGGGCCGCGCGAGGTCAGCCGTGTCGTCGATGTTGAGCGAGTCGATGCCGACGATGCGTGCGCCGGCATCGCGCAGGAACGCGGCGGCGTCGGCGGTCAGGAACGGGTGGCCTTCGAAATAGCGGTCGGTGCGCCAGTGCGCGTCCCAGCCGGTGTGCACGAGCACGGCCTTGCCACGCACGTCGAAGGCCGCGAACGCGCTGCGCGGAATCGCACGGCCGGACATGCCGGTGACGCGCACGACGATCGCATCGAGCAGCGCGATCGAGGCGAGATCGAAATCGGCGACGTCGGCACCGTTGGCGTAGCGATGGAACGGACTGTCGATGTACGTGCCCGTATTGGCGACCATCGTGATGCGGCCGATCTGGAACTCGGTGCCGGGCGCATAGTGCGTGCGCGAGGCTTCGCGGCTCAGGTGATCGCAGATCAGCGGCGCGGGCAGCCCCTTGTAGGTGATCATGCCGTCCTCGATCGTGTGGCTGAGATCGACGAAGCGCTGGCCGGCGGCGGATGCGGTCGCGGCGATCCCGCTGCGCTTGTGCGGCTCGGCGACGATCGACTTGTTGCGGATCCGCACCGCGTCGACCATCAGCAGTCGCAGGTCGCGCACGACGGCATCCGCAAGTGCCTCGTCGCTGATGTCGTCGCCCTCGATGTCGAGGCGGAACGCGCGTCCGGAAAGGCCGCCGCCGTTGGAGAAATCGATGTCGAAATCGAATCGGGCGCGTTTTTCGCTCATGTCGTTCGGCTCTCCGTTGCGTGCTCGGCCCGTGTGGCCGTGTCAAGGATCGGCGAGAGCAAGCGGAGCGCAGCCGATCATCGGCTGTCCGCGAGCCCCGCGTCGGCGTTTGCCCTCGATGATGCTGCCGCGCGGGCGGACGAAGCGCGCACGGCTCGCGCTGCGTGCGGCGGCGTCGCGTGCGAGCGGCGCCAGGCGCGGCGCAACTGGCGTGCGGACGCGAATCCGCTGCGCTCGGCGATGCGTTCCATGTCGAGCCTCGTCTGGCCGAGCAGCTCGCGGGCGAGCGCTACGCGCAGGCGGTTGACGTAGTCCGGAATGCCCATGCCCGCGTGCTCGTTGAAAAGGCGCGAGAGGTGGCGCGGACTCGTGTTCGCGATGCGCGCTAGCGCGGACAGCGTCCACGGCCGCGCCGGGTCCGCCGCAATCGCGTCCTGCACGCGGTGCACGGCCGGGTGGATGTGATTGCGGCCTTCCAGCCACGGCGAGAGCTGCGGGTCGGCACCGCTGCGGCGCAGGTAGATGACGAGATGCCGCGCGATCGACGAGGCGACGGCGGGCCCGAGCAGCGCGGCGACGAGGTGCAGCATCAGGTCGGTGCCGGCCGTGACGCCGGCGCTGCTGCAGCGGTTGCCGTCGACGACGTAGAGCCGGTTCTCGATGACGCGCGCGCCGGGAGCGAGCGCCGCCAGCTCGGCGCAGCAGGTGAAATGCGTCGTGCACTCGCGCCCGTCGAGCAGGCCGGCGCGCGCCGCGAGCAGCGCGCCCGAGCAGATCGAGACCAGCGTGTGCCCCGGGCCGACGTGCTGTTGCAGCCAGCGCACGATCTCTGCCTCGTCGCGCGCCGCGGCAGCGTCCGGCACATCCGCCGCGAACGCGGTGGCATCGGCGCTGCCGGGAACGACGATCATCGCATCGTCGGGAACCGAGGCGGGCAGCGGCTCGATCCCGGACAGCTCGAGGCCGATCGAGCTTGTCACCGTTCGCGCGGTGCTCGCGCAGCGGACGTCGAACGCGATCTCGCCTTGCTCGAGCCCGGCGCGGCGCAGCACTTCGAGCGGGCCTGCGATGTCGAGCAGCAGCACGCGCGGCGGCACGATCACCCAGACCGGAATCCGCCGCGGCACCGCGTTCACGCCGCGCGCCTCGCGGCGGCGCCGTCGAGCGCTTCCTCGACCGTCACGATCCGAGCGAAGCGGTCGGCGAGCACGAGCTCGGTGCGTGCCTTGATCTCGTGGGCGCTCCACGTGCGCCCGTCGCGCGCGGTCATCGCGAACGTCAGCGTCGCCTCGCTGACAAAATCGACCTCGAAGCCGAGATCGGAAGCGTGGCGCGTCGTCGTCTCGCAGCATTGCTCCGTCCGGATGCCGGAGACGATCAGCCGGCGGATGCCGCGCTCGGTCAGCCAGACCGGCAGGCCGCTGCCGACCAGTGCGCTGTGGCGGTGCTTGTGGAACACCGCGTCAGGCGCGATGGACAGCGGCGCGAGCGTGCGCACGTGCCCGCTGGCGAGGGAGAACGCGCCGGCATCCTCGACGTGGAAAATCTGCACGATCGGGATGCGGCGCGCCGCCGCGCCGTCGATCAGGGCCTGCATCCGGTCAAAAAATGCCGGCGCATCGGCGTCGCTCCAGTACGCCCGGTGCCGGAACGATTCCTGCGCGTCGATGACGATGAGGGCGGTGTTCTGCGAGGACATTTGGTGCTCTCCTGCTAGAGGGTACACGCATGCTGGGCCCGCCGCACTTCGCCGTAAATACCGGAACACGACAATCAGCGGACATAAAACGCCATCGTTTTGGCGGTGCCGTCTGAGCTGCTCTGGCATCGGTACACCGGGACCCGTTCCCGACGTCGCCATAAGGCGAGGACGCGAGGTGCTCCCTGCGCCGGTGCAATTCAGCGTCGCTCAGCCACGCGCCGCACTAGAATGGTGCAGTGGAATCGAGTACCTCCGTCAAGCCGCAGCACCGCGCCTTCATGGATCAGTGCGCCACGGCGATGGCGCTCGTTGGCCGTGATCTCGTCGTGCAGGCCGCCAATCCGGCACTGGCCGAGTGGCTCGGTTCCGGCATGCGCAAATGGCGCGGCGAACCGGTCGCGATGTTGGACGCCAAGCCGCCGCAGCTCGCCGACGCCGCTGCGCGTGCGGCGAGCGAGCAGCGCCGCATCCGGCTGCGCGACGCGCGCCTGCGCACGGCGATCGGCGATCGCGCGGCCGATCTCGCGCTGACGCCGCTCGACGACGAGTTGCTGCTGATCGAAGTGCAGGCGCCCGGCGTGGACCTGGCAACGCCGCGCCTGTCGGAATCACTGCGCGGCTTTGCGCACGAGGTGAAAGGCCCGCTGGCCGGCGTGCGGGGCGCGGCGCAGCTGCTGCGGCGCCGCCTCGAGACGCCGGAGCTGACCGAGCTGGCGGAGCTGATCATGGCCGAGGTCGACCGCGTCGCGGCGCTGTCGGACCGGTTGCTGCGCGTGGGCGCGAAGCCGCGGCTCGCGCGGACGAACATCCACGAAGCGGTCGAGCGCGTCGCCGCGCTCGTCGCCGCGGAGACGGTGGCCCCGCAGCTCCGCCGCGACTACGATCCCAGCCTGCCTGCGATCAACGCCGACAGCGACCGCCTGCAGCAGGCTTTGCTGAATCTCGCGCGCAACGCGATCGAGGCGGGCGCGCAGACGATTACGCTGCGCACGCGCGCCGAGCACGCGGCGCGGATCGGCGAGCGCACGCTGCGGCTCGCGCTGCGCATCGACGTCGCCGACGACGGGCGGGGCGTGCCGACCGAGCTCGCGCAGACGTTGTTCGAGCCGCTGGTGTCCGGACGCGCGGACGGCAGCGGGCTCGGCCTCGCGATCGCGCGCGAGATCGCGCGCGAGCACGGCGGCGAGCTGACGCATGCGAGCCGGCCTGGTGCGACCGTGTTCACGCTGCTGCTGCCAGTGTCCGACGACGGAGGCCAGGCATGAAGCGCGAAGACGCATTCGCGGAGGCCGCATGAGCACCGACGGAGCGACGGTCTGGATCGTCGATGACGATCGCAGCGTGCGTCTCGTGCTCGGCGCGGCGCTGCGTGAAGCCGGCTTCGTCCCGCGCGAGTTCGGCGATGCCGAAGCCGCGCTCGCCGCGCTGGCTGAGGAAACGCCGGCCGTGCTGTTCACCGATGTGCGCATGGCGGGCATCAGCGGCCTCAAGCTGCTCGAGCGCGTCGCGCTGCACGAGCCGCGTTTTCCGGTGATCGTGATGAGTGCGTTCACCGATATTGCATCGACAGCCGCCGCGTATCGTCTCGGCGCGTTCGACTATCTGCCGAAGCCGTTCGATCTCGATCAGGCCGTCGCGGCGGCGGGTCGCGCGCTGTCGCACGCCCGCCCGGCGGCGGCGCCGGCGTCGTCGTCCGAAGCCGTCGTTCCGGAAGCCGAGCTGATCGGCCAGAGCCCGGCGATGCGGGAGCTGTTCCGCGCCATCGGCCGCGTCGCGGCGAGCGGCCTCGGCGTGCTCGTCACGGGCGAGACAGGCACCGGCAAGGAGCTCGTCGCACGCGCGCTGCACCGCGAGAGCCCGCGCGCGTCGCGCGCGTTCGTCGCGCTCAACACCGCGGCGATTCCGGCCGAGCTGCTGGAATCCGAGCTGTTCGGACACGAAGTCGGCGCGTTCACCGGCGCCGCGCGGCGCCACGCGGGCCGCTTCGAGCAGGCCGCCGGCGGCACGCTGTTCCTCGACGAGATCGGCGACATGCCGCTGCCGCTCCAGACGCGCCTGCTGCGCGTGCTTGCCGCCGGCGAGTTCTACCGTGTCGGCGGCCGCGAGCTGATCCGCGCCGACGTCCGCGTCATCGCGGCGACGCACCAGGACCTCGATGCGAAAGTCGCGCGCGGCGAGTTCCGCGCCGATCTCCTGCACCGGCTCGACGTCGTGCGCCTGCACCTGCCGCCGCTGCGCGAGCGGCGCGAGGACATTCCGCTGATGGCCGAGCAGTTCCTCGCGCGCGCCGCCGCGGCCTCCGGCGTGCCGCCCAAGCGCTTTTCGCCGGCCGCACTCGGCGCGCTGCGCGACTACGCGTGGCCCGGCAACGTGCGCCAGCTCGAAAATCTCTGCCAGCGCCTCGCGGTGCTCGTGCCCGGCCGCGAGATCGCCGTCAACGACTTGCCGCCCGCCGTCGTCGAAGGCTCCGCGGAGCCCGTCGCCGACTGGACGATCGGCCTGCGCGCTTGGGCCGAGCGTGCGCTCGCGCGCGGCGAGACCGGCATCCACGCGACGGCACGCGACGCGTTCGAGCGCGTGCTGCTCGAGACCGCCCTCGCCGCGCAGCACGGCCATCGCCAGAACGCGGCGAAGGCGCTCGGGCTGGGGCGCAACACGATCACGCGCAAGCTCGGCAGCTCGCGCCGAAAGCGCCCGTGATAATGGAGGCGGGCTTTCGCCCGCCGACCGCATCGACGAATGTGCGCCGACGCCCGACGCCCAACGAAGCCTGTCCTCATGCATAACGAGCCGCCCATCCTCATCCGCAACGCAACGCGCGCCGATGTCGCTTTTCTCGCCGACTGCAACATGGCGATGGCCTATGAAAGCGAGAAGAAGCGCCTTGATCGCGACGTGCTGACTCGGGGCATCGTCGCCGTGTTCGATCATCCCGAACGCGGCTTCTATGTCGTCGCCGAGCACGACGCAAAGCCGGTCGGCAGCCTTCTGATCACGCACGAGTGGAGCGACTGGCGCAACGGCGGCTGGTGGTGGATCCAGAGCGTCTACGTGCTGCCCGAAGCACGGCGGCGCGGCGTGTTCAGCGCGATGTACCGCGAGGTGGACTCGCGCGCCCGGGCGAGCGAGGGCGTGATCGGTCTGCGCCTCTACGTCGAAAAGGAAAACACCGGAGCACAGGCGACGTACGCGGCGCTCGGCATGGAGCCCGCCTACTACAGCCTTTATCAGAAGGCCTACATCGAATTCGATCGGAAGGCGTAGCTTCTTTCCGCGGCACGTCGCAAAGGAGCAACCGCGAATCCTCCACCCCGCAAGCGGGAGCGGCGAGAAGCCCCGCAAGGGGGAAAAACGCGAAGCCGAGCGGCCGACGCGGTAACATCGCCCACCCGAATCCGGACGAGGCGCGTGCGCTCGCAATGCAGGTGACGAATTACAAGGCTTTCTGGGATGACAAGGCGTCGACGACCGTCGGCGCGCTGCTCGCCGTCGACGGCAGCGCGAGCGAGGACGTCGCGCGCCTGACCGGCGCGTACACGGCGCGGCAGGTCGCGAACGCACTCGATCTCTCACCCGGCGATCGCGTACTGGAGCTCGGCTGCGGCGTCGGCCGCATCGGCCTCGAGCTCGCACCGAAAGTCGCACGTTGGGAAGGGGCGGACATCTCCGCGAACATGCTGGAGGTGGCACGCACGCGCCTCGCGGGCCTCTCCAACGTCGGCTTCACCGAGCTCAGGCGCAGCCGGCTCGACGGCATCGCTGACGCGAGCTTCGACAAGGCGTACTGCGTTGCCGTGTTCATCCACATGGACAAGGAAGATTTCTTCCTCTACCTCGAGGATCTCGCGCGCGTGCTGAAGCCCGGCGGGATTCTGTACTTCGACACGTGGAATCTTGCGAGCCCCGTCGGCTGGCGGCGTTTCATGCTCGAGGTGGACCAGCATCGCCATGCGGACCCGAGCCAGCGCAAGGACGTCGCGCGCAACCAGTTCTCCACGCCGGAGGAAGTGCGCGCGTTCATGCGGCACGCGGGCTTCGAGCCGCTGCTCATGATGAGCGACTCGCCGTGGGTGCAGGCGGTGGCGCTGAAGCCGGGCGGAGGTGCCGACGCGGCAAAGCTCGCCGCGAGCCTGCGCCAGCGCGAGCCCTCCATCGCCTACACGCCGCTCTGGACGGAGCTGTTCGACCGCATGATCCAGGTCGCGCACGCGGGGGCGAAGCCCGAGACGCTGCTCGAAGGCCTCGGCGACGATGCGCGCGGCGAGGAAATCCCGATGTTCCGTACATGGTTCCTCGATCTCTGGCGGCACAACCAGGCGCACTGGGGACCGCCGCCCGAAGGCTTGCGTTGAGCTGCGCGCGTACGCTTCGTGATCGCGCCGTGAACGGGCGCGGCCGGACTCTCGAAACGCGACGCGCGCATGCAGCGGCGGCCGGCGCGAGGTTCTACAATACGGCTGTGACGCGCGCCGTACGGCGCGCCAGCGAAGAAGAATCCGCTATAGGCCCATCGTGACCGCATTGAGACGAGTCGGCATCATCGGCGGCGTCCGCATCCCGTTCTGCCGCCAGAACACGGCATACGCCGACATCGGCAACTTCGGCATGTCGGTCAAGGTGCTGGGCTCGCTGGTGGAGCGATTCGGCCTGCACGGCCTCGAGCTCGGCGAGGTCGCGCTCGGCGCGGTCATCAAGCACGCGTTCGACTGGAACCTCGCGCGCGAGGCGACGCTGTCCTCCGGTCTCGCGCCGACCACGCCGGGCATCACGACGGCGCGCGCCTGCGGCACGTCGCTCGACAACGCGATCATCATCGGCAACAAGATCGCGACGGGCCAGATCGAGGTCGGCATCGCGGCCGGCGCGGACACCACCAGCGACGTGCCGATCGTCTACTCGCGCGCGCTCAACCAGCGCGTGCTCGCGGTGAATCGCGCGAAGGATCTCAAGAGCAAGATCGAAACCGCGGTCAGGGGTTTCTCGCTCGGCGAGCTCAAGCCTTCGTTTCCCGGCGTCGCCGAGCCGCGCACCGGCAAGTCGATGGGCGATCACTGCGAGCTGATGGCGCGCGAGTGGAACATTTCGCGCGAAGAGCAGGACCGGCTCGCGCTCGCCAGTCACCAGAAGCTCGCAGCGGCGTACCGGCGCGGGTTCTTCGAGAATCTCGTCGTGCCGTTCCGCGGCGTCAGCCAGGACAACATCCTGCGCCCGGACACGAGCATGGAGAAGCTCGCCAAGCTCAAGCCCGCCTTCGACAAGACATCCGGCCATGGCACGCTCACCGCCGGCAATTCGAGCCCGCTCTCGGACGGCGCCGCCGCGGTGCTGCTCGCGAGCGAGGACTGGGCGAAGGAGCGCGGGCTGCAGATCCAGGCCTACCTCACCCATTCGCGCGTCGCGGCGGTCGATTTCACGCACGGCGAGGGACTGCTGATGGCACCGACCATCGCGATCTCGCGCGTGCTCGACGAGGCCGGGCTCGCGCTGCAGGATTTCGATTTCTACGAGATCCACGAGGCGTTCGCCGCGCAGGTGCTGTGTACGCTGCGCGCGCTCGAATCGGCCGATTACTGCCGGAACCGGCTCGGCCGCGACAAGCCGCTCGGCGCGATCGATCCCGCCAAGATCAACGTCAACGGCTCCAGCCTCGCCGTCGGCCATCCGTTCGCCGCGACCGGCGCGCGCATCATCGCGACGCTCGCCCGGCTGCTCGAAGAGAAAGGCAGCGGCCGCGGGCTGATCTCGATCTGCACGGCCGGCGGCATGGGCGTGGTCGCGATTCTCGAGCGGCCGTAGGGCGCAATCCCGTAAAAAATCCGCAAGCAGCGGCGCACTCGGCCGCTCTGTCACGAGCCGGCCTTGCTTGCCTGCGCGGCAATTCCCCGTAGGCTTAGGCGTCCGGAGCGGGTCCGGCGGGGCGGAGACAGGGGAGGGGGACGATGGAAAGCAGGTATGCGCTCGTGCTGACCGGCTCCACGCTGCCGGGCTACGCACCCGAGAACGTCTGGCCGGCGCTCGCGGCTTACTTCCGCATGGAGCCCGCCAAGCTCACCGATCAGGTGCTGGTGCGGGCACCGCTGACGATCAAGGAAAGCGAGGATCTCGGCAAGCTGCAGACGCTGCAGGCCGGGGCGGCCGCCGTCGGCGCCGAAGCGGAGATCTGCGCGCCCGACGGCCGACCGGCGCTGTTCGTCCTGCTGGACGGCACGCCGCGCGGCCCCGTGCCGCGCGTCTTCGTGGAGGAGCGCATCGAGCACGGCCTCTGGCCGGACCGGCTGATGATCGCCGAGGTCGGCGCGAGCACGTGGCAATCGTTCCGCGACATGTCGCCGCCGCCGCCGGTCGCGCCGACGGAAGAGGTCGCCGATGAGCCCGACATCGCCACCGCCAGCGCGCGGCCGGCGGGCTACGCCCCGACGATGCCGGCCGACCACGGCCACAATCTCGCCGGAATCGCCGCCACGGCCAGTGCCGACACGACGGCAGCGGCGGGGGTGCTGCCGGCCGGCCCTGCCATCCACGCCGGATTCTGGCGCCGCGGCGCGGCGTATTTCATGGACGGCTTCATCGTCGGCGTGATCGGCTGGATCGCCGGCATGGTGCTGCTGCTCGGCCTCGCCTTCTCGGGCAGCATCAGCGCGGTCATCACCGGCGTCATGCTCAATTACGCCGTCGTGATGATCATCTACTGGCTCTATTTCGCGCTGCAGGAAAGCTCGGCGACGCAGGCGACGCTGGGCAAGCGCGCCATGGGCATCAAGGTCACCGACGAACGCGGCGGCAGGATCAGCTTCGCGCGCGCGACCGGCCGCTTCTTCGGCAAGATCCTCTCGGCGCTCGTGGCCAACATCGGCTTCATGCTGGCCGGATGGACCGAGCGCAAGCAGGCGCTGCACGATTTCCTCGCGAGCACGCTGGTCGTGTTCCGTGACGTGCGGCCCGGCGAGCCGCTGCCGACGGTGCGTCCGCCGATGCCGTGGTACGGCTGGCTCGTCAACATTCTCTGCCTCGCGCTGATTCCGATCGGGATCATGGCGGCGATCGCGATTCCGGCGTATCAGGAGTACATCTCGCGAGCGCAGGCGGCCACCGGAACGGCCGCGGCCGATGCCGCGAAGATGGCCGTTGCGGCGTTCTACGCGGGCAACGACCGCTGCCCGGACTCCGGCGACGAGGCAGGTTTCGACGCCGCAAACTTCGGTGCAGTGCCGTATGTCAGCCAGGTCGCCATCGAGCCCGAGTGTCGCGTCGTCGTCACGTTCGCCGGCACGAATGCCGTCAACGCGATGCTGCGCGGCCAGCGCATCCAGATGCAGGCGACGCCGGATGCGTCGGGCTCGCGCGCCTGGACCTGCTCGGCCAGCGTTCCGAACCGGCTGCTGCCGGGATGCAGCGAATGAAACAAAAACGGCCGCCTCGCGGCGGCCGTCTTTCGACATCGTGCGGCCTGTGCTTCAGCCGCCGAACTTGAACAGCGTCGGCCGCCAGCCGCTGGAGCTGCTGTAGCTCTGCATGCGCCGGTTGCGCATGCGGTTGAGCAGCTCGACGCGGCGCGCCTCGGCCCATTCCACCCGCTCGGTCTTGAGCGTCGCCGGATCGACGCCGCGGCGCTGCGCCTCTTCGTTGCGGTAGGCGACGAAATCGTCATAGGCCTCGATCTCGTGCTGCAGCTCGCGCACGCACAGCTCGATCATGATCGCGTCGTCGAGGAAGCCGAGCACCGGCACGTTGTCCGGAATGATGTCCTTCGGATTCGCGAAATACGTGAGGCAGGCCAGCACGCGCTGGCGATCCTCCTCGGGCAGCGCGAAGCCCTGGTCGTTGACCATCGAGATCATGCTGTCGAGCTTCGCGAGCCGCTCGGCGATGAACTGGGGCAGTTTGACGTGATGTCCCTCGTCCAGCAGCTTCGCGGCGGACTCGGTGACCTGCGCCGGCGACAGGTGCTTCGCCTCGTCCTGCGCGCGTCGCATGGCGTCGATGAAGTGCTGGAGGTCGGCATCGCCGAGCTCGATGGTGATTGCGAGCGACATGGGGCGGCTCCGCGGAGAAAGGGCCGAAAGACTGCCAGTTAGGGAGGGGAGCGTCAATGTGGAGGAGGGCGGGGATTGGGGATTCGGGATTGGGAATTCGAGAGAAGCGAGACCGACAGCAGGCTTTTGCGAATGCCAATCCCCAATCCCCAATCTCCGCCTCAAAGAATTCCCACCAGCCCCGCCCCGAACGCCGTCACGATCCTCGTGTAGATCGTCTTCAGCGGCAGATCGACTTCGGGGAAGTCGCCGGCGTCTTCGTAGCAGTCGTAGAAGCGCGGGTCGGAAGGCTTGAGCGGCTCGCAATCGGGCTTCTTCTCGTAGCTCGACGCGTAGCGGAACGGCCAGAAATCGAACAGCGGCAGCGCGGTCGACAGGTCGGCGATTGCGTTGTTGATGCGGCCGACGAAGGCCGGGCGCGGCCGGCGCGCGATAACCCAGGCGTTGCGGGGCGCGACATCGCGCAGCACCGCGCCGCGCAGGCGCTCGGCGACGGCCGCGTCGTGGATGATGAAGCCCGATTCGGTGTTGTACACGTCCGAGCGCGGATCGAAATTGTGCGATCCGATCACGCTGACCGCGCCGTCGATGACCAGCGACTTCGCGTGCAGCCCGAGCCGCACGCCGCCGCGCGTCAGCGGCGCCTTGCCGAAACGCTCGTATTCGCCTTCGTTGCCGCCGCCGGCAAGCCGGGCGTAGTCGCGCACGAAGTCGGCGGCGTCGCCGGGGAACGGCTTGAACTCGTGGATCTCGAATCCGTAGCGCTTGAGATAGCGCTTCTTGTACTTGTACGAAAGCGCGTAGACGTAGAACGCGTCCGTCGCCGCCAGCGAGTTCGTCGAGACGATCACCGGCACCCGCGGCGTGCGGTCGTGCAGATCGCGGAAGATGCGCCGCGCGTGCTTGCTCAGCACGAGATAGGGCGTCTCGAAGATCACTTCGCGCTGCGCGCCGTGCAGGAGCCTGGCGATGTGCTCGGTCAGCGCCTGCTCGGCGGCGTCGTCGGGATGCTCGGGCTTGTCGGGCGCGTCGGAAAAGTACTCGACCGCGCCGACGCGGAGCGCGTCGTCCACGAAGAGCGCGCGGATGCGGTCCGGATCGGTCGCCTCTGCGCGCAGCGCCGTGATCCGCGCCCAGTCGACGTCGGGCGGCGGCGCCAGCGTCTCGGCCTTGCCCGCGTCGGCGACGATGCGCCGGTTGACGTCGTTGAGCCGCGTCAGCGGCACCGCGCGCGGGTGCGCCCAGAACTGCTCGAACGAGGCCTGCATCTCGCGGCCGGCGGCGGGACCGAGCACGAGGACGTCGCGGTCGCGGTAATCGAATTCCTGGTCCCAGTCGAAATAGCGGTTCTCGTAGTTGCGCCCGCCCGCGATGCCGAGTTCGCCGTCGACGAGGAACAGCTTGTTGTGCATGCGCTGGTTGAACGACGAGAAGCAGCAGAGGAGCCCGGCGGCAAATTCGAGCGGCTGCGTGACGGCCTCGTCGAAGGTGGGGTTGTAGAGGCGGAACTCGAAGTTCGCGTGCGCGCTCGCGATGCGCGACAGCCATTCGACATCGTCCAGCGAGAACAGCTGATCGACGATCACGCGCACGCGCACGCCGCGACGGGCGGCCGCGAGCAGCTCGTCGAGCACGAGCCAGCCGGCGTCGTCCTCGGCCCAGATGAAGCTCTGGATGTCGATGCTCTTCCGTGCCGCGCGGATCAGGTGCACGCGCAGGAGCAGCGAGTCCGCGCCGACTTCGAGCATGTTGACGAAGTGAACCGGCTTGTCCGGCGTGCTTGCCGCGTTCGCCTCGGCGACGAGCGCGCGATACGGCGATTCGATGGCGCAGTGATCCGCGCGCGCGCAGGTGACGGCGGTCGGACGCGTCGCCGCAACGACGGCGTCCGCCTGCCGCGCGAGCCGGCGGTTGAGCCCGCATCCCGCGATCATGACCGCGGCCAGCGCGAGCAGGACGCAGCGCACGGCCGGACCGTGCCAGCGTCGCGCAGACGCCTTGCGCATCACGGACTCAGCCGCTCCGCCGACGGAACCGCGAACACCTCGAAGTGCAGATCGACCTTGTCGCTCAGAGCGCCACGCCGCGAGCGCATGCCGAAGGCGGAGCGGCGGATCGAGCCGTTGACGATGATCGGGCAATCGTAGGCCGCACGCTCGCACTCGGCCGGCGCGAGGACGAACGTCGCAGGCTGGCCGATGCCGCGGATGGTCAGGGTTCCGCTGAGTTGCCCGCCCCTGCGCAGGCGCTGCAGCGGAAACGACTCGGAGACGAAGCGGATTTCGGGATAGCGCGCGACGTCGAAGAACTCGTCCGATTTCACCCAGTCCTCGTATCCCTTGTTGTTCATCTCGACGGCGTTGGCATCAATGCGCGCATCGACGACGGCCTGGCTGCGGAAACGGTCGACCTCGACGGTGCCGCGAACCTTGCCGAAGCGGCCGTGCACCGTGACGAGCCACATCACCTTGACGGCGAATTCGGCGTGCGAGCGCGAGCTGTCGAGCTGGACCTGGTCCGTGCGCGCATCGGCAGCGGCGGCCGGCCCCGTCGCCAGCATCACGGCGAGGAGCAGCGTGGGATTCAGGCCATGCCGCGCCATCGAGCCGTTCCGGCGTTCATGGCCACCAGAAATGGTGCACTTCGGCCGTGCCGGGGTCCATCGACGTGGCGGAGGGCAGGCCGAGCCACACCACGCCCGCCGGCGGAATGCCACGCCCGGAATCGGACGCGCCCTCGGTGAGCAGCGCAACCAGATTCTCGAGCCCGGGATTGTGGCCGACGACGAGCAGCGGGTTCGCATCGGCGTGCTCGTCGATCACGCGGATCAGCGTCCCCGGCGTCGCCTCGTAGATGCGCGCTTCGCTGCGCAGGTCGGTGTAGCCGATCGCAGCCAGCACGCGCTCGCAGGTCTCGCGTGCGCGCGCGGCGGGCGAGCAGAGCACGCGCGCCGGCGCCGCGGCGTGATGCTTGAGCCATGCGCCGGCAGCGTCGGCCTCGGCTTCGCCGCGAACGCTGAGGACCCGTGCGATGTCGTCCTGCCCCGCGACGGCCGGTTCGGCGTGCGCGTGGCGCACCAGGATGATCTCGCGCGCGGCCATGAAAAGTCCTCGTATGCGAAGGCGGTGCGCAGATCATGCCGCATTCGCCGCGGCTCGGGTGAATCTTGCGGACCGGACACGGCCGTGGCGCGAAACCGGCGGGCGGGCGCTCGGATCATCCCGCCCGCCGGCTCGACGGGGCAAGTGAAGCAGTGTCAGCCGGCGCCGTACCCCGCCCGCGGGGAGCGATGCCTGAACCGTCGCGAGGCAGCGAACTGGTCTTCCGTGATCGTGTCGGTGCCGTCGCTCATGCGGTCGAAGCGCTGCATTTCCTTCGCCTCGAAATCGGCCTTGCTGATCTGACCGCTGCCGCTGGTGTCGTAGCGGCGCACGATGCGGTCGGCGTGCTTCTGCAGGCGCCCGGCGGCCACGTCGGAACTCGCAAGCTCGTCCGCGCTGACGACGCCGTCGCCGTTCGTGTCGAGTTTCGTGAAGCGGCTGTCGATCCAGTCCTTGTATTCGGCACGGCTGACCGTTCCGTCGCGGTCGGCGTCGATCGTGCCGAAGAGCTGGTGGCGGCGCTCGGCGCGCTGGTCGGACGCGCCCGGATCGGCGGCGGACGCCGCGGTCGCGAGCAGTGCGGAGAGAAGCAGGAGGGAGATATGGGTCTTGCGCATGGCAGGTGCTCGTGAGACGGCCACGTCGGCCGCAGTGACATGAACGCGCGAAGCCCGGCGCCGCTGACGGGCGCGATGCAAAGAGATGCAAATCGACATCGCGCCTCGGCGCTCGTGGAAACATCGCGCCGAAATCGCGTGAGCTGGGAACGTCGTCTCGAGCTTGCCCTCGCCCGGCCCTCTCCCGCAGGCGGGAGAGGGGGAACATCAGGCTTCTCCGCGGGACACGGCGAACGGCCTCAAGCCAGCTTGCGCAGCCAGCGGATCAGTTTCGCCCAGTCGTCCTGGTGCGAGCGCACCAGCTCCGAGTTGTAGTCGAAGATGCTCCTGCCGAGCTCGGAGGCGAGCACGTAGCCCTGCGTGTCGCGCAGTTCCGCCACGATCGGAAACGGAAAGCGCTTGATCGTGTCCACCGCCTGCTGCGAGGCGTTGGTCCATGGCTTGAGGCGATTCGCGACCAGCGCGACGGGCACTTTCCCGCGCTTGATCCGCGGCAGGTCGGCGAGATCGGCAAGGAACGGCTCGGCCGCTTCGAGATCGATCGCGGAGGGGAGGATCGGCACGATCACCGCATCGACGGTGTCCAGGAACTCGCCGACTTCGCCCGAGCGGATGCCCGCGGCGGAATCGATGACGATGCGCTCGGCGTCGTCGGGCACGTGGCGCATCCAGTCGCGGCGCAGGCCCGAGAGGCCGAGCACCGCATTCGGCATTCTGGCGCGCTTCTCGGCCCAGCGCTGGCTAGAACCCTGGCGGTCGGCGTCGACCAGCACGGTGTTCTTGCCGTCGACGGCGTAGTACGCGGCAAGGTTGGTCGCGATCGTGGTCTTGCCCGCGCCACCCTTCGAACTTGCCACCAGGACCTTCAGCATGACGCCTCCCGTCGGTACGCAAAGTTGGCGGGAAGGTTACATGCGTTGCGCCGACGGCGAAAGCGCGCAGTTGGCGACTCAACGACGTTTCGGTGTGCCCGGCGCGACCGGCGGCGGCACGCTGCGCAACAGCTCGGGCCGCGACGGCTGACGCTCGATCGGCAGCTCCAGCTCGCGGATCCGGCCGGCCGCTGCCAGCGCCGCGCGGTCGCGGCAGCCCGGCGCCGCCGCGCACTGGCGCGCGAGCGCCGCGCGGATGGTGCGCGCGCCGCGGCCGTCCCTCGGAATCGCGGTGGCTGCCCGCGTCGCGCCGGGCGATCCGCTGATGGCGGGTGCCGGCAGCATTTTCTGATCGTGCACGTCGATCCATAGATCGCCGTCGATGCCGGTGCTCTCGTTGGCCCACAGCACCTCAGTCACCGGAATGTCGCCAGTCGTCGGCATCGGTTCGGTGAAGAGCTTGCGGCGGTCGGCGCAGGCGAACAGCGCGCCGAGGTCGATGCGGTACTGCACGTCCTGGTTAAGCGCCAGCGAAGGCGCCTCGAAACCGCAGTAGTGGCCGAGGTCCTCGGCATCGATGTAGGCGATCTCGGCGCCGGGGTAGAGCGCGCTCTGCGAGATCGGCCAGCTGAAGCGGTAGATCGCGGGATCGCCCGGCGGCACCGAGTTCTGGATGTTGTAGTGATAAAGCGTGATGAAGATGGCTTTCGGCTTCGTGCCCCACTCGGCGAGCACCCAGACGTAGGAGGCCAGCGTCGCCGGCTGCGTGCCGCCCGGAATCGGCGTCGGCGGCACCGCTTCCCAGAGGCGCGCGGAAAACGAGAGCACCGACAAATGCTCGGGCGAGCCAGGCCGGAGGTAACCCAGCGGGCGATCACGGTTGCCGCGCCGCGAGAATTCGCCGAAGGCGAGGAACGGGATGCCGCCGAACACCGGATTGTCGAAGCCGATGAAATCCAGCACGAGATGCGCGCGCCAGAACGTGTCGCCGGCGAAATTGTCGTCGCCGTGCAGCGTCTGGAAACCCATCAGGCCCTCGCCCGGCACCGCACGCGGCAGCGAGGCGTCGGGCGGGCCGGAATTGTGCAGGTCGGCGCGCGGCTCGTTGTTGAGCAGCACCGTCCAGTACGTATCCGGCTGCGGACGCCCCACGCACGGATCGCAGGGCAGGTTCTGCTGCCAGTGGTTGGAGCGCTCGAACACGAGCCGCTCGGGCCGGCAGCCGCCCCACAGGCATTCGCCGAGCACCAGCGGCTCGGCCTCCGTGCCGGTCTTCGGGTGCACGTACTCGGTCTTGACCGCGGGCGTGCGGATCATGCCCTGATCGTGGAACTGCGCGTGCAGGATCGCGGGCGCGAAACCTGCGGCAAGCATCATCGCCGGAACGCGAAGGTGCATCGCGATGCCTCCGTGCAAGCAACAGCGAAGCATTCTGCGCGCGCGGTGATGGCGCCTCGCTGAAGGAAGCGCCTTGCGCGACGCAAGGGAGCGGGGCGCGGGAACGACACCCGCGTCCGCTTCGAGCGCTCGCGTGCGAAACCGGCCGGGCGTCAGTAACCCGCCGCCTGTCCGTCCTTGCGGCCTTCCGAAGCGCCGATGTAGACGTGATGCTTCGCGTCCCATTCGATCGCCTGGTAGCCGCCGTAAGGCCCGAGCGCGTAACGCACGTCGTGGCCTTTCATCATCAGGCCGCGCACGGTTTCGTACGGGAAGCCCGATTCGAGATCGACCCAGCCGCCGTCCGTCATCGGCTCGGCCTGGCCCTCGGGCGAAGTCGAGCCCTCGTGCTGGATGCGCGGCGCATCGCCGGCTTCCTGCAGGCTCATGCCGAAATCGATCAGGTTCATCAGAATCTCGACGTGGCCCTGCGGCTGCATGTCGCCGCCCATGACGCCGAAGCTGAGCCAGGGCTGGTCGTCCTTGGTGACGAACGCGGGAATGATCGTGTGGAACGGCCGCTTGCCCGGCGCGAACGTGTTGGCGTGACCTTCCTTCAGCACGAAAAGCTGGCCGCGGTCCTGCAGCACGAAGCCGAGTCCCGGTGGCGTCATGCCCGAGCCCATGCCGCGGTAGTTCGACTGGATCAGCGAGACCATGTTGCCCCAGCGATCCGCCGTGGTCATGTAGATCGTGTCGCCGCCGAGATTCACGTCGCCGGGCTCCACCTGCCTGAGCGCGCGGTCCATGCTGATCAGCTTGCGGCGCTCGGCGGCGTAGTCCTTGGAGAGCAGCCGTTCGATCGGCGTCTTCGCGAAGTGGGGATCGGCGTAGAACTTCGCACGATCCTCGTAAGCGAGCTTCTTCGCCTCCACGAAGAGGTGCACGTGCTCGGTGCTGCCGAACGGGATCTTCGAGAAATCGTAGCCTTCGAGGATGTTCAGCATCTGCAGCGCGGCCATGCCCTGGCCGTTGGGCGGCAGCTCGAACACGCGGTAGCCGCGATACGTCGTCGAGACCGGCTCCACCCATTCGCCCTTGTGCGTCGCGAGGTCCTCGTAGGAGAGGAAACCGCCGTTCGCCTGCATGTAATCGGCGATCGTGTGCGCGATCCGGCCCTTGTAGAACGCGTCGCGGCCGCCGTTCGCGATCGCCTCGAGCGTATTGGCAAGGTTGGGATTCTTCCAGATCTCGCCTTTTTCGGGCGCGCGCCCGTCGATCGTCATCTGTTCGACGAATCCCGGGTACTTCGCCAGCCGCGGGACCGACAGCTTCCAGTAGAACGCGATCAGCTCGGTCACCGGGAATCCCTCGCGCGCGTAGCGGATGGCCGGCGCGAGGTCGTCCTTCATCGAGAGCTTGCCGAACTTCTCGTGCAGCGCGAACCAGCCGTCGACGCAACCCGGCACGCTGACGGGCAGCGGTCCCCAGCCCGGGATTTCCTTGTATCCGTTGTCCTGGAAGTACTTGAGCGTCAGCGACTTCGGCGAGCGCCCCGAACCGTTGTAGCCGTAGAGCTTCTTCGTTCTGGCATCCCAGACGATCGCGAACAGGTCGCCGCCGACGCCGTTCGACACCGGCTCCATCAGCCCGAGCGCCGCGTTCGCCGCGATGGCCGCGTCGACCGCGGTGCCGCCCTTCTTCAGCACGTCGAGGCCGATCTGCGTCGCGAGCGGATGCGAGGTCGCGACCATGCCGTGCTCCGCGATGACCTCCGAGCGCGTGGCGAAGGTCGCGCCGGTGATGCGGTCGCCGGCCTGGGCGGCGAAGCTCGAAAGAGCGGTGCAGATGGCGATGGCGATTCGGCGCATGGCGCGGCCCCCGTGCAAAAAACGCAAGCATACGACGCTGCGGCGACGATGCGCCAAAAAAAGAGCTTTCACGCCGGGCGTCATCGCCGCACGCGCGGGTGCGAGGACGGGAAGCCGGAGTGAAGCGCTTCTGCGGCCACCATCGGCCAAGCGCGAACTCGAGAGCGCCGCTCACCCTGCCCCCGCAAGCGGGAGAGGAGAAATAGGAAACAGCGACAGGAAACGCGACGCCGCGAATGAAACGCAGCGGGACCCAGCGCTACTCGCCGAGCGCCTCGCGCATGAACTCCGGCGAGGCCAGCGCGGCCTTGTGCGTCTCGACGTTGTAGTAGCGTGTCTCGAACTGCTTCGTCGCCGCGCCGCGCTCGCGGAAGCCGTCGAGATCGGCGCCCTTGCGCGCCATCGTGCAGCTCCACCAGCCGGTGGGGTAGCACGGCTGCGGGAACGTGAGCGTGCGCACGGCCTGGAAATCCGCCATGCGCATCGCCGTGCGCATCGACTTGATCAGGTCGAGGTGCGCGAGCGGCGATTCCGACTGCTGCACGAGGATGCCGCTCGGGCGCAGGGCTTCGAAGCAGCTCCGGTAGAAATCGGCGTTGAAGAGGCCCTCGGCGGGGCCGACCGGATCGGTCGAATCGACGATGACGACGTCCAGCGATTCCGGCTCGCACTCCTTCATGTACCGGATGCCGTCGACGAACAGGAGCTTCGCGCGCGGATCGCCGTTGGATTCGCAGAGCTCGGGGAAATACTTTTCGGCGAGGCGCGTCACGCGCTCGTCGATCTCGACCTGCACGGCGCTCTCGACTTCCTCGTGCTTGAGCACTTCGCGCAGCGTGCCGCAGTCGCCGCCGCCGATGATGACGACGCGCTTCGCGCGGGCGTGCGTGAAGAGCGCGGGGTGCGTCATCATCTCGTGATAGAGGAAATTGTCGCGCGTGGTCACCATCAGGCAGCCGTCGATGACCATGATCTTTCCCCAGTCGGTCGAGTCGTAGATCTCGATCGTCTGGTACGGCGTCGTCTCCGCGTGCAGGCGCGCCCTGACGCGAAAGCCGATCGACGAGCCGGAATGCCCGTGCCGCTCGGTGAACCAGTCGAGCTCGGTGGCGTTCGTGTCGGCGGCGGACATCGCGGCTTCCTGCGGCGGAACGAGAGGGGCGCGGATTGTACAGGTTCCGCCCGGCAGCGACATGCGCCCGCGACGCGGCTCGCTACAATACGCGGCCGCCGCACGGCGCCGCCGACGACGAGAACGAGGACGTGAGCGAACAACGCTGGAGCATCGCCGACGCGCGCCGCACCTGGTCCGTCGCGCACTGGGGCGAAGGGTACTTCGACGTCGGCGACGACGGCACGCTGCGCGTGCGCCCGCGGCGCGCGGATGGACCGGAGATCGCGCTGCCCGCGCTCGTCGCCGCCGCGCAGGCGCAGGGCCTGCGCCTGCCGCTGCTGGTGCGCTTCAGCGACATCCTGCGCGACCGCCTCGCGCGGCTGCAGGCCGCCTTCGCGAAGGCGATGCGCGAATGGGACTATCCCGGCGGCTACACCGCGATCTATCCGATCAAGGTGAACCAGCAGAAGGGCGTCGCCGGCGAGCTCGCCGCAAGCGGCGGCGAGGGCTTCGGGCTCGAAGCCGGCTCCAAGCCGGAACTGATGGCCGTGCTCGCGCTCGCGCGGCCTGGCAGCGTCGTCATCTGCAACGGCTACAAGGACCGCGAGTACGTGCGGCTCGCGCTGATCGGGCGCAAGCTGGGCCTTGAGATCTACATCGTCATCGAGAAGCCGGGCGAGCTGGCGCACGTCGTCGAGGAAGCGCGCGCGCTCGGCGTCGAGCCGCTGCTCGGCGTGCGCATGCGACTCGCCAGCATAGGCGCCGGCAAGTGGCAGAACACCGGCGGCGACAAGGGCAAGTTCGGTCTCACGCCGCGCCAGCTGCTCGACCTCCTCGCCGGCCTCAAGGCGGCCGGGCTCTCGCACGCGCTGAAGCTGCTGCACTTCCACATGGGCTCGCAGATGTCCAACGTGCGCGACATCGCCGGCGGCATGCGCGAGGCGGTGCGCTACGTCGTCGAGCTCGAGAAGGCCGGCATCGCGCTCGACTACATCGACGTCGGCGGCGGGCTCGGCGTCGACTACGAAGGCACGCGCTCGCGCTCGGACTGCTCGATCAACTACAGCCTCGAGCAGTACGCCGCGACGATCGTGCAGCCGCTCGCCGAGGCGGTGGAGGAATACGGCTTCAAGCCGCCGCGCGTGCTCACCGAGTCGGGCCGCGCGATGACGGCGCATCACGCCGTGCTCGTCGTCGATGTCAGCGAAGTCGAGCCGGCGCCGCAAGGTTCGGTTCCGCCGCCGCGCGAGGACGAGCCGGCGGTGCTGCGGCACCTCCGCGAGATCCACGACGAGATCGAGTCGCGTCCGCCGACGGAGCTGTATCACGAGGCGCAGTACCGTCTTGGCGAGGGCCATCAGCTTTACGCGCTGGGGCAGCTCGCGCTCGCCGACCGCGCGCGGCTCGACGACCTCTACTACGCGATCCTCAACGCCGTGAGGCCCCGCCTCAAGGCCGACGAGCCGCCGCACCGGCAGGTGCTCGACGAGCTGAATCTCAAGCTCGTCGACAAGTACTTCGTCAATTTCTCGGTGTTCGAGTCGGTGCCGGACGTGTGGGCGATCGACCAGGTGTTTCCGATCGTGCCGATCGCCGGGCTCGACCGCGCGCCGGAGCGCCGCGGCGTGATCGTCGACCTCACCTGCGACTCCGACGGCCGCATCGACCGCTACGTCGATTCCGACGGCGTCGACGTCAGCCTGCCGCTGCACGCGCCGCGCGATGGCGAGCCGTACCGGCTCGGCATCTTCCTCGTCGGCGCATATCAGGAGACGCTCGGCGACATCCACAACCTGTTCGGCGACACCGACGCCGTCAACGTGCGCATCGGTGCCGACGGCGACTACGAATTCGCGCACGTCAAGCGCGGCGACAACGCGGACGTCATGCTCGACTACGTCGGCTACGATCTCGGCGCGCTGCGCGAGTCGTACCGGGACAAGATCCGCGCCGCCGGGCTTGCGGGCGAGGAGGCCCAGCGCATCGAGGCGACGCTCGAGGCGGGATTGACGGCGTACACCTACCTTGCGGAAAGCCGCTGAGATTCGTAGTGCTTCCGCCGCTGTTTTTTCTGCCCGCTGCCGTAGACGCGATGCTTTCCCCTCTCCCGCTTGCGGGAGACCTACTGCCTTCCCCTCTTCCGCTTGCGGGAGAGGGCAGGGTGAGGGCAAGGTGGCTCGACGCTCCACCGGATATCCGCAACAGAATGTCTCTCACCGCGCTGGCCGCGTCTCTCCCGCAGCAACATCTTCAACCGACGAGTGAATCCGATGACAAAGCTCAAAGTCGCCTTCGCCGGCCTCGGCGCCATGGGCCATCCGATGGCAGGCCACCTCGCGCGTGCGGGCCTGCTCTCGCACGTCTGGAACCGCACGCGCGCCAAGGCCGAAAGCGTCGCGGCCGAGCTCGGCGTCGCGGCACCGCAGACGATTGCGGAGCTTGCGAGCACGGCCGACGTGATCGCGCTCTGCGTGCCGGCCGACGCCGACGTGCTCGAGCTTGCGCGCGAGATCGCTCCGCGCGCGCGCCGCGGAACCGTCGTCGTCGACCACTCGACGATTTCGTCGGTGACGGCGCGCGCCGCCGCGGCGCTGCTCGCCCAGCGCGGCTGCGCGTTCCTCGACGCGCCGGTCTCCGGCGGCGTCGAAGGCGCGAAGAGCGGCAAGCTCTCGATCATGGTCGGCGGTGACGCCGACGCGCTGGTGCGCGTGCGCCCGGCGCTCGACTGCTACGCCGCGCGCATCAATCACATGGGCGGCGTCGGCGCGGGGCAGGACACGAAGGCCGTCAACCAGGTGCTCGTGGCCGGCATCGCGCAGGCCGTCTGCGAAGGGCTCGCGCTGTCGGAGAAGCTGGGCCTCGATCCGGAGCGCCTGCTGCCGACGCTGATGGCCGGCGCGGCAAGCAACTGGTTCCTCGACAAGCGCGGCGCGACGATGCTGAAGAACGAATTCGGCGTCGGCTTCAAGCTCGCGCTGCTGCACAAGGATCTCAAGATCGTGCGCGAGCTTGCCGTCGCGGCCGGCACCGACCGCTCCATCATCGAGAAATCGCTGAGTGATTACGCCGTGCTGCTTGCGCAGGGATACGGTGACGACGACATTTCCGCGCTGATCCGCCTGAAGCGCGGGCGAAGCTGAGCTTCTCGCGGCTCAGGCGTCGAAGCCGTTCGCGAAAATGTCGTCCGGCAACTGGGCGAGGCCGAACGCCCAGAGCTTGCCGCTGTTGTCCATCACGTACACGGCGCCGTCGACGACGATCGGGCTCTGCCAGTGCGGAGAGGCGATGTGCTCGGAGGCCCACAGCGTGTCGCCGCTGAGCGGATCGCGTGCGACGACGCAGGTGCCGCCCGAGCACGAGCTGATGGCGTAGAGCACGCCGTTCGCGATGACCGGCGAGGTCGTGCCGCCCGATTTCTGCCACACCATCGAGAGCTGCGGCATGTTCGAGCCGTCGAGCGTCAGCTTGAGGCCGGAGATGCCGTTGCGGTTCGCGACGAAGAGCCAGCTCGTGCCGCTGCCGTCGACCCAGGTGGCCGGCTGCTCGCGCATGCCGGAGCCGCCCTGCGGCACGTTCATGAGCTGGATCTCGCCGCCCACGTGCGCGGGCCCGCCCTGGCCGCTCATGTCGTCGAGGTTGATCAGGCGCAGCTTCGCGTCCTTGCCGGTCTGCATGCCGAGATGCGCGACCGCGCTGCCGGCGGGCGGGGTCATGATGACCAGCGAGATCGAGCCGAGATCGATGTCCTGGTCGTCGAGCTGCTGGAAATTCGTCGGCGTGTAGCTGTCGCGCGGCATGCCGCCGCCGGCGCCGGTGCCGTCGTGCGCGAGCGCCAGCGTCGAGTCGCCCCAGTTGAAGCCGCCGCCGTTCGCGTTGTACTGGCCGTTGCCGGTGGCGATGTAGACGCGGTCGGTGCCGGCGTCGTAGGTGGCGCCGCCGCGGCCCCAGATGCCACTGCGGTGCGTGGCGCAGTCGCCGACGCCGAGGTGCGTCGCGAGATTGCTGCACAGCGTGTTGAAGACGACCTGCGCGCCGGTCGAGAGATTGATCGTCGTGATGTGGCCCTGGTAGTCGCCGGCGTCGCCGATGTAGCCGTCGGTGACGACGTAGAGCCAGTCGACGCCGCCCGCGTGCGCGATCGTGAGGCCCGACGCGCCTTTTTCGACGCTCGTCTTCAGTGTGACCGTCTGCGGCCAGCCGCCGGTCGTGATCTCCGTGCCGTCGCCGACGCGGAACTTGTGCGCCTTGCCGTCGTTGCCGTACGCGTAGATGAATGCGCGCGCGGTATCGATCGCAGGCGACGCAGTGGTCGTGTGGCCCGAGCCGCTCATCGTCGCGTGCCAGACTTCGCTGCCTGTTGCGGCGTCAATCGCCATCAGCCGCCCGTTCTGCGCGAGCGCGAACAGGAGATTCTTCGTGCCCGCAGGCGTCTGGACGTTCGCGAGATAGACCGGCGCGCTGTCGACGCTCGCCGCCAGATCGACGCTGTAGCGCGTCGTCAGGCTGGCGACGTTGGCGGCCGAGATCGTCGTCTCGGCAGGATTGTGGCCCGTGTGCGCGGCGTCGTAGCCGAACTGCATCCAGTCGGCGCCGTGCGCCGCGGCGCAGATCGAAAGTGCCGCGGCGATGCCGGTCGCGACGGCAGCGGAACGTAACGTTGACATGATGAGGGCCTCCTTTGACTGCCGGCTACGGCGCGCCGCCGTCGAAACCATCCTGGAAGATCGGATCGGTATCGTCGGTGCCCCAGGTGACGGTCACCGTGCAATCCGCGGTGACCGGCCCGGTCGTATAGACATCGTCTTCAAGCGTTCCATCACAGCCGGTCACCGAGGCGATGAAGTACGGCGGCGAGAACGGCGTGATCGTGAAGCTCGCCGTCTCGCCGTCGGCGACGGTCTGCGGCGTGTCGGGATCGATCGTGCCCTCGGTGCCGTCGCCGGCGTCCGGCGTGACGGTGTGCGTGATGAGCGAGAACGTCGCGCTGACCGTGCAGTCCGCAGTGATCGGTCCCGTCGTGTAGGTGTCGCCGTCGAGCTGGCCGCCGCAGCCGGTGACGCCGGCGATCTCGTAGTGCGCGTCCGGCGTGACCGTGAAGCTCACCGTATCGTCCTCGTCGACGGTCTGCGGCGTGTCGGGCTCGATGCTGCCGCCGGTGTCGGCAGTGGGCGTGACGACGTGTGTCGTCTGCACGAAGACGAATGTGGCGGTGACCGTGCAGTCCGCATCGATCGGACCGGTGCGGTACACGTTGCCGTCGAGCGTTCCGCCGCACCCGCTGACGGACTCGACCGCGTAGTGCCGGTCCGGCAGCAGCGTGAGCGCCAGCGTCGCGCCTTCGTCCACGGGCTGGGTCGTCTCGGGGAAGATGCGGCCGTTCGGGCCCGCGCTCGGCGTCACGTCGTGCGTGACCGGATCGGTGCCGAGGTCGAAGCGGTTCAGCCTCGTATTGGACGCGACATAGACCGCGCCGTTGACCACGATCGGGCTCTGCCACTTGATGTTGCCGATGGTCGGCGAGGTCCAGAGCACGCTGCCATTGAGCGGGTTGCGCGCGTACACGCAACGCCCACCGGAACATGCGCCTATGTGATAGAGCACATCATTTGCGACCATGGTCGATGTCGAGCTGCCGGTCGTCTGCCAGGTCGGCTGGAGAAATGGGCGATTCGACCCGTCGAGCTCTACCTTCAGACCCGAGATTCCCGCGTTGTTGCCGATGAAGACCCAGGGTGTGCCATCCGGCGCAACCCATGTCGAGGTTTGCGTCAGCATCCAGAAATCATAGGTCGGCACCTGGATGTCTTGGATGTAGCCTCCGACGCCACCGGGAGCGCCCGTGCCGCTCATGTCGTCGAGATTGATGAGATGCAGGTGCGAATCCTTGCCGGTCTGTACACCGATGTGCGGATAGACGCTTCCCTCGGGCGCCTTGAGAATCGTCAGCGAGGCCGAGCCGAGGTCAATGTCCTGCGAATCGAGTTGCTGGAACGTCTTCGGCGTATAGCTGTCGAGCGGAAATCCCCCGCCCATGCCGGTGCCATCCGGATTCAGCGCGAGCACGCTGTCGCCCCAGTTGAGACCGCCCAGATGTGCGTCGAAGAGGCCATTCGCGGTCGTGACGTAGATGCGGTCCAACTCGGCGTAATAAATCGCGCCCGGCCTTCCCCAGATGCCGCTCTGTCGCTCATCACACGCGTTCGGAGACATGTGGATCGTGATGTCGCTGCAGAGCGTGTTGAAGACTTTCTGTTCGTTCGTCGAAAGATCGATCGTGGTGATGTGGCCCTGATAATCGCCGCCGTCGCCGATGTAGCCGTTGTTGACCGCGTACAGATACGTCGTGCCGCGGGTGAGCGCGAACGAAATCGCCGAAGCGCCTTTTTCGACACTGGGCTTCAGCGTCGCGATCTGCGGCCAGCCGCCGGTGGTGATCTCGGTGCCGTCGGCAATCTGATATTTGTGCACTTTGCCGTCGATGCCGTAGCTGTAGACGAACTGCCGGTTCGGATCGATGGCGGGCGAGCTTTCGGTGGGCGGCGTGCCCGAGGTGTCCTTCGACCACAGGACCGAGCCGTTGGATGCGTCGAACGCAGTGATGCGCCCGTTCCGCGAGGTCACGAACAGAAGATCCTTCGTCCCGGCCTCGGTCGGCACGGCGCGCGCGAGCACCGGCGCTGCGTTCGTGTCCGCGCTCAGCGGGATGTCGTAGCGGCGCGTCAGCGACGCCACGTTGTCGGCCGTGATCGTCGCCTCGTCCGGATTGTTGCCGCTGTGCTGGGGATCGTAGCCCCATTGCAGCCAGTCGGCTGCTGCCGCAGCGGTCGCGAACGAAGAGAAAGCGCAGGCGACTGCCGCGCGCAGAACGGTGCTCACTCGCATCGTGCTCGTCTCCAGGGGCTGCCGATGCCGACGCGTGGCCGCATCGATGTCAGGGAGGCCGCATCTTACGCCGCGGCGGCAGCGCCCGCGACGACGGCGGCGACAGATGCTCCGCGGCACCGAAAAATGTGACGCACGCAAGAGTCCGGTGCTGCAATGCAAAACTAACGTTCGGCGTGCTAGAAAAAAACCTGGCAGGAGTCTGGGAGGACGAACCATGCGCATCAGCTATCACCTGAGCGGCCTCATCGCGGGCATGTGGGCGAGCGCAGCGCTCGCCGGCGTCACACCCGCCGATCTCAGCCTCGTCCGCTTTCCGGATGACAGCACCACGTTCTCGCAGCCGATCGGCATCGCGGCGCCGAAGGACGGCAGCGGCCGCGTGTTCGTCATCGAGCGCTGCAGCGGCATCCGCGTCGTCAAGAACGGCGCGCTGCTGCCGACGCCGTTCGTGTCGATCGCGACCGCGTGCTCGAGCGAGCAGGGCATCCTCGGCCTCGCCTTCGATCCCGACTACGCGACGAACGGCACGTTCTACGTGACGTACACGGCGCCGAACAGCGATCCCGATCTCGGCAGCTCGAACGATCAGGTGCTGGCGCGCTACACGGTGTCCGGAAATCCCGACGTCGCGAATCCCGACGGCGAGGTCATCCTGCGCGTACCCGATATCGCGGGCAATCACAACGGCGGCGATCTGCATTTCGACAGCCAGGGCTATCTCAACTGGTCGATGGGCGACGGCGGCGTGCAGGGCGATCCGCACGGCTTCGCGCAGTGCACTCGCCGCAAGAAGGCCGACTTCGATCCCGGAAGCTGCGGCGACACTTCGGGCTCGGGCCCGACGTATTACCTGCTCGGCAAGATCATCCGCATCGACGTGCACGCGATCACGGCTTCCGCGCCGGCGAACTTCTGCGGCGCGACGCCCGGCCAACCGGCGCCGTACGCGATTCCGCCCGGCAATCCGTTCGCCGACGCCGGCGCGCATCCCGACGACTGCGCCGAGATCTTCAACTGGGGCTTCCGCAATCCGTTCCGCTTCAGCTTCGATCGCGAAACGGGCGACATGATCATCGGCGACGTCGGCCAGAACAGCTACGAGGAAGTCAGCCTGCAGCCGGCGGGCAGCGCCGGCCAGAATTTCCAGTGGAACGTCTGCGAAGGGCTGCACACGTATCCGGGCGGGCAGACGCCGTGCGCGGGACCGGCCGGCAGCGTGGTGCCAAAGTTCGACTACGCGCACAACGCTTCTCCGTTCGGCTGCGCCGTCGTCGGCGGCTATCGCTATCGCGGCCCCATCGTGCCGCTGCGTGGACAGTATCTTTTCAGCGACAACTGCACCGGCGACATCTACGTCGTCGCCAACGCCGGCAATGGCGTGCAGCCGTGGACGTATGAAACGCTGAGCGGTACGCCCCCGATGAGTACCTACGCCTTCGGCGAGGACGAGGCCGGCAATCTCTACGTCGCCGACGGCGGCGGCGCGGTCTACGTCTTCCATTCTGACAGCGGCGCCGACGACATCTTCGCGGACGGCTTCGACGGCTGAAGCGGACGTTCGCTTCCTCGGCGAAGCGAGCGCTCGCGCACACGAGGCGCGGGCGTACGCCGGCGCTTCGGTGTAGAGTCCGCGCCTTCGCGAACGGTCTCGGGGGCTGCGATGCGAACGATGCGGTGGATGCTGTCGGGCGCGCTCGCCGCCTCCGGTTTCGTCTCGGCGCAGACGGTGCCGCCGGATCTCGCGCTCGAAGCGATCACCGATCAGGTGCCCGCACCGATCGGCGTGCGCGCGCCGCACGACGGCAGCGGACGCCTGTTCGTCATCAGCCAGGCCGGCACGATCCGCGTCATCAAGGACGGCACGCTGCTGCCGGAGCCGTTCCTGGAGCTGTCGGTCACATATCCCGGCTCCGGCGGGACGAGCGGGCTGCTCGGCCTCGCGTTCCATCCGAACTACGGCCATGCCGGCAAGCCGCACAACGACGAGTTCTATGTCGTCTACATGCGCTCGGGCAATTGCAGCGAGCCCGGAAGCTGCCTCGGCTCGGGGCCGGACGAGGTGCTGGAACGCTACACCGTCTCGTCCAATCCGAACGTCGCCAATCCGGTCGGCACCGTCGTGATGCGGCTCGCCGACAACTCGCCGCCGTCATTCCACAACGGAGGCGACATCCACTTCGGGCCGGACGGCTTTCTCTACATGTCGTCCGGCGACGGCGGGCAGGAGAGCGGCACGCACTGGCTCGCCGAATGCCTGTGGAAGAAACCGAACGATCTCACGTCCGAGACATGCGGCACCAGCACGGCACAGCCGCAGTACTTCCTGCGCGGCAAGATGCTGCGCATCGACGTCGACAACCGCGGCGGCATTGCGGGGGAGGAGATGTGCGGCACGGCAACGGGCGCGCCGGCCGAGTATTCGATTCCGGCCGACAATCCGTTCGTCGGCACGTCGCACACCTGCGACGAGATCTACCTCTGGGGTTTCCGCAATCCGTGGCGCTGGAGCTTCGATCGCGCAACCGGCGACATGTGGATCGGCGACGTCGGCCAGAACCACTGGGAGGAGATCGATTTCCGCGCAGCCGGCTCGAACGATCCGATCTACTACGGCTGGCACTGCATGGAAGGGACCAGCGTGTTCGTTTCATCGCAGGTCTGTACGCCGCCGATTCCCGCGAACGTGGTGCCGCTGATGGAATACGACCACGCCGTGGGCGCGCGCTGCGCCGTGACCGGCGGCTATCGCTACCGCGGGCCGATCACCGATCTGCGCGGCATGTACATCTTCGCGGACTCGTGCTCCAGCGAGATCTTCTTCGCCAGGCCGGACGAGGCCGACACCTGGACGTTCACGGCCTGGCGCGACGACGCGAACGGCTACGGCACGTATTCGGGCTTCGGCGAGGACGAGGCCGGCAACCTCTACGTCGCGAACACGCTGACCGAAGTCGTCTATCGCTTCCATTCCGACGCCGTGGGCACGACGCACCTCGTCACGCCCGTCGCCGGCCCGCACGGGGCGATCGATCCGGACACGCCGCAGAACGTCGCCGACGGCGACACCATCGCGTTCACGCTGCTGCCCGACGCGCACTATCTCATCGGCGATGTGAGCGGCTGCGGGGGCACGCTCGCTGGCGACGTGTACACGACCGCGCCGGTCACGGCCGACTGCGAAGTCGATGCGAGCTTCGTCGTCGATCCGTCCGACGTGATCTTCCGCAGCGGGTTCGAAGTCGACTGAAACGTGTCTTCCTCTCCCGCAAGCGGGAGTGGGGGTGAATTGCGCAAGCGGGAGGAGACGAGCGGCGCGCGAGGTGGGCCGAGGCCCACTTTACTGAGGCGGCGTTTCCTTCAGCGCGATCGCGTTGATGCCGTTCTCGGCGAGCGTGCGCTTGGCGGCTTCGAGATCGCTCGCGCTGGCGTAAGGCCCCAGGCGCACGCGGTGCCAGGCGCGGCCGTTGACGGTCACCGGCTGCACCTGCGCGACGAAGCCGAGCAGCGCGAGCTTGGCCTTGATCTCCTCGGCGCCTTTCGGATCCGGATACGAGCCGGCCTGCAGGATGTAGCGGCTGCCTGGCGTCGGCGCGACGGGTGTCGTGGTCGTCGTGGTCGTCGTGGTCTTTGCCTGCTGCTCGGCGCGCGCTTTCGCGGAGAGCTCGGCGTCGGGGATCACGACCTCGTTCGCCTCGAGCACCTTGTAGAAGTCGTAGGTCTTCTTCGGCGGCTCCTTCGGTCTCGAATCCGCGACGGCGGGCTCGCTCGCCTGCGGCGCGGTCGCCGCCGGATTGGGCTGCGGCAGGTTGCGCTTGCGCAGCAGCGGCGCCCAGTCCTTGCCGAGCACGAGCAGCATGAGGCCGACGCCGAGCACGAGCCCGATGCCGACCCAGATCCACGCCGGCCACTGCCTGCCGTTGCCACCGCGGGTCGCCTGGCGACCTCGTCTTGCTGCCATCACATGCTCTCCGGAGCGGAAATGCCCAGCAGGTCCAGGCCGTTCGCGAGCACCTGCCGCGTCGCCTGCGCGAGCGCGAGGCGCGCGTCGCGCAGGGCGGCATCGTCGCCGACCAGGAACTGGTGCGTGTTGTAGTACATGTGGAACGCCGCGGCGACCTCGCGCAGGTAGTTCGCGATGAGGTGCGGCTCGAGATGCTGCCCGGCTGCCTCGACGACTTCGGGATAGCGCGACAGCTCGATCATCAGCGCCTGCTCGGCCTCGCTGTCGAGCCGCGCGAGGTTCGCGAGCCCGTTCGCGCGATCCCAGGCGAGGCCGCGCTCGGCGAGCTGGCGCATGACGCTCGCCACGCGGGCGTGCGCGTACTGGATGTAGTAGACCGGATTGTCGTTCGTCTGCGCGCGCGCGAGGTCGATGTCGAAGACGAGCTGCGAATCGGCCTTGCGCGCGATCAGGAAGTAGCGGGTCGCGTCGCGGCCGACTTCCTCGATGAGGTCGCGCAGCGTCAGATAGCTGCCGGCGCGCTTGGAGAGCTTCACTTCCTCGCCGCCGCGCGTCACCGTCACCATCTGGTGCAGCACGTACTCGGGATAGTTCTTCGGAATGCCGGCGTCGAGCGCCTGCAGGCCGGCGATCACGCGCGCGAGCGAGCCGTGGTGGTCGGCGCCGAGCTCGGTGATCGCGCGCTCGTAGCCGCGCTGCCACTTCGTGAGGTGATAGGCGACGTCCGGCAGGAAGTACGTGTAGCTGCCGTCGGACTTGCGCATCACGCGGTCCTTGTCGTCGCCGAAGTCGGTGGTGCGCAGCCAGAGCGCGCCGCCTTCCTCGAACGTGTGCCCGGCGGCGACGAGGCGGCGCGCGGTCTCCTCGACCTTGCCGTCGCGATACAGCGAAGACTCGAGGTAGTACACGTCGAACTCGACGCCGAAGGCGCGCAGGTCGGCGTCCTGCTCGCGGCGCAGGTACGCGACCGCGAAGCGGCGGATCGCTTCGAGATCGTCCGGGTCGCCCTTGCCGGCGATGTCCTCGCCGTCGGCGTGCACGGTTTCGCGCGCGAGGTAGGCGCGCGCGACATCCTTGATGTAGTCGCCGCGATAGCCATCGGCCGGCCACTCCGGCGCATCCGGCTCGATGCCGCGGCAGCGCGCCTGCACCGACAGCGCGAGGTTCATGATCTGCGCGCCGGCATCGTTGTAGTAGAACTCGCGCACGACCTTCCAGCCGTTGGCGGCGAGCGCGCGCGCGATGCAGTCGCCGATCGCCGCAGCGCGGCCGTGACCGACGTGCAGCGGGCCGGTCGGATTGGCGGAGACGAACTCGACGCCGGCCGTGCGGCCCGCGCCTGCGTTGCCGCGGCCGTAGGCGCCGCCGCTTTCGAGGATCGTCCTGATCTCCTGCCGGTACGCGTCCTGGCTCAGGAAGAAATTGATGAAGCCGGGGCCCGCGATCTCGACCTTCGCGATCGACGCGTGGCCCGGCAGCGCGCCGACGATCGCCTGCGCGAGATCGCGCGGCTTCGCCTTCGCAGGCTTCGCCAGCAGCAGCGCGACGTTCGTCGCGAAGTCGCCGTGCTCACGGTTCTTCGTACGCTCGACGACGAAGGCGGGATCGTCGCCGGCCGGCAGCGTGCCGGCGGCCTTCAGCTTCGCCAGGGCCTGATGGATCGAATCGCGCAGGAGGTCTTTCACGGCGGGACAGTGCCAAAACGCATTATTCTAGCGGTCATCGCGGCACTCCAGGAACGTCGTTCGGCGCGCCGGGCCGCTGTCATCGCCGTGTCGCGACCGGCGCCCAGGATGCTGCTTCGGCAGGGTACACGTGCGGCGCGCGGGATGCGCATGCCGCACCGTGCAAGGATGCGCCGGCTTTTGCTTTAGCGCTGCGCTGCGAAGCGGCCGTCAGCCGACGAGATCGGCCACCGTGGCGCGGTATGTCTCGATGACCTGTGTGCCTGTTGCCGGAGGGCCGTTGACGGCGACCCGGGCGCGAACGCCGACGGTCAGCGCCTTCACCAGCGGCGCGTTGGCCTGCTTGCCGGCGTCGAACGCGGCGTGGCCCAGCGCCGAGTTGAAACGGTGCAGGTCGAAGAAGAAGCGGTCCTGGCCATCGGTCAGGAACCTGAGCGCCGGCAGCGCGCTCTCGCCGGCATCGAGCGAGCGGCCGCTCAGCATCTCGCGCTCGCGGCAGAGGTTCTCGCCGTTGGCCGCGAAGGCGGCGAACGGATCGGCGACGTTCGCGGTGTCGAGATCGGCCGCGATCAGCGCGAGGCGGTGGCCTCGCACGAGCAGCGGATCGTCGCGCCACCCCGGCCGGTGCTTGTCCAGCTTGGCATCGAGCTTCGATGCGAGCGCGCCGCCGCTCTGCACGAGCTCGGCCGCGTTGTACGCGCCGCCGCCCGGCGCGCGTGCATCGAAAGTCGAGCCGGCGATCATGAGCTCCAGCGCGGCGCAGAGATCGCCATCGCGCGCGCGATCGAACCCGCAGGCGTCGAGGATGCGCAGCATCTCCTCGGTGCTGGCGCGCTCGTTGGCGCCGATGCCGGCCGAGAACAGCGGCGCCTCGCGCTGGCGCAGGTCGTGTCCCGCGCCGAACAGCAGCAGCGCGCAGACATCGCGCAGGGAAAGCTCGCGCGCGGCGGGCACGGCGAGCAGGCGCGGGATGCGGCCGGCGCAGATCTCGAGCACATGGCCTTCGTTGTGATACGCGTGCAGATCGCTGCCGAGCCGGCCGTGACGGCAGGCGAGGCGCGCGTAGGCCAGGCGCACGGCCTCGGCGGTGCGTTGCAGCAGCGCTTCATCCTCGGCCCCGGCGACGAGCGGTGCGAGGTCGCGGCGGCGCTCGGCGAGCATCGCCTCGAGCGCCGCGTCGTGGTCCGCGAGCGCGGCGCGCGCGGCCTCGGGCGACGGCAGGCCGCGCTCGATCGCGTCCGGTGGAAACCCGCGCGGATAGTCGAAGATCACTTGCGCAGCAGCCCGCTCCCCAGCCCGCGCCGAGTATACGATTACCCACGACCGCCGGCGCTCAGAGCCAGCCGCGCTCGGCCAGCGAGATCGGCTCGCCTTCGCCCACGACGATGTGATCGAGCACGCGCACGTCGATCAGGCCGAGCGCATCGCGCAGGCGCAGCGTGACGGTGCGGTCGTCGGCGCTCGGCTCGGCGACGCCGGACGGATGGTTGTGGGCGAAGATGACCGAGGCCGCGTTGTGCGCGATGCAGCGGCGCACGACTTCGCGCGGGTGCACGCTGGCGCCGGAGATGGAGCCGCGGAACAGCTCCTCGAACGCGAGCATGCGATGGCGGCTGTCCATGAAGAGGCAGGCGAACACCTCATACGGATAGCCGCAGAGGCGCGACTTCAGGTAGCGCGCGCTGGTCACCGGATCGCTGATGACGATCGTGCTCTTCACTTCGGCGTCGAGATAGCGCCGGCCGAGCTCCAGTGCCGCAACCAGGCGGCACCAGGCGACGGTGCCGATGCCGTGAGCGCGCGGCGTGTCGAGCAGCGCCTTCAAGCCGCCGGCGCGGGCGAGAAGGCGCCGGCCGATGTCGACCGCGCTCTCGCCGCGCCGCCCCGAGCCGATGAAGATCGCCAGCAGCTCGGCATCGGAAAGCGCGGAGCCGCCGCGCGTCAGCAGTTTTTCGCGCGGGCGCTCGCCATCGGGCCAGTTGCGGATGCTCATGCGGTGGTCCTCGTGATCGCGGGCACACGCTAACGTGGCCGGCGCCGCCGACGGAGCGGCGGCGGCGACGTTTTTCAGTAAGCTAGGCGCTTCGCGTGAAGTCGGCGGTTTCCTACACATGAGTCAACCGGCACTGGCGGGTCAGCACGTGCTGCTCGGCGTTTCCGCCGGCATCGCCGCGTACAAGGCGGCCGAGCTGGTGCGCCGCCTGCGCGATGCGGGCGCGGACGTGCGCGTCGTGCTCACCGAGGGCGCGGCGCGCTTCGTCACCGCGCAGACGTTTCAGGCGCTGTCGGGCAATCCGGTGCGCTCGAGCCTCTGGGACGAATCGGCCGAGGCCGCGATGGGTCACATCGAGCTCGCGCGCTGGGCCGACCAGGTCGTCATCGCGCCGGCAACCGCCGATCTCATCGCGCGGCTCGCGCACGGCTTCGCGGACGATCTTCTGACGACGCTCTGCCTCGCGACCGCCGCGCCGATCGCGCTCGCGCCGGCGATGAACCAGCAGATGTGGGCGAATCCGGCGACGCAGGCGAATCTTTCGCTGCTGCGCGAGCGCGGCGTGCGCGTGCTCGGGCCCGCGTCGGGCAGCCAGGCGTGCGGCGAGTTCGGCGCGGGGCGCCTGCTCGAAGCCGAGACCATCGTCGCCGAGCTCGCCGCCACGCGCGGTCCGCGCGTGCTCGAGGGACGGCGCCTGCTGATCAGCGCGGGCCCGACCTTCGAGGACATCGATCCGGTCCGCTTCATCGGCAACCGCAGCTCCGGCCGCATGGGCTTTGCGATCGCGGCGGCCGCCGCGGCGCACGGCGCCGAGGTGACGCTGATCGCGGGTCCGGTGGCGCTCGCGACGCCGACCGGCGTCACGCGCGTGGACGTGCGCAGCGCGCGCGAGATGCGCGAAGCGGTGCTCGAGCGCGCGGCCGACAACGACGTCTTCATCTCGGCCGCCGCCGTCGGCGACTTCCGGCCGCAGACGACTGCCGCACAGAAGATCAAGCGCACCGGCGGCGAGCCGCTGGAGCTCGAGCTGGTGCAGAACCCGGACATCATCGCGGAGGTCGCGGCGCTGCCGCGCCGGCCGTTCATCGTCGGCTTTGCCGCGGAAACCGAGGACATCGAGCGCCACGCGCGCGAGAAGCTCGAACGCAAGGGCATCGATCTCATCGCCGCCAACAAGGTCGGCGACGGCGAGGGCTTCGAGGCCGAGGACAACGCGCTGCTGCTGATCTGGGCCGGCGGCCGCGAGCAGCTGGAGCGCGCGGACAAGCGCACGCTCGCCGAGCGCCTGCTCGCGCGCATCGGCGAGCGCATGCATGCGGGTCCGCAGGGACGCGCATGAGCCTGATGGAGCCGCCCGCGACGCGCCGGATCGCACTGAAAGTGCTGGACCCGCGGCTCGGCCGCGAGTTTCCGCTGCCCGAGTACGCGACCGAATCGTCCGCCGGGCTCGATCTTCGCGCGATGGTCGCGGAGCCGCTCACACTCGAAGGCGGCGCGAGCGCGCTGATCCCGAGCGGCATCGCGATCCACATCGGCGATCCCGGCCTCTGCGCGATGGTGCTGCCGCGCTCGGGCCTTGGCCACAAGCACGGCATCGTGCTCGGCAATCTGGTCGGGCTGATCGATGCGGACTACCAGGGGCCGCTGCTGATTTCGTGCTGGAACCGGTCCGACAGCGCCTTTACCATCGCGCCGGGGGAACGCATCGCCCAACTCGTGTTCGTGCCGGTCGCGCGCGCGGCCTTCGACCTGGTGGCGGAGTTCGCGCCGACCGCGCGCGGCGAAGGCGGTTTCGGCAGTTCCGGACGGCATTGACCGTGCGACGCGAACCGATGCACCGAAGAACCTGAATTCGCTCGTCCGGCGTTCCGGGCGTGCGGCTCGAAAGGTCCGTCACGCAGCGTGGCCGGACCGCAGACTGCGGGAAGCTTCGATGGCGGCGAAGGAGAACAAGAAAGGCAAGCCGGCCCTTGAGCCGGCACCGCGAGCGTCGTTGCAGGCGAAGGCGGTGCTCGCGCGCGTGCAGCGCACGCTGCGCGTCCTGCTGCCGCTCGCGATCGGCACGCTGCTGCTCGCGCTCGGGTGCTTCTTCGCCTGGCAGTCTTGGCTGGTCCACAACGCCGAACGCGGAGCGGCCGAAGCCGACCAGGTGCGCGCTGCGGCGATCACCGCGATCGGCGCGGAGCTCAAGCAGACATTGCAGCGCGTGCAGGGTGCGCTCGCCGAAGCGCCCGTGCTCGATGCGCTGGGGCAGGGCGTCGAAGCAGGGCGCGGGGCCGCGGCGCAGGCGCTCGCGGCCGCGCTGCCCGATCTCAAGGATGTCGAGTTCTACACGCCCGAGCTCGACGAAATCCTCGCCGGCGATCTCGCGAGCTTCGGCTATGCCAAGGCGCAGATGCTGATGCAGGCGCAGGCGCACGGCGCGCCGGCGCCGATCCAGATGCGTTTCGAGAAGGAGAAGGGCCAGCGCCTGGTCATCGCCCTGCCGGTGAAGAAGGGCGATGCGATCGTCGCGTTCGCGGTCGTCTACATGCCGTTCGAGCCGGTCTTGCGTGCGTTCCGCAGCCATGCGCATATTTCCGGAGCGCGGCTCGACCTGCGCCAGGGCGACGGCCGCGGCGATCTGCAGATCGCCAGCATCGGCGCGGTCACCGGCAGCTCGATCGCCGATCTCGGCGAGCCGATCCCGGGCTCGATGCTGCGCATCGGCAAGGGCGAGCCGGACTATTTCGTCCTCGGCCCGAGCGGCTTAGGCACGCTGGTCGCGCTGGCGATTCTCTGCCTCCTCGGCGGCGCGATCGCGTTATGGCTGCGCCACGTGGGCGTGCAGCGAGCGATCCAGACGCTGCGCTTCACGGCGAAGCCGACCGAGCCCGAAATCACGCTGGCCGAAGCGCTGAAGCAGGCGCCTGCGCCTTCGGCCGCGAAGACCCCGGCCGCGAAGCCCGGCGCCCCGACCCGTCCCAGCAGAACCAGAGATGCCGTGGAGACACCGGTGAACATCGATCGCAGCATCTTCCGCGCCTACGACATCCGCGGTGTCGTCGGCGAAACGCTGACTCCGGCGGTCGCGCGAGCGCTCGGCCGCGCGGTCGGCAGCGAGGCGCGCGATCGCGGCCTGCGGGAGATGGTCGTTGGGCGCGACGGCCGGCTGTCGGGGCCGGATCTCGTCGCCGGACTGATCGAAGGCCTGCGCTCGACCGGCATGGACGTGATCGACATCGGCGCGGTGCCGACGCCCGTCGTCTACTTCGGCTGCTATCACCTTGCCACCGGCTCGGGCATTTCCGTCACAGGCAGCCACAATCCGCCGGACTACAACGGTTTCAAGATCGTGCTCGGCGGCGAAACCCTGTCCGAGGACGCGATCCAGGCGCTGTACGCGCGCATCGCCGAGAACCGCTTCGTCGACGGCACGGGCGGGCTGCAGTCGATGGACATCTCGAAGGACTACATCCAGCGCATCGCCAACGATATCCAGGTCGAGCGCCCGCTCAAGGTCGTCGTCGACTGCGGCAACGGCATTCCGGGCGCGATCGCGCCGGAAGTCATCGAGGCGATCGGCTGCGAAGTCGAGCGGCTCTACTGCGATGTCGACGGCACGTTCCCGAACCACCACCCCGATCCGTCCGACCTGCACAATCTCCAGGACCTGATCCTGTCCGTGAAGCAGCTCGACGCCGACATCGGCGTCGCCTTCGACGGCGACGGCGACCGGCTCGGCGTGGTCACGAAGACCGGCGAGGTCATCTTCCCCGACCGGCTATTGATGCTGTTCGCGACGGACATTCTGACGCGCAATCCCGGCGCGACGATCATCTACGACGTCAAGTGCACGGGGCATCTGCAGCCTCTGATCCTGCGGCACGGCGGCAGCCCGCTGATGTGGCGCACCGGCCATTCGCTGATCAAGGCGAAGATGCGCGAGACCGAGGCGGCGCTCGCCGGCGAGATGAGCGGCCACTTCTTCTTCGGCGAGCGCTGGTACGGCTTCGACGACGGCATCTACGCGGCGGCGCGCCTGCTCGACATCCTCGGCAGCGATCCCGAGGGTCGCGACGCGCAGGCGATCTTCGACACGCTGCCGAAAGGCGTTTCGACACCGGAGCTCAAGATCCCGATGCGCGAGGGCGAGCATTACCGCTTCATCGAGACGTTCCGCCAGCGCGCGAAGTTCGACGGCGCTCGCATCACCACGATCGACGGGCTGCGCGCCGACTGGCCGGACGGCTGGGGCCTGGTGCGCGCATCGAACACGACGCCGGTGCTCGTGCTGCGCTTCGACGCCGATACGCCGCAGGCGCTCAAGCGCGTGCAGGACGTGTTCCGCACCGAGCTTTTGAAGCTCGATTCGTCGCTGCCGCTGCCGTTCTGACGTTTCGACGATCGCGCGGGCGGCGCGCGAAACCGCTCAGCGCCGCTCCGCTTCCTGCGGCGACTTCAGGCTGCGGTAGTGGGCCAGCTCGTCGTCGAAGCGCGCGATCGTCTCGTCGCGCTCGCGCTGCTTGCGCGCGATGTACTCGCGCTGGTCCTCGACCTGCTTGCGCATGTCGCCGATCTTCTTCGCGAGCGCAGGCGGGACCGGCTTGCCGCTCGAGTCGAGCTCGGCGGCGTGGCCGAGCAGCTCGGCGAGGGTCTTTTCCTGACTCTGCAGGCTGATGCGCGCCGACGTGATGTTCTGCTCCATCATCTCCGACTGCTGGTGCTGCGCGCGCTTCAGGTCGTCCTCGGTGGGATACGCGGCGAGCATCTGCTGGTCGCTGCGCCGGCGCGTTTCCTCCGCTTCCCTGGCTGCCTTCGCCTTCGCGAGCTCCGCCTTCGCCGCCGCGCGCTCCTCGGGCGTCTTCATGCGGTCGACGTGCTTGATGACGATGCCCTGTGCGTTGACGACGTCGTAGCCGTACTTCACCGCCTCCGGTGGCAAGGCATCGGTGTAGTGCAGGTTGCCTTCCGCATCGGTCCACTTGTAGCGGTTGTGCTTTCCAGTGTCGGCGGCCCAGGCGGGACAGGCGACGAGGATCGCAAGCACGGCAAGAAAGGCGGGGCGCATCGGGAATCCCTCCGGGCGGCGAGTATAGGCCGAGCCGGTCGGCTCCGGCTGAGCGGGCGCTCACAGCAGCGGCTGCCGGCAGCGAGCGCCGACACCTTTCAGGCGCCGTAGCGCTCCCGGTACGCGGCGAGCCGTGCGCGGTGCTCGGCGAGCTCGGGACGGCCCTCGGCATAGACGAGAAGATCGGAGAGCCGCGCGATCGCGATCGCCGGGATGCCGAATTCTGCGGTGAGCTCCTGCGTCGCGGAAAGGGCGCCCTGGCCGCGCTCCTCGCGATCGAGCGCGATCAGCACGCCGGCGGGCTCGGCGCCGTGCGCGCGGATCAGCGCCAGCGATTCGCGGATCGCCGTGCCGGCCGTGATCACGTCGTCGACGATCAGCACGCGTCCCTTGAGCGGCGCGCCGACCAGGACGCCGCCTTCGCCGTGGTCCTTGGCCTCCTTGCGGTTGTATGCGAAGGGGAGGTCGCTGCCGTGATGCTCGGACAACGCGGCCGCCGTGATCGCCGCCAGCACGATGCCCTTGTAGGCCGGGCCGAACAGCATGTCGAAGCGGACACCGGAATGGACCGCCGCTTCCGCATACGCCCGCCCGAGCAAAGCCAGCGCGGCGCCGGAATCGAACAGACCGGCATTGAAGAAATACGGGCTGACACGGCCCGATTTCAGCGTGAACTCGCCGAAGCGCAGCGCGTTGCGCGCGAGCGCGAGATCGAGGAAGGCGCGTTGGGTCTTGAGCATTAAGGGCTGAGGGCTGAAGGCTGAGGGCTGAAGGATAAACGCGACCCGCTGCGTAAACAGCAATCGGGCGTTGCCAGATCGTCGACGAAACCGGCACGCTACGACCTAAGCCCTCAGCCCTCAGCCCTCATATGCGCATCATCACCTTCAACGCCAACGGCATCCGCTCCGCCGCGAACAAGGGCTTTCTCGACTGGCTGAGGCAGCAGAACGCCGACGTGGTCTGCCTGCAGGAAACGAAATCGCAGGAAGACCAGCTGACCGATCCGATGTTCCGGCCGGACGGGCATCACTGCTTCTATCGCGACGCGAGCTCGAAGAAGGGCTACAGCGGCGTCGCGATCTACTCCCGGCGCGAGCCGGACGAGGTGCGCACCTCGCTGGGCTGGGCGCCGTTCGACGACGAAGGCCGCTATCTCGAGGCGCGCTACGGAAATCTCAGCGTCGTCTCGCTGTACGTGCCGTCGGGCTCGTCCGGCGAGGAGCGGCAGCGCTTCAAGTTCAAGGTGATGGAGTGGTTCCGTCCGGTGCTGGACGAATGGCTGGCGAGCGGCCGCGACTACGTGCTCTGCGGCGACTGGAATATCGTCCGGAGCCGGCTCGACATCAAGAACTGGACTTCGAACCAGAAGAATTCGGGCTGCCTGCCGGCCGAGCGCGACTGGCTCAACGGCCTCTGCGACGGCGATTCGGGCTGGGTCGACAGCTATCGCGCGCTGAATCCCGAAGGCCAGGACTACACCTGGTGGAGCAACCGCGGTGCCGCGCGGGCCAAGAACGTCGGCTGGCGCATCGACTATCAGCTGGTGACGCCGAGCCTGCGGGCGCGGCTCAGATCGTGCTCGATCGCGCCGACGCCGCGGTTCTCCGACCACGCGCCGTACACCGTGGACTATGCGCTGTGAGGGACGCGTTGCGCAGCTGGCGCGAAGCGGTCGCGGTCTATGCGAATCCGCGCGTCCTGGCGATGCTGCTTCTCGGCTTCTCGTCGGGCCTGCCGTTTCCGCTGGTGCTGACGACTCTCTCGGCGCGGTTGCGCCTCGCGGGCATCGACAGGACGACGATCGGGTACTTCAGCCTCGTCGGCCTCGCGTACTCGCTGAAATATTTCTGGGCGCCGCTGGTCGATCGCGTGCGGCTGCCGCTGCTCGGCCGGCTGGGCCGGCGCCGCAGCTGGATGCTGCTCGCGCAGTGCGGCATCGCGGCGGGCCTCGTCGCGATGGCGGTCGCCGATCCGGCCTCCGACGCGGCGCATTTCGCCTGGCTCGCGGTCGCGACCGCATTCGCTTCCGCCACGCAGGACATCGCGGTGGACGCCTGGCGCATCGAAGCGGCGAGCCGCGAATCGCAGGGCGCGATGGCGGCCGCGTATCAGACCGGCTATCAGCTTGCGTTGCTGGCCGCCGGTGCCGGAGCGCTGACGGCCGCGGCAGGCTACGGCTGGACCACGGCGTATTTCGCGATGGCGGCCTGCGTCGCGGTCGGCATCGCGACGACGCTCGTCGTCGGCGAACCCGAAGCGCGCATCGACCGCGCCACACTGGCGCAGGAGGCGCGCGTGATCGCGTTCCTCGAACGCTCGGCGCACTGGCCCGCGCCGCTCCGCGCCGCGGTGGCGTGGCTGATCGGCGCAGTCGTCTCGCCCTTCGTCGATTTCTTCATGCGCAATGGCTGGCGTGCCGGCCTGCCGATCCTGCTGCTGATCATGACCTATCGGCTCAACTACACGACGATGGGCGTCGCGGCGAACACGTATTACATCGATCTCGGATTCACGCTGCCCGAGATCGCGCTGGTCTCCAAGGTGTACGGCGTGCTGATGACACTCGGCGGCGCGCTGCTCGCCGGCGTGCTGATCAAGCGCTACGGCATCCCGAAGACGCTGCTGATCGGCTGGGTGCTGCTCACCGTCGCGAATCTTTTCTATGCCTACATCGCGAACATCTCGCCCGGCCTCGCCTGGCTCGCCGGCGTCGTCAGCATCGACAACGTCGCGAACGGCATCGCCGGCACGGCGTTCATCGCATACATGTCGTCGCTGACGAACACGGCGTACACCGCGACGCAGTACGCGCTGTTCGGCACGCTCTGGAGCCTGCCGGCCAAAGCGATCGCGAGCCAGTGGGGCACGGTCGTCGACGCGTGGGGCTACGAGCCGTTCTTCGTCGCCACCGCCGCGATCGGCCTGCCGGCGCTGGTGCTGGTCCTCTGGGCGATGCGGCGCGAGCGGCAAGCGGGAAGCGCCGCCGCCGCGCCGAGCAGCGCATAGCGACCGGCGCCACCTTTCGCCGGCAGCGGATGTGCAACAATCCCGCCGGTGCCGTGGCCGCGGGAACGCGCATGACCGACATCCTGATCCGCGACGTCGACGATGCGATCGCAGAGCGGCTGCGCCAGGTCGCCGTCGAACGGAACTGGCCCGTCAACCAGGTCATCGTCAACGCGCTGCGCTATGCGCTCGGCCTCGGCGGCGAGGACCTGTCGCGACGCGACCGGCAAGATGTCGCGCACCTGCGGGGCACGTGGAATCCCGGCGAGACGGCTGCGTTCCGCGATGCGCTGAGCGCCTTTGAGCGCGTCCCGGGCGCGCCGCTGTTTCCCGATCTCGATGGCGGATCGAGGCCGGCGCCGGGGAAGCACCGCAAGCACGGCTAGCCGGGCGAACACGCGCGGACGGATTCGGCCCGCCGCCGATTCACGCTCGAGGACGACGGGCCGAGACCCGACCTACGGTGCGGCGTGGATCGCGCCCAGAATGCGCGGACCGCGCGCTCCCGTGACCGCGGGCAGGTTGCCCGCGACACCCGCGAGCCGCGCACGCGCGAGCCAGGCAAAGCCCGTCGCTTCCACGTAGTCGGGATCGAGCCCGAGGCTCGCGGTGCTTTGCACGGTCGCCGGTGCGAGCGCCGTCCGCAGCGCCTCCATCAGCGCAGCATTGTGCACGCCGCCGCCGCACGCGAAGACTTCGCGCGCGGCGGGTGCCGCGGCGCGGATCGCGTCGGCGATGGTGATCGCCGTGAGCGCGAGCAGCGTCGCCTGCACGTCGGCCGGCGCGACGTCCTTGCGCAAACGCGCGTCGAGCCAGTCGAGGTTGAAGTACTCGCGGCCGGTGCTTTTCGGCGGCGGTGCGGCGAAATAAGAATCCGACAGCAGCGCGGCAAGCAGCTCGCGGTCGACGCGACCGCTTTTCGCGAAGGCGCCGCCTTCGTCGCGCGGCGTGCCGCGGTGGCGCAGCGTCCAGGCATCGGAAAGGCAGTTCGCAGGGCCGGTGTCGAAGCCCAGCACGTCACGGCCGGGCGCGAGGACCGTGATGTTGGCGATGCCGCCGAGGTTCAGGATCACGCGCGTCGTGTCGGTCGAGGCGAACAGACCCGCGTGCAGCGCTGGCAGCAGAGGCGCGCCCTGGCCGCCGGCGGCGAGATCGGCGCGGCGAAAGTCGGAAACCACGGGAATGCGCGTGCGTTCGGCGATGACGGCGGCATCGCCGATCTGCAGCGTGAAGGGATGCTCGCCCGTCGGTCGGTGCCTCACGGTCTGGCCGTGCGAGCCGATCGCGGCGACGTCGGCGCGATCGGCGCCCGTCTCCTGCAGGAGCGCCAGCGCGGCATCGGCGAAGCAGGCGCCGAGGGCGGTGTCGAGCGTGCCGTAGTCGTCGAGCGCGATCCTCCCGTCCGCCGTCGCGAGCGAGAGCACGCGTGCGCGCAGCGCATCCGGATACGGCGTCGTGCGCGCGCCGACGAGCTCCAGGCGCGGCTCGAAGCGGACCAGCGCCGCGTCGATGCCGTCGGCGCTGGTACCGGAGATGAGGCCGAGATAGAGCGGCGCCGGCACGCGGCTTCAGTCGTTCGCGCGCGCGAGCTGCAGGCCGTCGACCAGCTTCAGCTTGGCCAGCAGCGGCGCGCTCTTCTGCTTGAAGAGCGCAAGCTGCGTCGGCGGCAACGGCTCTTCCTTGGGCAGGGTCACCTTCAGCGGGTTGCGATGCTGACCGTCGACGCGGAATTCGTAGTGGAGGTGAGGGCCGGTCGCAAGACCGGTCATGCCGACGTAGCCGATGACCTGGCCCTGGCTGACGCGCTGGCCGACTTTCACGTTCGCAAAGCGCGACATGTGGCCGTACGCGGTCGAGATGTGCCCGTTGTGCTGGATGGTGATGAAATTGCCGTAGCCCGATTTCCAGCCGCGGAACGTGATCTTGCCGTCGCCCGCAGCGCGGATCGGCGTGCCGGTCGGCGCGGCGTAGTCGACGCCCTTGTGCGCCCGCATGTAGCCGAGGATCGGGTGCATGCGGCCGACCGAGAACAGCGAGGAGATGCGCGTGAACTCGACCGGCGTGCGCAGGAACGCCTTGCGCAGCGGCCGTCCGTCCTCGCTGTAGTAGAGCGTGTCGCCGTTCGCGTTGGTGTAGCGGATCGCGGTGTAGCGCTGGCCCTGATTGATGAAGGTGGCGGCGATGATGTCGCCGTCGTGAATGTGCTCGCCCTCGCGGTAGACGTCGTCGTAGATGACGCTGAAGCTGTCGCCTTCGCGCAGGTCCTGCGCGAAATCGATGTCGTAGCCGAACGCCTCGGCCAGCTTCCAGATCATCGTGTCGCTCATGCCGGCCTGGGCGCCGGCCTCGTAGAGCGAGCGCGTGAGCACGCCGTGCGCGACGTGGGTGCGGCGCTCGACAGCGCGTTCGTCCACCGATTCGATGACGCCGCCGCGGGTGAAGCGCAGCGTGACGCGCGCGGCGTCGCCGCGGTCGAAGCGCATCATCGAAAGCGCGCCGTTCGCGTCGATCACGAACGCGAACTCGTCGCCGGGATGGATGTTGCGCAACGCCGAGGCGTCGTTCTGGGAGTCGAGCGCGCGCTGCAGGTCGGCGGGGCTGAGGCCGTTCTCGCGGAAGATGTCGGCGAGCGACTGGCCGGCGCGCACGGTCACGCGGCGCCACTCCGGCTCGTTCGCGCCGATGCCGTAGGCGCCGATCGAGGGATCGGCTTCGGCACCCGGCAACTGCGGCAGATCGAGCGCGAGCGTGGTGTACGCCGCTGGCGCGGGATCGTGCCGCATCGCGTTGGCCCAGCCCGGGATGACGATGCCGACCAGCGCGGTCAGGATCAGCGCGACACCGCCGAGCACCCAGTGCTCCGCGCGCCAGCTGATCGGCGCGGCGGCGACGTTCTGCACGAACGTCCAGGTGGAGCAGCGCGAATAGAAGTGGAAATGCCTGCGCTGCGCGTGGCGCCGGATGGCCATGCAGCGGGGCTTGCGACGGGGCGGCTGGGTCTCTTCGGATCTGGCGGTCACGATCGCGTTCCGGCTGTCGGCCCGGTACCATAAAGTCGTCGTGTACGCGGCGTCAACGCCAATGACGACGCGGGTTTGCGCGATTTTGCTCGATTAACCAATAATTAACTGTGTCCTCCGATTTGGACGGCTGGACGGCCGCTCCGCAGCGCGCCCGCAGGCGCACGAACAAGGGAATTTCATGACCGAACTGCAAGCCGCGCTCGATCTCATCGGCCGCGGCGCCGACGAGATCATCAAGCGCGAGGAGCTCGAGGCGCGCCTCAAGCTCGGCCGGCCGCTGCGCATCAAGGCCGGCTTCGATCCGACCGCGCCCGATCTCCATCTCGGCCATACCGTGCTGCTGAACAAGATGCGGCAGTTCCAGGATCTCGGCCACACCGTGATCTTCCTGATCGGCGACTTCACCGGGATGATCGGCGACCCGACCGGCAAGAACGTGACGCGCAAGCCGCTCACGCGCGAGGACATCGAGGCGAACGCCAGGACCTATGCCGATCAGGTCTACAAGGTGCTCGATCGCGAAAAGACCGAGGTGCGCTTCAACTCCGAGTGGTTCGGCGCGATGAGCGCGGCCGACATGATCCGGCTCGCGGCCAGGCACACGGTCGCGCGCATGCTCGAGCGTGACGACTTTTCCAAGCGCTACAAGGCCGAGCAGCCGATCGCGATCCACGAGTTCCTGTATCCGCTCGTTCAGGGTTATGACTCGGTCGCGCTGAAGGCGGACGTGGAGCTCGGCGGGACGGACCAGAAGTTCAATCTTCTGGTCGGGCGGCAGTTGCAGGAAGACGCCAGGCAGCCGGCGCAGATCGTGCTGACGATGCCCCTGCTCGAGGGCACGGACGGCGTCCAGAAGATGTCGAAGTCGCTTGGCAATTACATCGGCATCAACGAGTCGCCGAACGAGATCTTCGGCAAGGTGATGCGGCTCTCGGACGACCTGATGTGGCGCTATTTCGAGCTGCTTTCGTTCGAGAAATCGCTGGACGAGCTCAAGGAGCTCCGGAGCGCAGTCGCGAGCGGCAGCGTCAACCCGCGCGATCTCAAGATGGACCTCGCCCGCGAGCTGACGGCGCGATTCCACGGCGCGGCGGCGGCCGAAGGCGCCGTGCGGCACTGGCACGAGGTCGTGCAGGGTGGAGGCGTGCCCCAGGATCTCAGGACCGCTGAGATCCAGGTACCGGCCGAGGGCATCCGCATCGGGGCCCTTCTGAAGGCCGCGGGCCTCGCGCCCAGCACGTCGGAGGCGATGCGCAAGCTCGGCGAGCGCGCGGTGCGCGTGGACGGGGACGTGGTGGAAGCGCGGGACCTCCTGCTGAAGCCCGGCGGCGAGCATCTGCTGCAGCTCGGCAAGCGCGGATTCGCGCGCGTGCGATTGATTCCGGAGGCTTGAACCCCAAGTCCAGGTGTAGCGTCGAAGCGCGCGTCGCCGGTCGGCGAAGATGCAAAATCTTTGCTCCGCCCCCCTTCCCAAATTCCACGCGCCTCGATAGGATGCGCGCCCCTTCGATGCCCCGGCCGAAACGGCTTTCCTGGCGACGAAGGATTCCCTCGAGTTCAGCCCGCGGCGCGGTCAAAAATTTGTGCCGAAGGTGTTGACGGTTCGGGAATTGGTTGTATAGTACGCGGCTCCCTCGGACGAAAGGTCCTTGGGCGCGGGTCGAACAGAAGCCCGCAAGCTCTTGATCTTTGACAGTGTGCGCAGGTGACTTGTGTGGGCGCCTTGCGGTGGATCGAAGTCCATCGAATCAGTGCGTCCAAGCAAACGTCAAAGCAGCAGCTTTACAGAGGCTTGGTCACACTCGGAAGTTTGGTCGAAAGACCAGCAATTTCAACTGAAGAGTTTGATCCTGGCTCAGAGTGAACGCTGGCGGCAGGCCTAACACATGCAAGTCGAGCGGCAGCACGGGGGCAACCCTGGTGGCGAGCGGCGGACGGGTGAGGAATACATCGGAATCTGCCTTGTCGTGGGGGATAACGTAGGGAAACTTACGCTAATACCGCATACGACCGAGAGGTGAAAGTGGGGGACCGCAAGGCCTCACGCGATAAGATGAGCCGATGTCGGATTAGCTAGTTGGCGGGGTAATGGCCCACCAAGGCGACGATCCGTAGCTGGTCTGAGAGGATGATCAGCCACACTGGAACTGAGACACGGTCCAGACTCCTACGGGAGGCAGCAGTGGGGAATATTGGACAATGGGCGCAAGCCTGATCCAGCCATGCCGCGTGGGTGAAGAAGGCCTTCGGGTTGTAAAGCCCTTTTGTTGGGGACGAAATCGTACGGGTGAATATCCCGTGCGGATGACGGTACCCAAAGAATAAGCACCGGCTAACTTCGTGCCAGCAGCCGCGGTAATACGAAGGGTGCAAGCGTTACTCGGAATTACTGGGCGTAAAGCGTGCGTAGGCGGTCTGTTAAGTCCGTTGTGAAAGCCCTGGGCTCAACCTGGGAATTGCAGTGGATACTGGCGGGCTAGAGTGCGGTAGAGGATGGTGGAATTCCCGGTGTAGCGGTGAAATGCGTAGAGATCGGGAGGAACACCCGTGGCGAAGGCGGCCATCTGGACCAGCACTGACGCTGAGGCACGAAAGCGTGGGGAGCAAACAGGATTAGATACCCTGGTAGTCCACGCCCTAAACGATGCGAACTGGACGTTGGGTGGACTTAGCCACTCAGTGTCGAAGCTAACGCGTTAAGTTCGCCGCCTGGGGAGTACGGTCGCAAGACTGAAACTCAAAGGAATTGACGGGGGCCCGCACAAGCGGTGGAGTATGTGGTTTAATTCGATGCAACGC
>Ga0182749_1000060_pt1 | contig 146531 bp, 144 predicted proteins | sample eDN3rd37CKraftMG_FD_128875 | JGI IMG/M metagenome (GOLD analysis project Ga0182749, IMG submission 128875) | Enriched Miracle-Growth compost microbial communities from Emeryville, California, USA - eDNA 3rd pass 37_C Kraft MG (version 2) (version 2) ...
GAACTGGGCGACTTTCGGGCGGTGCGGCTTCACTGCGTGGCACACGCAGAACGCCGCCGAACCCCGCGCGGCGTCGGGGAACCCGGAAACGAAAACGCCCAACCGATAGAGGTTGGGCGTTGAAAAGTGGTGGAGCGGAGGAGGATCGAACTCCCGACCTTCGCATTGCGAACGCGACGCTCTCCCAGCTGAGCTACCGCCCCACGCGAGCCGCGCATGTTAGCAGGGCCCCGGCGCGGCGCCAAGCCCTCGGCGTCAGCCGGGCAGCAGGGCCGGCAGGCGGTCGGCGAGCAGCCCGCGGCGCCAGCCGTCGAGGAAGTCCGGCCACTCGGCGGTGACCACGTATTCCTCCAGCACCTTGCGCGGGCACAGCAGGCCGGGCGGCAGGTCGAGCTCGGCGGCGCGCCGGTCGACGAAGTCCTTCATCGCGGCCAGGGCCTGCTTGGCCTGGCCCTGCGGGTATCCGGGAATCGTCGCGGTGGCGGCGATCTCCTCCGCCTCCACCGGCGCGGCCAGCAGCTCGAACAACTGCGCGCGTTGCGCCGAGCGCAGCGCGCGCTGGCCGCGCGCGCGCTGCTCCAGCTCGCCCGGCGTGCGCGGCGGCGACTGGGCGAGGTCGAGCGCGAGCGCATCCTCCAGCAGCCACGGGCGCGGGCGGTCCAGCTCGCGCGCGCTGCGCTCGCGCCACAGCAGGATGCGGCGCAGCAGCGCCTGCTTCTCCGCCGGCCATTCCGCGGCGGCGCGGAAGGCGCGCTGCGGCTGCGGATCGGCCGCGCGCTGGCCGGCGCGGGCCTTCAGGCGCGCGCAGTCCTCGGCGTGCCAGGCGCTGCGGCCGCGCCGCTCCAGGCGCTCGCGCAGTTGCGCGTGCACCGGCTCGAGGTGCACCACGTCGAGGGTGGCGTAGATCTTCTGCGACTCGGTGAGCGGGCGCTGCAGCCAGTCCGAGCGCGTCTCGCCCTTGTCCAGCTCCGCGCCGACCAGTTCCGCGACCAGCGCGCGGTAGCTCAGGCCCAGCCCCATGCCGACGAAGGCGGCGGCGATCTGGGTGTCGAACAGCTCGTGCGGGCCGCCGGGCAGCAGCGGCGCGAGCGCCTCCAGGTCCTCGCTGGCGCTGTGCATCACCACGGTGCGGCTCTCGCGCAGCGGGTGCAGGGACTGGCCGATGTCGAAGGCGAGCGGATCGACCAGCGCGTAGCCGCCGTTCCAGCCGAGCTGCAGCAGCGCGAGCTGCGGATAGAAGGTGTTGCGGCGCATGAACTCGGTGTCCAGGCCCAGCGCGGCGTCGGCGGGCAGTCCGGCCAGCCAGGCGTCGAGGCCGGCGCGGCGGTCGATCCATGCGGCGGCGGGGGCCGCGGGCGTCAGTGACATGCGTGAATCCTTGAGGGCGCGACGCGCGCGCATTGCCCTGTCGTGGGCGGGTGCCATATGGTGAGCGGCGCACGATAGCAGGCCATCGCAGGACGCCCAACCATGCCGAGCAACCAGACCGTCCGCCGCCAGCGCGCCCTGGGAGGGGCGATCGGCGTGATCGTGCTCGGCGGCGCGCTGGTCTACCACTTCTTCCCGCGGGTGTTCCACGTCGAGCCGGGCCGGATGGCGTCGCGCGCGGTGCCCGCGGGCACGACGCTGCCGTATGCCCCGGCCACCTCCGCGCCGGCCGTGGTGGACAACGAGCTGGCGGCCGGCCCGCCGCTGACGCTCGCGCCCAGCGAGGTGATCGCCAAGCGGATGCGCCAAGCCGACCAGCACCTGCCCGAGCAGCGCAGCGAGGACACCCCGGAGGTGCGGGCGCTGGTCGAGCGCGCGGCCAAGGCCCTGCAGGCCGGCCGGCTGACCGGCGAGGACGGCGCCGCCGCGCTGTACGCCCAGGCCGCCAAGCTCAAGCCCGACAGCCGCCGGGCCGCCGCCGGCCTCTACGAGGTGCGCGACCGGCTGGCGGCGCAGGCCGGGCAGGACATCGCGCTGGGCGACGCCGAGACGGCGCAGGACCTGCTGGAGACGCTGCGCGGCCTGCCCGACAGCGCCGGTGCGGTGCGGCAGCTGGAGGCCAGCCTCAGGACCCTGCAGCAGGTGCGCCCGATCCTGACCCGCGCCGCGGCCCTGCTGCAGCAGGGCAAGGCGGACCAGCCGGCCGGGGAGAGCGCGCTGGATCTCTACCGCCAGGTGCAGCAGCTCGATCCGCAGAACGCGGTGGCCGAGCAGGGCGTGTTCCAGGTGCAGCGGGTGGTGCTCGACCGCGCGCTGGCCGCGGTGGCGCAGAACGACTTCGCCGCCGCCGACCGCGCCCTGCAGCAGGCCGAGGCGATCCAGCCCGGCTCGCAGCAGCTCAAGGACGCGCGCGCGCGCGTCGACGGCATCCGCCAGCAGCGCGCCGGCGCCCTGATGGCGCAGGCGCATTCCGCGCTGGACGCCGGCAATCTCGCGCTGGCGGCGCAGCTGGCGACGCAGGCCAAGGCGATCGATCCCGCGCAGGAAGGCTATGCCGAGTTCCAGGAGCGCCTGACCAACGCCCGCCTGTACGCCAGCTACCGGCCGGGCCAGGTGTTCAGCGACCGCTTCGTGGACCAGCCCGGCCAGGCGCCGGCGATGGTGGTGATCCCCACCGGCCGCTTCCGCATGGGCGCGGCGGACGACGAGGATGGGCACACCGATGCCGAGCTGCCGGCGCACGAGGTCGTCATCGCCAAGGGCTTCGCGATGGCGCGCAGCGCGGTCACCGTGGGGCAGTTCCGCGAGTTCGTGCGGGCCAGCGGCTACCAGCCCGACTCGGACCGGCTGGGCGGCGCGAGCGTCTACGACGAGCGCACCGGCGCGCTGCGCGACGACTCCCGCGCCGACTGGCAGGACGACTACGCCGGCCATCCCGCGGCGGACAACCTGCCGGTGGTCAACGTCTCCTGGAACGACGCCCAGGCCTACGCCGCCTGGCTCGGCCAGCGCACCGGCAAGCGCTACCGCCTGCCCAGCGAGGCCGAGTTCGAGTACGCGCTGCGCGGCGGCACCACGACGCGCTACTGGTGGGGCGACGGCAAGCCGGACAAGCCGGTGGAGAACCTCACCGGCTCGGGCGACCGTTCCGCGCGCGGCCGGCGCTGGAGCAACGCCTTCGCCGGCTACCGCGACGGCTACTGGGGGCCGGCGCCGGTGCTGAGCTTCGCGCCCAACCCGTTCGGCCTGTACGACATCAACGGCAACGTGTCCGAGTGGGTGGCCGACTGCTGGCACGACAGCTACCTGCGCGCGCCGCAGGACGGCGGCGCCTGGCTGAACCCCGGATGCAGCATGCACGTGGTGCGCGGCGGCTCCTGGGGCAGCTCGCCCGACCAGGTGCGCTCGGCCTTCCGGCAGGGCACCGACGGCAGCCTGCGCAGCGGCCGCGTCGGCTTCCGCGTGGTGCGCGAGCTGTAGGAAAAGCCTGCCGCGGCAGGCACATGCGCACCGGGCGGCGGACATCCGGCCGACTGTTTTTCGTCACGGAGTTTTGCGAGACTGGTTGCCAGCCGCGCCGGCGGCTGCCTGCAGCTTCAGCACCCTCTCTCGCGTCACCGAGAGGCTCGGCCCCTGTTTCGACAGCTTTCCGAGGAGACGCGCCATGAAGCCGGAAACCATACGCCTGTTCGTTCCCTACAGCACGGAAGCGCCGTGGATCGTGCGCCGCGAGGTGGCCCGCGTGGGCACCTACGCCAGCCGCGACGAGGCGGTCTCGGCCGCGCTCGCCATGCGCCTGAAGCTGATCCGCGCCTGGGGCCGGGCGCATCCGCCGGTGAGCGTGCAGGAGAGCGACGGCAGCTGGCACGACGTCACCGAGGGCGGGCCGGACCGGGCCGGCTGAGACATCTTCCATCGCCTTCTACGCTGCTGACGTGCTCACGGCCCGGCGATTCCGATCTGTACCGCCACCGGGACGGTCGACATCACTGATTCGGCCGCAACGATTTCCCTGACGCTTGCGTGCGGGCCGGGGAAGATCGAAGGCGTGAACGCCGGTCCGCGATGACGCAGCATGGCGGGAGAGCGGGCGAGGGTCGGGCATCGCGGCCGGGGGCCGCTCCCACGAGGCTTGCGAGGCCCCTGTGGGAGCGGACTCCGGCCGCGATCGACCTGGCCGCGGTTCATCCCGCTGGCCTTCCCGGCGATCTTCCCCCGGAAGATTTTGAGCAGGCTCCCAGGGCATGGCGAGGGGACCCGGAGGTCCCCCCGCGAAGTGCCCGGAGCATGCCGGCGCCGCCCGGCGCGCGAGGTCAGCCGCGTATGAACGCGAGCAGGTCGGCGTTGATCGCGTCGGCGTGCGTGGTGTGCATGCCGTGCGGGTAGCCGGGATAGATCTTGAGCGTGCGTTCCGCAAGGCCGGGAGCGGCGCGCTCAGGACCAGATCCGGCCGGCCTCCCGTGGCGGCGATGCTGGCCTTCGCCGCGACGCCGATGTCGACGTCGATCTCGGCCAGCCACTTGGGCAACTGGTAGCCATGCACGCCGCGCACCCGCGCGATCTCCGTGGTGACGGGCAGCGCCAGCACGTGCGCGAAGAAGCTGCGCCGCCGCATGGCTTCCAGCAGCTCCACCAGCGCATGCGAGCCCTGCGCGCCCGGCCGGCGGATGACCACGGCGACGGACGCCTCGTCGTAGGGATCGTTGTCGCAGACCGCATAGGAAAAGAACCAGCCCGGTCCCGGGAAAGGCCCGCAGGGGCTCCAGCGGCGTCGGCAGCGTCGCGCGCAGCCGGTCGATCGGGGTCCGCAGGAGCAGCTGGACGCTGCTGCTGCGGTAGTAGAAGTCCGGCGCCGAGACGGGGCCGACGCGGGAGTCGACCAGCCGCTTGGGTATCCGGCGGAAGAAGTCGATGTTGCCCGCCGCTGGGTCGCGCGCGACCTGGTCCAGGTCCGGGTTCATCCGGAAGCGGTCGTAGTACCCGCCGGCCGGCACCTCGACCGCGTGCCCGCCGAACTCCACTTCGGTGAATCGCCTATCCGCCATGCGGCGCCCCTTCGCGGTCGGGCCCCCGGTCAGGCCGGTCGCCCGCCGGGACCGTAACGTTGAACCGGACTTCGAGGTCAAGCATCGGGCGCCCATCCGTCCCGGGCGTGGTCCGGCGCATGGCCGGCCCGGGCGGAGCGCGCCTGCATCCAGCGGCGATAGCGGCGGGCGCGGCGCCTCGCCCGCGCCTGCGCGAGGACCAGCGCCCAGAGCGGCGAGACGCCGGGCGCCGTGCGCCGCTGGCGTCCGAGGCGGAGCAGCTGGTACTTGACGGCCGCCATGTGCGCCGAGGCGGCGAGCGGCTTGTTCTTCCAGGCGATGGGCCTGAGCCGCGACGCCGCCGGCTGGCCGGCGCGCCAGCGGCGGGGCAGGTCCGGCTCGATGGCGAGCGCGGTGACGATCCCCACCATGGCGATGTCGCCGTCGAGCACCTTCTCCGCGACCTCGCGCCGCCGGATGCCGCCCGTGACCATGAGCGGCATCGTCGCCACGCCTGCGATGTCGCGGGCGAACTCGAGGAAGTAGGCTTCGCGGGCCAGCGTGCGCTCGTCCCGCGTGGCGCCCATCATCGCCGGCGCCTCGTAGCTGCCGCCGGAGAGCTCGGCTAGGTCGACGCCGAGCGGCGCGAGCATCGCCACCACGGCCCGCGCATCCTCCGGCGAGAAGCCGCCGCGCTGGAAATCGGCCGAGTTGAGGATGCGGATTTTGGGACGAGTGGTATTAAAGCAGCCTTCTTGACGACCGCTTTAATTGGCAGGCAAGGTGGTGCTTGAGGCGTTACGGCGAAGCGAAATGCGGCTTCGGCTAAATAGGGAAGGGGCGTCATGGATCGTTGCGCGAGAAGCCGTGAAATATGCGCAATTGGCGTGCTGATGTTGGCAGTTCGAAGGTGCCGTGCGCGCGCCAACGCGCATCGTGCATTACTACTACACCGATCCTCAGGGCAGCGTCCTGGCCAAGACGGATGTCCAAGGCAACATCATCGCGCGGTCGGCTTCGTTGTGAAGGGAGAGGACGGCAAGCTCTCCGTTCAAAATTCCGGTGATACGAAGAGCGGGGAAACCGTCACGGCGAGAACGGCATCGACAACGATCCCGTCCAGCGCCGTTGCTGGCATTCATGGGCATATCGACAACGGGCCGCACCGCTCAAACGGCATGGTCGACGATCCCAAGAGCAACGGCAATTACGGGGACACTCAATCACTGCGGGCAGGTATGCCAATGGCGACCGTTTCGCGTGGACAAGTGGGCTGGCACGAAATGCAGGATGGTCAACTCCAATTTACCTATCCCGCCGGCGCCCTCAACGGCAGCCAGAACCAGCAGATGCAAAACAATCTGAACGTCGAACAGCTGAACTTCCAGCAGCCGTAACCATGAATATCTGCAAAGCCCTATTGGGTGCTGTTCTGGCGGCTGCTCTGCCGAGCGGCCGCTTGCAAGCCTCTGAACATGAAGCCGCTTTGAGCCCGAGTGCGCTGAATGGCAACCCTTCCCAGTACAACAGGAAAACGGTAACTGTACGGGGTTGCATAACGCTTGTTGCCGAAGGCCGCAACATCTATGAGTCGCAAAATATAAAAGCTGAATTTGACCGCCATGTGGCTGCGGGAGGAGCGGACAACTTCAAGCCGCGGGAATGGGACAAGTATTGCCTGACGATTGCGAATCCAGGGCCAATGGATAAGCATCCATCGGTCTTCGACAAGCAAACGCTGACGATCAAGGGAAAGTTCGTTGATGACTATCTGACCCCGCGAACACTCGACTTGGGCGCGTGCCCGCTTCCAACGGCGATATTCATCGACTACACGGATTTGCGGAAGCGGTATCCCGCGCTCTTTCACGAGGACCGAAGGACCAGGTGCTCGCGATCGCCGTGGACGCAATAAAGGATTGTTTGCGCGGGGTGAGCCACAAGTACGATTTTTACTTCACGACGGGCGAGCCCTATTTCGAAGATTAGCTTTTCGAGCGGGATGCATGGCTCGTCGCACGCTCAGTTGACGTTTTGATTGGCGATGCGGAGCAACTTCTTGTTTGCTCTGCCAGCCGGGCGAGAGCCCGCAACGTGATCGCTCGCAGTCGGAATTGGCCCTTCTTCGGCGCGCCCTTTTGGGCAGCTTTGCGTGCCGCTTTCTTGGTGGCCTTGGGGTTTCGTTGCCCGAGTCCGGCCGGTCGGCCGGGGCCGTGGAAGCCTGCTTCGGGCGCGACGCTGACCTTGAAGCCCGGTTTACGGTCAAGGCGGTTCCGCGGCCGTGCGGCGGCGGGCGGGGCCGCTGCCATGGCTTGGCGGCGCATGCGAGTCGGCGCACAGCCTGGCGGGGAACCGCTACGGCTTGACCATCACCTTGACCGACTCGCGCGCGTCCATGGCGCGATAGCCGGCGGGCACCTGCTCCAGGCCGACCACGCGGTCGAAGACGCGGCCGGGCTCGATGCGGCCCTCCAGCACGTCGGGCAGCAAGTCCTCGATGTAGGCGCGCACGGGGGCGGGGCCGCCGCTCACGGTCACGTTGCCGTAGAAGGCAGGCTGCGCGGCGGGGATGGCGTCGTAGTGCGGCACGCCGACCCGGCCGATGGCGCCGCCGGCGCGGACGATGGCCATGGCGGTCGCCATCGACGTGTCGCTGCCCACGCACTCGAGCACGGCATGCACGCCGAAGCCGCCGGTCAGCTCGCGCACCTTCGCGGCGCCGGCCTCGCCGCGCTCGCCGACCACGCCGGTGGCGCCGAAGGCCCGGGCCAGCGCGATGCGGTCGGCGTGGCGCCCAAGCATGATGATCTGCTCGGCGCCGAGGCGCTTCGCCGCGATGACGCCGCACAGGCCGACGGCGCCGTCGCCGATCACCGCGACGCGCTTGCCCGGAGCGACGCGGGCGGCCAACGCCGCATGGTGGCCCGTGCCCATGACGTCGGACAGGCTGAGCAGTGACGCCGCCAGGGCGTCGTCGGCGGGCGTCGGCAGCACGTAGAGCGTGCCGTCCGCCTGGGGGATGCGCAGTGCCTCGGCCTGGGCGCCGTTCACCCGGCCGCTGCCGAAGAAGCCGCCGTGCACGCACGAGGTCTGCAGGCGCTCCTGGCAGAACTCGCAGGTGCCGTCGGAAAACGCGAACGGCATGATGACGAAGTCGCCGGCCTTCACGCGCCGCACGTCGCGGCCGACGTCCTCGACGACGCCGATGGCCTCGTGGCCCATGCTGCGGCCGCCTTCGACGGGCGGCATGTCGCGGTAGGGCCACAGGTCGCTGCCGCAGATGCAGGCGCGGACGACGCGGACCAGCGCGTCGGTGGGTTCGACGATCGTGGCGTCGGGCACGTGCTCGACGCGAACGTCGCCGGCGCTGTACATGAGGGTGGCGCGCATGGGAAAAGTCCTCGGACGGAATGGTGGAGGGGACGGCTACATCGCGTAGCCGGGTTTCTTGCAGAGCCGTCCGGGATGGGCGGCGATGTCGGGCCGGTAGACCTTTTCGGCCCAGTCGCGGGCCGGGATTTCCTCGAACGCGACCGAGACGGCTTCCTCGCCGTAGCCGGGCACGTCCATCACGTCCCGAGCGATGCGCTCGGCCAGTTCCTGCTTCGGCTGCTCGGTCTTGCCGGGCCAGGCCTTGACGATGACGTGGGGCATGGTTGGCTCCGCTCCTGCGTGGAAGGGCCGTTCGGGCCGGCGCGACGCCCGATCACGGGTTTTCCGCGAACGCCTTGCGCGCGATGCCCACGGCGGTGCTCGCGGCCGGCCAGCCGGCGTAGAACGCCAGGTGCGTGATCTCCTCGACGAGTTCTTCCTTGGTCACGCCGTTCTGCAAGGCGTACTTCAGGTGGAACGGCAGCTCGTTCACGCGGTACTGGGCGATCAGCGCGGCGACGGTGGCCAGGCTGCGGTCGCGCCTGGAGAGGCCGGGGCGTTCCCACACTTCTCCGAACAGCACCTGCTGGGTGATCTGGTCGAGCGCGGGGGCGATGTCCGCATAGGGACCCTGGCGGGTGGGGGACTTGTCGGTCATGGTGTGAGCTCCAGGTAGTGCGGTGCTCATGGGGCTCGATGGCGTTCACGACGCGCGCGGAGGACCCGCCAGGTACTGTTCGTCGGTGACGTGCTCCATCCATTCGACGACCTTGCCGTCGAGCGCTTCCTGGACGGCGATGTGGGTCATCGAGGTGGTGGGCGTGGCGCCGTGCCAGTGGCGGTGGCCGGGCGGGCACCAGATCACGTCGCCGGCGCGGATTTCCTCGATCGGCTCGCCTTCGCACTGCGTCCAGCCGCAGCCGGCGGTGACGATCAGGATCTGGCCGAGCGGATGCGTGTGCCAGGCGGAGCGGGCGCCCGGCTCGAAGGTGACGCTGCCGCAGGCCACCCGCGCGGGCGCCTCCGCGCTCACCAGCGGGTCGATGCGGACGTTGCCGGTGAAGTACGCCGGCGATCCCTTGACGGAGGGCTGGGAGCCGTTGCGGATGAGTTTCATGGGAAGTGCTCCGGATGAACAAAGGGGGGCGGCGGCTCGCCGTCGCCGCGGCCTCGCGCCGGCTCGACTAGCGGCCGGCGCGCGCGGCCAGGTGCGCGGGATAGCGCTCGCCCTGCACCTGGATGTGCGAAAGCGCAGCGTCGATCCTGCGCAAGTCGTCTGCGGTCAGCTCGATGGCCGTGGCGCCGATGTTCTCTCGCAGGCGAGGCGACTTGGTCGTGCCCGGGATCGGCACGATCCACGGCTTCTGCGCAAGCAGCCACGCAAGCGCGATCTGCGCCGGGGTCGCCTGGCGCTCGCCGGCGATGCGGCCGAGCAAGTCGACCAGCGCCTGGTTGGCCTTGCGCGCCTCGGGCGAGAAGCGCGGCACGACGTTGCGGAAGTCGTCCTTGGCGAACGGGGTGTTCTCGTCGATCTTGCCGGTGAGAAAACCCTTGCCGAGCGGGCTGAACGGCACGAAGCCGATGCCCAGCTCTTCGCACAGCGGGAGGATGGCTTTCTCGGGTTCGCGCCACCACAGCGAATATTCGCTCTGCAGCGCCGCGACGGGCTGGACGGCATGCGCGCGCCGGATCGACTCGGCGCCGGCCTCGGACAGGCCGAAGTGCATGACCTTGCCCGCGGCAATCAGGTCTTTGACCGTGCCGGCGACGTCTTCCATCGGCACGCCGGGATCGACGCGGTGCTGGTAGAAAAGGTCGATGCGGTCGGTGCGCAGGCGCTTGAGCGAGGCGTCGGCCACCTCGCGGATGCGCTCGGGCCGGCTGTCCATGCCGGCCCTGGAGTCGCCGTCGCGGAAGCCGAACTTGGTGGCGATCACCACGCGGTCGCGGAACGGCGCTACGGCCTCGCCCAGCATTTCCTCGTTGAGGGCGCCGTAGGCTTCGGCCGTGTCGAAGAAGCAGACGCCTCGGTCGAACGCCTCGCGGATGAGCGCGACGCCTTGCGCGCGCTCGAGGCCGGGACCGTAGCCGAAGCTCAGCCCCATGCAGCCGAATCCGAGCGCGGAGACGACGGGGCCGTGTCGGCCGAGCGTGCGGGTCTGCATGGCGGTGCTCCTGGCGGGTTCGAAACGTCCCCTAGTCTGGTGCCGATGTGCCTATCCGATAAGCCGGGTAATATCGAAAGGACTTATGTTCCGAATAGATGAATAGGCCGGACATGGGCGGCGAGAACTACAACGACCTGCAGGCGTTCCTCGCCGTGGCGCGAGAGGGCAGCTTCACGCGCGCCGCGGCCCAGCTCGGCCTTTCGCAGTCGGCGCTGAGCCACAAGATCCAGGGACTCGAAGCGCGGCTGGGCCTGCGCCTGCTGACCCGCACCACGCGCAGCGTCTCGCCCACCGAGGCGGGTTCGCGGCTGCAAGAGGCACTGGTCCCGAACTTCGAGAACATCGACGCCGCGCTCGCTGGCCTGAGCGAGCTGCGCGACAAGCCCAGCGGCAACATCCGCATCACCTCGAGCGAACACGCCGCGGCCACGATCCTCTGGCCGGCGCTGGAGAAATTCCTGCCGCAGTACCCGGACATCCGCGTCGAGGTGGTCAGCGATTCCACGCTCACCGACATCGTGGCCGAGCGCTTCGACGCCGGCATCCGCCTGGGCGAGCAGGTCGCGCAGGACATGATCGCGGTGCCGATCGGGCCGCCCACGCGCCTGGTGGTGGCCGGCGCGCCGGAGTACCTCGCCGCATCGCCGCCGATCGCGACGCCGCGCGACCTCACCGCGCACGACTGCATCAACCTGCGTTTCCTGACGCACGGCGGCCTGTATGCGTGGGAGTTCGAGAAGGACGGCCACGCGCTCAACGTGCGCGTGCAGGGGCGGCTGATCTTCAACAGCCTGCAGCGCATCCTCGAGGCCGCGCTGGCGGGCTTCGGGCTCGCCTACCTCCCCGAGGACATGGTCCTGCCGCACATCCGCGGCGGACGCCTGCGCCAGGTGCTGGACGACTGGTGTCCGCTGTTCGCCGGCTACCACCTTTACTACCCGAGCCGGCGGCAGCCTTCGCCGGCCTTCGCGTTGCTGGTCGACGCGCTCCGCTACCGGAAGCGCCGCTGAGGCGGGGTGGGCACCGGCCAGGGCCGGTCCGGGCTCACGGGGGGCCGCCCAAACAAAAGGCCCCGGAAAGGGGCCTCGGATCACACTGGTACCGGTGATAGGACTCGAACCTACACTCTGTCGCCAGAAGCGGATTTTGAGTCCGCCGCGTCTACCATTCCGCCACACCGGCACGTGGGCAGGCGATTATGCCGGCATCAATGGACCGGGTCGAGCCCCAGCTGGCGCTCGCAGCGCTGGTACCAGTGGTCCTCCGGCAGCGGCTGGAAGACCGCGCAGTGGGTCATGTTGCCCGAGTAGACGTGCAGGCTGACCGCCACCGTGTCCTCGCTGGGATTGCGGATGGTGTGATACTCGTGCGGCGGGATCAGGCTGCCGGCCGAGCCGGGGCCGGCCTGGATCGAGCCGACCGGCTGGAAGCACACGCGCTGCTCGCCGTCGCTCTGCACCCGCTCGTACTGCACCACCTCCAGCGCGCCGCTCCACACGCCTTCCACGCACCACATGCCGCAGTGGTCGTGGATCGGGGTGCCCTGGCCGGGCGCCCAGGTCATCGCCACCACGCAGTAGCCGTGCTCCTCGCTGCGGTACAGCTCGCGGCGGGCGTAGCGGCCCTCGGCGGTCTCGAACACGCAGTCGGGGAGCTTCACCGCGCCGCTGCGGATCAGCTTGCACAGGCTGTTGCGCAGGCTGTCGGTGATGGCGTGGGTGGACTCCTTGCTGACCGCGGTGTCGATCGCGTCGATCAGTTCGTGGCAGCCGGGGAATTCCGTGGTGAGCATGGTGCTTCTCGAATGGCGGCGTCGCGCGCCGATTTTATCAGCGCGGGCCGGAGCCGGCGTGCAGGCGGTTCAGGAAGCCGCCGATGGCGCGGCTGTAGTTGGGGATGTCGACCAGGAAGGCGTCGTGGCCCTGCGGCGAGTCCAGCGCGACGAACTCGACCTCGGCGCCGGCCGCGCGCAGGCCCTCGGCGATCTGCTCCTGCTGCTCCAGCGGGAACAGGATGTCGGTGCTCACGCCGATCACCAGCGCGCGTTCGACGCGGATGCGCTTCAAGCCCTCCAGCACGCTGCCGCCGCCGTACTCGGCCACGTCGAACCAGTCGCTGGCGCGCGACAGGTACAGGTAGCTGTTGGGGTCGAAGGTGCGCACGAAGCGCTGGGCGTGGCCTTGCAGGTAGGACTCCACCTGGAACTCGAAGCCGAACGGCTGCTCCTCGCGCTGCTCGGGATCGAGCCGGATGCGCGCGAAGCGGCCGTTCCATTCCATGGCCGAACGGTAGGTGATCACGCCGAGCTTGCGCGCGATGCTCATGCCGGCGTCGGGGTAGGTGCCGCCCTCGGCCGCGTGGAGGTCGTAGTCGCCGCCGGCCCAGCCCGGATCGAGCCGGATCGCCTCGCGCTGCAGCGAGCGGATCGCGATGGCGAACGGCTGCGCCTGCGGCGCGGTGTCCACGCTGACGTGCGCGCGCACGCTGCCGGGGTGCCGCAGCATGTAGGCCAGCGCGCTCATGCCGCCCATCGAGCAGCCGACCAGGCAGGCCAGCCGCTCGACGCCGAGGCCGTCGCGGACCACTGCGTGCGCGGCGTCGGCGACGTCCTCCAATGACAGTTCCGGGAAGCGCAGCCGGTACGGCCGGCCGGTGGCCGGATCGACCGAGGCGGGGCAGGTGGAGCCCTTGTCGCTGCCCAGCGAGTTCACGCAGACCACGAACCAGCGGTTGGTGTCGATCGCCTTGCCGGGGCCGATCATGCCTTCCCACCAGCCCGGCGAAGGGTCATCCGGGCTGGAGGCGGCGTGCGCGCTGGGCGAGAGGCCGGTGAGGATCAGCAGCGCGTTGTCGCGCGCGGCGTTCAGTGCGCCCCAGGTCTCGTAGGCGACGCGGGCGCCGTGCAGCGCGCCGCCGCGCTTCATCGGGAAGGGCGAGGGCAGGGCGTGGTAGCGGCGCGCGTCCATGGGCGTTCAGTGCACCTTGTCGATGGTGATCCTCACCGGGGCCGCGGCGTTCACGTCGACCACGCCGGCGTCGCCTTCGAGGTCGCCGGGCTGGGCGATGGCCTGGCCGCTCCTGCTGATGCGCGCGCCGACGAACACGCGCGGCACGGAGGACAGCGTGAGCTGCGGCGTCATCGCCATCGCGTCGGTCAGCGTCACCGTGGCCGGCAGCGCGGCGGCGTCGAGCCTGGCCACCGCCAGCGGCATCGGCGGGCCGTGCTCGGCGCGGGCGTAGACGAACAGCGTGTCGCCCTTGCCCACGCGCGCGGCCAGCGCGGGCGCGAGGGCGACCTCGACCTTGAGCTGCGGCCCTTGCGGCGCGGTGGAGGCGGCGCCGCCGGCCGCGTCCGTCGCGCCATCGGTGCCCGCGGGCGCGGCGGCGCTGGCCGGTGCGGCCGGCGACTGGCCGGCGCGCGCGTCGGCCACCGCGATCTGCTCGGCCACCGCCTGCGCGACGCTGGAGCCGGGCTCCAGCAGCGGCTGCAGGCGGCGCCAGAACGCGGCGGCCTCCGCGTAGCGGTCGGCCTGGAAGGCGGCGATGCCGAGCAGCCACAGCCCGCGCTGGTTGGTCGGGTCGAGCTGCACGGAGCGCTGCAGCAGCGCGAGCGCGCGGCCGTCGATGCGGTGGTCGGGGCGCACCTGCGAGTCGGCCTCGGCCCAGCCCACCATCGCGCCGACGTTGTCGGCGTCGAGCTGCAACAGGTGGTCGAAGGCGTCGCGCGCCTCGGCCGGCTGGCGCATCGCGGTCATGCTCTGCGCCAGCAGCGCCCAGCCCTGCGCGTCGCCGGGCTGCTGCCCGAGGTGCTCGCGCAGCTGGGCGATGGCCTGGTCGATGTCCTGCATCGTCGGCTGGCGGCTCACGCCGTCGAGCGCGGCCGGCGTACCGACCAGCACGTACAGGCCGATCGCCGCCAGCGGCAGCGCGAAGGCCAGGCCCAGCCCCAGCGCGAACACGCCACGCGGGCGGCCGAGCCGGCGCCCGGCGCGCAGCAGCGGCACCAGCAGCAAGGCCAGCGCCACGACGATCATGGCCGTGGCGATCAGGAAGAAAGCGGTTTTCACCAATCGTCCCCGTTGTCGGTCGGCGCGGTCGCCGCGGCCGGCGCCGCGCGGCTGCGGCGGCGGATGGTGAGCCACACCACCGCGCCGCCGGCCAGCAGGATCAGCGCCGGGCCGAACCACAGCAGCACGGTGCCGCGGTCCAGCGGCGGGTCGTACAGCACGAACCTGGAATAGCGGTCGACCAGGTACTGCTTGATCTCGCCGTCGCTCTTGCCCTGCCGCATCAGGCCGAACACCTCGTGGCGCAGGTCGCGCGCCAGGTCGGCGTTGGAGTCGGCCAGGTTCTCGTTCTGGCAGACCAGGCAGCGCAGCTGGCGCGTCAGGTTCTGGAAGCGCACTTCCTCGGCGCGGTCCCTGAACGGCAGCGGGTCGATCGCCTGCGCCGCGGCGAGGCCGGCGGCGAGCAGCAGGACGCAGGCCAGCAGGCGGAACGGCGCGTGCATCACGGCGCCTCCTTCCGCAGCGCGGCGATGCGCGGCTTCAATTCCTTCTCGATCACCTCGGGGGTGAACGGGCCGATGCGCTTGTAGCGGATCACGCCCCGGGCGTCGATCAGGAAGCTCTCCGGCGCGCCGTACACGCCGAAGTCGATCGCGGTGCGGCCCTCGCGGTCGGCGATCACCAGGTCGTAGGGATTGCCGTGCTGCGCCAGCCAGGCCTTGGCGTCGGCCGGGTCGTCCTTGTAGTCGTAACCGACCAGCGGGATGCCCAGGCTGCGGCCCGCGGCCATCAGCACCGGATGCTCGTCGCCGCAGGCCACGCACCAGCTGGCGAACACGTTGAGCAGGTAGGGCTTGCCCAGCATGTCGGCCTTGGCGAGCGTCCTGGACGGGTCGTCCAGGTGCGGCAGCGCGTAGGCCGGCGCGGGCTTGCCGATCAGCGGCGAGGGCACCTCGCGCTGGTCGTGGCCGGTGTTCCACCAGATGCCGAAGCCGAACAGCGCCACCAGCAGCAGGAAGGCGAACAGCGGGACCAGCCGGCTCATGCGCGCGACTCCCGCGCGACCGCCGCCGCGGGCGCGGCCTGCGGCTGCGGCGCGCCGGCCGTGCGCCTGGCGCGGAAGCGCCTGTCCGCCGCGCTGGCGAAGCCGCCCAGCATCATCAGCAGGCCGCCGGCCCAGATCCAGCGCACGAAGGGCTTTTCGTAGAGCCGCAGCGCCCAGGCGCCTTCCAGGTTGCCCGCGTCCATCGGCTCGCCCAGCGCCACGTAGAGGTCGCGGGTCACGCCCGGGTCGATCGCCGACTCGGTCTGCACCTGGCCGCGCAGGTAGGTGCGCTTCTGCGGGTGCATCACGGCGACGGTGCGGCCGTCCTTGAGCACGGTGACGGTGCCCTGCTCGGCGTGCCAGTTCGGGCCGCGGGTGGCGTGCACGCCGTCGAAGCGGAAGCGGTAGGCGCCGATGGCCTGCTCGTCGCCCGGCGCCATGCGCACGTCGCGCGTCACGCTGAGCGATTCGGACAGCAGCACGCCGACCAGGAACACGCCCACGCCGAAGTGCGCCAGCAGCATGCCGGCCATCTCGGCCGGGTAGCGGCGGCCGCGCGGCATCTCGCGCCAGCGCTTGTAGACGTAGAGCAGGGTGCCCACGCCGACCCACGCCGCGCCGGCGGTGCCGGCGATGGCCTTGGGCTGGCCGCCGACCAGGAAGGCGGCGACGACGGCGCCGGCCACCGCCGCCACGGCCACGCGCAGCAGCACGCTCCTGAGCAGGCCGGTGTCGCCCGCGCCACCCCAGCGCAGGAACGGGCCGAACGGCAGCAGCACCACCACCGGCAGCATCAGCAGGGTGAACAGGAAGCCGAAGTAGGGCGGGCCCACCGAAACCTTGCCCAGGTCCAGCGCGTCGCCCACCAGCGGGAACAGCGTGCCGAGCAGCACCATCGCCGCGGCCACGGCGAGCATCAGGTTGCCGACCAGCACCGCGCTCTCGCGCGAGACCGCGCCGAACGGCTTGCCGCCGGCCACCTTGGGCGCGCGCAGCGCGTACAGCAGCAGCGAGCCGCCCACCACCACGGCGAGGAAGCACAGGATGAACAGGCCGCGCCGCGGGTCGGAGGCGAAGGCGTGCACCGAGGTGAGCACGCCCGAGCGCACCAGGAAGGTGCCCAGCAGCGAGAGCGAGAAGGCGAAGATCGACAGCAGGATGGTCCAGGCGCGCAGCGAGCCGCGCTTCTCGGTCACCGCCTGCGCGTGCACCAGCGCGGCGCCGACCAGCCAGGGCATGAAGCTGGCGTTCTCCACCGGGTCCCAGAACCACCAGCCGCCCCAGCCGAGCTCCGCGTAGGCCCACCAGCTGCCGGCCACGATGCCGGCGGAGAGGAAGCCCCAGGCCACGTTGGTCCACGGCCGCGACCAGCGCACCCAGGCCTGCTCCAGCTCGCCGCCGAGCAGGCCGGCGATGGCGAAGGCGAAGGCCACCGAGAAGCCCACGTAGCCCATGTAGATCACGGGCGGGTGGAAGGTCATGCCCGGGTCCTGCAGCACCGGGTTGAGGTCGCCGCCGTCGGCGGGCATCGGCAGCAGGCGCTCGAACGGGTTGGAGGTGAACAGGATGAAGGCGAGGAAGCCCGCCGCGATCAGCCCCAGCACGCCCACCACGCGGGCCAGGAAGGGCTCCGGCAGCGAGCGGCTCAGCGCGATCAGCGCCACCGTCCACACGTCGAGGATCGCCACCCACAGCAGCATCGAGCCCTCGTGCGCGCCCCACACCGCGGCGATGCGGTAGTACCAGGGCAGCGCGAGGTTGGAGTTGTCGGCGACGTAGCGCACCGAGAAGTCGAACTGCAGGAAGGCCCACACCAGCAGCATGAACGCGGTGCCCACGAACACCGCCTGGCCCGCCGCGGCGGGGCGCGCCAGCGCCATCAGCGCGCGGTTGCCGCGCCAGGCGCCGAGGATCGGCAGGACGCCCTGCGCCAGCGCCAGCAGCAGGGCGAGGACCAGCGCGAGTTGGCCGAGTTCGGGAGTCATGGCGGGAGGGGGCGGGAACGGGGAACGGGGAACGGGGAACGCGCGGGCCGGCGGCAGGAAGGCGGCACGGAGGCGGGACGGGCGAATGGCATGGCGTGCATGGCTGCGGTCACTCCCCCGTTCCCCGTTCCCCGTTCCCCGTTCCCAGCTTCCTGCCCTGATGCGCCTTCGCCATCGCCTCCTTCAGCTCCTTCGGCATGTAGGTCTCGTCGTGCTTGGCGAGCACCTCGGTGGCGACGAAGTGGGCGTTGTCCATGTGGCCGGTGGCGATCACCGACTGGTTGTCGCGGAACAGGTCCGGCAGGATGCCGGTGTACTCCACCGGCATCGCGCCATTGGCGTCGACCACGGTGAAGGTGACCTTGAGCGAGTCCGGCGAGCGCTGGATCGAGCCGGCCTTGACCATGCCGCCCAGGCGGAAGGTCTGGTAGGCGCTGGCCTCGCCCGACTGCACCTGGCTCGGGGTGAACAGGTAGTTCATGTTCCGCTGCAGCGCGAACACGGCCAGGCCGATCGCCACGGCGGCGGCGGCGAGCACCAGCAGGACCAGGATGAGGCGGCGTTTGCGGGCGGGGTTCATCGTTCGCTCGGCAGGGATCCGGGGGCCGGCGCGCGCTGGCGGCGCGCCTGGCGGGCGAGGCGCGCGCGCAGCTCGCGCAGGATGCGGCGGCGACGCAGCGCGGGGGAGAGGAAGTCGGCGGCCAGCACCAGCAGGAACACCGCGTAGGCCGGCCACACGTAGGCGGCGTAGCCGCCCATGGCGAAGAAGCCGTTCATGCGCGCTCCTCCGCCTCGGCGATGCGCCGCACCCAGTCCTTGCCGCCTTCCAGCTCCAGCAGGTCGGCGCGCACGCGGCCGCACAGGCTGGCGAGGTAGTAGCACTTGGTCGCCACCATCATGGTCAGCAGCGGCCACAGCATGTCGCCGCTGATCTTCGAGGGGCCGAGGATGCGCACGGTGGAGCCCTGGTGCAGGGTGTTCCACCAGTTCACCGAGAAATGCACGATCGGCACGTTGACGATGCCGATGAGGGCGAGGAAGGCGGCGGCGCGCGCGCCCTGGCGGCGGTCCTCGAAGGCGTGGTACAGCCCGATCACGCCCAGGTACAGGAACAGCAGCACCAGCTCGGAGGTGAGCCGCGCGTCCCAGGTCCACCAGGTGCCCCACATCGGCTTGCCCCACAGCGAGCCGGTGACCAGGGTGACGAAGGTGAAGGCCGCGCCGATCGGCGCCGACTCCATCGCCACCACCTCGGCCAGCTTCACCCGCCACACCAGCGCGACGAACGAGGCCACGGCCATCGCCCCGTAGATGAACAGGCTCATCCACGCGCAGGGCACATGGATGAAGATGATCCGGTAGGCATCATGTTGATACCGGTCCTGTGGTGCCAGCACTAGCCCGCCGTACAGCGCCACCGCGCCGAGCAGCGCGGCCAGCGCCAGCGCCCACGGGCGCACCGCGCCGGCGAAGCGGTAGAAGATCGGCGGCGAGCCGAGCTTGTGCACCCAGAGCGGGATCCAGTTGGCCATCTCAAGCGTCCAGCGCGATACGTAGAGCGACGGCGCAGGCCAGCGGAGCCAGCACCAGCGCCAGCGCGAGGCCGGCGCCGAGCCAGGCGACGGGCGCGGACCACGGCAGCCCTTGCTGAGCGGCGGCCACGGCGCCGGCGGCGAAGATCACCACCGGCACGCACAACGGCAGCAGCATCAGGGCCAGCAGCATACCAGAGCGCCGCGTGCCGGCCGTCAGCGCCACCAGCACCGCGCCGAGCAGGCTGAGCAGCGGCGTGGCCAGCAGCAGCGCCAGCAGCAGCGCCGGCAGCACCGCCGCGGGCAGGTGCAGCATGCCGGCCAGCAGCGGCGCCACCACGATCAGCGGCAGCGCGGTGGCCAGCCAGTGGGCGAGGATCTTCATGCCCAGCAGCGGCGCCAGCGGCTGCGGCGAGAGCACCAGCTGCTCCAGCGAACCGTCCTCCAGGTCGCTGCGGAACATGCCGTCGAGCGCCAGCAGCATCGCCAGCAGCACGGTCACCAGCACCACGCCGCCGGCGATGCGTTGCAGCAGCGCGTCCTCCGGGCCCAGCGCGAAGGGGAACAGCGTGGCCACGATCAGCGCGTACAGCACCGGCATGGCGAGGTCGCCGCGGCGGCGCCAGGCCAGCACCAGGTCGCGGCGCAGCACGGCGGCGCAGGCGCGGGACAGCGGCGCGCCGCTCATGCGTGCATCCTGATCCGCCGCGGCTCGCCGCCGTGGAAGCTCACCGCGCCGTGGCTGGTCACCAGCGCGCTGCCGCCGCCGTCGACGTGCCGTTCCAGCACGCGGTTGACCAGCGCGATGCCGGCGCGGTCGAGGTTGGCGTAGGGCTCGTCCAGCAGCCACAGCGTGCCGGGCAGCAGCAGCAGGCGGGCCAGCGCGGCGCGCTTCTTCTGGCCGGCGGAAAGGCGGCGCACCGGCTCGTCCTCGTAGCCGGCCAGGCCCACCTCGTCCAGCGCGCCGGCCACGCTGGCGCCCTCGCGCGCGCCGTGCAGGCCGGCGGCGATGGCGAGGTTCTCGCGCGGGCTGAGGTCGCCCTTCAGGCCCAGCTGGTGGCCGAGCAGCAGCGTCTCGCCCGCGCAGGCCTCGCGCCGCCACGGCGCGCCGCGCCAGTAGAGCTCGCCGGCGCCCACGTGCAGCAGGCCGGCGAGCAGGCGCAGCAGGGTGGTCTTGCCGCTGCCGTTGTCGCCTTCCACCAGCGCCAGCTCGCCCTCGCCGAGGCTGAAGTCCAGCGGGCCGAACACGGGCTCGTCCGCGCGGAGGAAGGACAGGGCCCGTGCCTCGAGCAGCGGGACGGCGGTGGCGGCGGCGGTCATCCGCGCGATTGTCCGCAATGCGCGGCGGGCTTGTCCATGCGGCGCAGTGCCGCCGCCGGGGGGCCGGGGCAGGTATCGGGGCCTGTCCGCGACAGTGGGCGGTGGTCCGCCATTTCGCGGCCGGAGGCCGCTCCCGCAGGAGTCCGGCAAGCCTTGCGGGAGCGGCCTCCGGCCGCGATCACCCTGGCCCGAGACCGCCGATGGCCGGGCGCCGCATCTCCATGCCACCGCGGTTCATCCCGCTGGCGGGGTCCAGCGCAGTCGGGCGGGAGCGTCGCCGCGGCCGTGCAGGTAGGCGTGCTGGCCGAAGCGGCGCATCAGCGCGTCCAGCGCGGCGGTGTCCGGGCCGACCACGAACAGGCTGGGCTCGTGCCAGCCGTCGCCGCCCAGGCCGATGGCGGGCAGGACGCGCACGGTCGCGGGGTGCCGGCGCAGCGCCGCCAGCAGCTCGCGCTGCGCGGCGCGGTTCTCCTCGTCCGTGCACCGCTCCGAGCGCGGGTTGCAGGCGGTGACGAAGCCCCAGGCGGCCTCGCCCACGACCGCCTGGAGGGCGGGCGGCAGCGGCCGGTCGGGCGCGAGGCGCGCCCACTCGGCCGGCTCCACCCAGGCGAGGTAGTCGGCGGCGCGGTAGGCGGCGGCGAGCGCCTCATCCATGCGGCAGCGGTGGCAGGGCGGCCCGCAGCTGCGCCACCGCAGCGTCGAGGTCCACCCGCGCCGGGTCGCCGCCGGCCTCGCCCAGCAGGCGGTCGAGCAGGGCGTCCTGCGCGCGGCCGCGCTCCAGCGCGTAGGCGTAGGGCAGGTGGGTGAAGGTGACCATGCGGTAGCGCGCCATGAAGTGCCGCGGCTCGCGCTCGGCCAGCTTCAGGCCGAGCTCGCGGCGGGCCAGGTAGCGCGGGTCGGCCACCGAGTCGCGCATCTCCACGTAGTTCTCCAGCGCCATCCGCGCGATGGCGTCGGCGTTGGGCTGGCGGATGCGCTGGAACTCGGCGAAGGCGCCGGCGGTGTCGCCACCGCAGCCGGCCAGCAGCTCGGCCAGCGCCACGGTGTCCTCGAAGCCGCAGTTCATGCCCTGGCCGTGGAACGGCACGATGGCGTGCGCGGCGTCGCCCACCAGCACGGCGCGGCCGTCCAGGTGCCAGCGCTCGAGGTACAGCGTGGCCAGCGTGCCCACCGGGTGGGCGTCGTAGTCCGCGGCGAAGCGCGGGATCAGCGGCAGCAGGTCGGCGAACTCCTCGCGGAAGAAGGCCGCGGCCGCGGTGGCGTCGGGCAGGCTGGCGAAGCTGGGGTGCGGCCCCTGCGCGGGCAGGAACAGGGTGACGGTGAAGCTGCCCTCGGTGTTGGGCAGGGCGATGCACATGTAGCCACCGCGCGGCCAGATGTGCAGGGCGTTGGGCTCGATGGCGAACTGCTCGCGGCCGCCGCCGTCGCGCGGCGGCGCGGCCGGCAGCTCGCGGGCGGGCGGGATCTCCAGCTCCTTGTAGCCGTGGCCCAGCCATTCGGTGCGCTCGCCGAGGTCGGCCTGCGCGTGCATCGCCGCGCGCAGCGCGGAGCCGGCGCCGTCGGCGCCGACCAGCACGCCGGCGTCGCATTCGCGCTCGACGCCGCGCTCGTCGGCGAGGCGGATGCGGCGGCGCCCGAAGTCCGCGCCGGCCAGCGCCTGGCCGAAGTGGAAGCGCACCCCGGCGGCCTCGGCGGCGTCCAGCAGCAGCATGTTCAGCGCGCCGCGCGAGACCGACCAGATCACCTCGCGGTCGTCCACGCCGTAGCGCTGCAGGCCGCCGCCGCCGTCGCGCGCGTGCACCATGCGGCCGCGCATCATCACCGCGCGGCGCAGCACCTCGTCGGCCAGGCCGGCGCTGCGCAGGGCGTGCAGGCCGCGTTCGGCCAGGGCGAGGTTGATCGAGCGCCCGCCGGCGAAGCCCGCGGTGCGCGGGTCGGGGCGCTTCTCGAACACGTCGACGGCGAAGCCGCGCCCGGCCAGCTGCCGGGCGAGCAGGGCGCCGACCAGGCCGCCGCCGACGAGGGTGATGGGTGGATGCGACATGGGCGATCCCGCGCTCAGGATCGCGCCACTGTTCCGCAAGCCGCGTACCGCCGCAAGCCGGACGGCGCGGGCGTCAGCCCTTGCGGCCGCCCTTGCCGCCGGCGGCGGGTCCCGGTCCCTGCTGCGCCTGCGTGGCGGCGTCGAGGAAGCCGCGCTGCATCGACTTCCACATGTCCAGGTTGCGCTCGGTCAGGTCGTTGAGCATGGCCCACGGCGTCTGCCCCATCAGGCTGTTGAGCTGGCTGCGGAACTGCTGCTGCTGGTCCAGGAACACCTGCAGGCTGCGCTCGAGGTAGGGGCCCATGAAGCCCTGCAGCGAGTCGCCGTAGAAGCGGATGATCTGGCTGAGCAGCTGCGGCGAGAGCATCGGCTGGCCCTTCTCCTCGTGCTCGGAGATGATCTGCAGCAGCACGGAGCGGGTCAGGTCCTCGCCGCTCTTGGCGTCGCGGACCTCGAAGCTCTCGCCGTCCAGCACCAGCTGGCGCACCTCTTCCAGCGTGATGTAGCTGGAGATCTCGGTGTCGTAGAGACGGCGGTTGGGATACTTCTTGATGATGCGGGTTGTTTGTGCCATGCGGCAAACCTAGCAGAAGGTATTGCGCCGCACCAGTCGCCCCCGTGATGGCGGATGCTGCACTTCCGGGTGCAGCAATCCGCCCGCTTGCGCGTCGCGTCAATGGCCCATCGCGCCGCCGGCGCTGCCGAACGGCGGGCGCGCGAACCACAGCACCGGGATCAGCGCCACGAACAGCACCGCGCAGCCGAAGAACACGTCGTTCACCGCCAGGGTCAGCGCCTCGCGGTTCACCAGCTGGTCGGCCAGCCCCAGCACCTGCCGCGACAGCAGGCCCCAGTGGCCGGCCGTCTGCAGGAAGCCGGTGGCGGCCGGGTGGTCCGGCGACACGCTCTCGGTGAGCACCGCATGGTGGAAGGTGCCGCGGTGCTCCCACAGCGTCACCGTGATCGCGGTGGACATGCTCGAGCCCATGGTGCGGAAGAAGTTGGCCAGGCCCGAGGCGCTGGCGATGTCCGTCGCCGGCAGCCCCGCCAGGTAGATCTGGTTGAGCGGGATGAAGAAGCAGGGGATCGCCAGACCCATCACGAAGCGCGGCAGCACCAGGGTGGAGAACGAGGCCGAGCTGTCGAAGGTGGAGAACCAGTACGAGGTGGCCGCGAACATCACGAAGGCGAAGGTCACCACCGCGCGCAGCTCCAGCCGGTGCATGTTGCGGCCGAGCAACGGCGAGACCAGGAAGGCCAGCACGCCCACCGGCGCGGTCGCCAGGCCGGCCCAGGTGGCGGTGTAGCCCAGCGTGGTCTGCAGCCACAGCGGGAACACCACGTTGATGCCGAAGAAGGCGAACATCCCCAGCGACAGCGCCAGCACGCCCACGGTGAAGTTGCGCTGGCGGAACAGCGACAGGTCCACCACCGGGTGCTTGGCGTGCAGCTCCCACACCACCAGGAAGGTGAGGCAGACCAGCGCCACGATGCCCAGCGTGGTGATCATCGGCGAGGCGAACCAGTCGTGGTCGTTGCCGTTGTCCAGCATGAACTGCAGCGCGCCCACGCCGACCACCAGCAGGCCCAGGCCGACCATGTCGATCGGCATGCGCACGGTCCTGGTCTCGCGCTTGCGCAGCAGCGCCCAGGTGATCGCCGCGGCGAGCAGGCCCACCGGCAGGTTGATGTAGAAGATCCAGGGCCAGGAGAAGTTGTCGGTGAGGTAGCCGCCGAGGATCGGGCCGAAGATCGGCGCCACCACCACGGTCATCGCCCACAGCGCCAGCGCGATGCCCTGGCGCTCCTTCGGGTAGCTGGACAGCAGCAGCGTCATCGACAGCGCCACCATCGGGCCGGAGCCGGCGCCCTGCATCAGGCGCGCGAACACCAGCATCGGCATCGAGGTGGCCAGGCCGCACAGCATGGAGAACACCACGAACAGCAGCACCGAGGCGACGAAGGTCCGCACCTCGCCGAAGCGCTTGGCCACCCAGCCGGTGAGCGGCTGCATGATGGCGCTGGCCATGGCGTAGGAGCTGATCGTCCAGGTACCCTCGCTGGGGCTCACGCCCAGGCTGCCGGCGATGTGCGGCACGGCGACGTTGACGATGGTCATGTCCAGCACCTCCATGAAGGTGCTGAACGCGACCGCGGCGGTGAGCAGCACCAGCGCGCCGCCGTGCAGCGGCTTCGGCGGCGGCGCGGCCTCGTTGGGGACGGCGGCCATGGCGGCGGCTCAGTCGGCGCGGGGCAGGTTGGCGCGGATGATCTTGTCCGCTTCCTCGTCCGCCTGCGCGGCCATGCGCGCGTAGACGTCCGTCTCGGCCACCGGCTGCCGCGCCGGCGCGGCCGGCAGCACCGGGCCCTTGTCGTCGGTGACGTCCACGGTGACGTCGGTGGACAGGCCCAGGCGCAGCGGGTGCTTGTCCAGCTCCTTGTCGTCCAGCGCGATGCGCACCGGCACGCGCTGCACCACCTTGATCCAGTTGCCGGTGGCGTTCTGCGCCGGCAGCAGCGAGAACACGCTGCCGGTGCCGGCGCCGATGCCGACCACCTTGCCGTGGTACTCCACGCCGCCGCCGTACACGTCGGCCTCGATTTTCGCCGGCTGGCCGATGCGGATGTGGCGCAGCTGGCCCTCCTTGAAGTTGGCGTCGATCCACAGGTCGTGCAGCGGCACCACGGTCATCAGCTGCTGGCCGGGCTGCACGCTGTTGCCGACCTGCACGCTGCGCTGGGCCACGTAGCCGGTCACCGGCGCGTAGATCGCGTTGCGTTGCGCGGCCACCCAGGCGGCGCGGAAGTTGGCGCGCGCCTGCTCCACCGCGGGGTTGTCGGCGATCACCGTGCCCTCGATCGCGGCGTGGGCGGCGGCGGCCTGCGCCCTGGCCGCGTCCAGCGCGGCCTGCGCCTGCTGCACGCCGTCGCGCAGGTGCTGCACGATCTCCGGCGACTCGGCCTGCGCGGCGACCAGCGGCAGGTGGCGGGCGAGGTCCGCCTGCGCCTTCTTCAGCGCGATCTCGCTCGCCGCGACCTGGGCGTCGGCGCTGCTGGCCGAGCTGGTCTGCTGGCGCACGCCGCGCACCGCCTGGGCGAGCGCGCTGCGCGCCTGCTGCAGGCGCACGTCGGCGTCGGTGCTGTCGAGCCTGACCAGCACCTGGCCGGCCTCCACGCGCTGGGTGTCGTCGGCCAGGATCGCCACCACCGTGCCGGGCACCTGGGCGGAGATCGCCACCTGGTTGCCGCCCACGTAGGCGTTGTCGGTCTTGACCCGGGTGGAGAACACGAACAGCCACAGCAGGAACCAGCCGAGCGCGGCCAGCACGAAGATCGCGGTGACGAGCAGCAACGCGCGGCGGCGCTTGGCCGGGTCCTTGGCCGCCATGCCGCTGTCGTTGCCGGCGGGCGTGCCGTTCTTGGAGGTGGGGTCAGTGGCGCTCATCGGCGTCTCCGGAATGGGTCGTGGGGGCGGTGGGGGCGGAAGCGTTGGCGGCGACGGCGGGCGGCTGCTCGGCCATGCGGTAGCCGCCGCCCAGCGCCTTGACCAGCGCCAGGTCGGCGGCGACCGCCTGCGCGTGCAGCTGGGTCTCGCTGTCGCGCTGTTGCAGCAGCTGCGCCTGCGCGGCCAGGCTCTCGCGGGCGTCGCTCACGCCCTGGCGCACGCGCGCCCGGGCGCTGTCGGCCAGCTGCCGGTCGGCGGCGAGCTGCGCCTGCTGCTCGTCGCGGCGCGCGGCCAGCGTCTGCGCCGTCAGTGTCTGGGTGGAGACCTCGCGCGCCGCGGCCAGCACCGTGCTTTCGTACTGCGCCACCGCGCCTTCCAGCTGCGCCCGGCTGATGCCGTAGTTGGCCTTGAGCAGGCCGCTGTTGAAGATCGGCAGGTGCAGCGCCGGGGTCAGCGAGAAGACGCGGCTGCCGGTGGTGAACAGCTTGTCCAGGTCGATGCTGGACAGCCCGGCCATGGCGCCGAGGCTGAGGTCGGGCAGGAACTGCGCGCGGGCGACGTCGGTCTGGCGCAGCGCCGCCTCGACCTGCCAGCGGGTGGCGGCGATGTCCGGCCGGCGCGCGATCAGGTCGATGCCGGCGTTGGCCGGCAGGCCGCCGGCGATCGCCGGCAGCGGCCGCGGGTGCAGCGTCGGCAGTTCCGCCGGGGAGACGCCGACCAGCGCCGCCAGCGCGGCGAGGCGGATGCTGGCCGAGCCGGCCAGCGCCGCGCGCATCTCGCGCGCCGCGGCCAGCTGCGCGCGGGCCTTCTGCGCCTCGTCCGGGCGGTCCACGCCCTGCCGCACGCGCAGCTCGGCGATGCGCAGCAGGCCCTGCTGCACGGCGAGCTGCTGCTCGGCCAGCTGCAGGCGCGCCTGGTCGGCCTGCCAGCCGAAGTAGGTGTCGGCGACGGCGTACTGGATCGCCAGCGCGGCGGCGCTCTGCTGCGCCTGCGCGGCGCGGGCCTGGTCCAGCGCCGATTCGACCTCGGCGCGGTGCTTGCCCCACCAGTCGATGTCGTACTGCAGCTGCACGCCGAGGTCGCCCTGGTTGTACCAGCTGAAGCCGAGGAACTGCGACGGGATCAGGCCGTGGTCGCTCATGCGCTGGCGGGTGACCTGGGCGCTGCCGTTGACCGTGAGGCCGGCTTCTGCCGCGGCCGCCCGTGCCGACTGCTCGGCGCCGCGCAGGCGGCTCTGCGCCAGCGCCAGGTCGGGCGCCTGGCGCATCGCGCGCTCGATCAGGTCGTCCAGCTGCGGGTCGCGGTAGGCGCGCCACCAGGCCGGGTCCGGCCAGTCGGCCTGCGCGCGCGTCGGCAGGCCGGCCAGCGGTACGTCGTCGCGCAGGGCCGGATGTTCGAGCCGCGGCGGGACGGCGCAGGCCGCCACGGCCAGCGCCAGCGCCGCGGCCAGCAGCGTCCGCGCCGTCGGCAATGCGTGCTTCATCGGGATGTGCTTCATGGGGGGAGGGGTTCCAGGCGGTCGAGGTTGTCGGCCAGCTTGCGCAGCAGCCGGCCCAATTCGCGCTTGTCCGCCGCGGTGAAGCCCTCGTACATGGCGGACAGGCGGGGGAACATCGGCGGCAGCATCTTCTGCACGAAGCGCCGCCCGGCCGGCGTGATGCGGATCTGCACGCGGCGGCGGTCCTCGCGGCTGGCGCCGCGGGTGATCAGCCCGCGCTGGGTCAGCGCGTTGGCGATGCGGGTCATGTTGGTGGCGCCCTGGCTGGTGAACTCGCACAGCTCGCCCGGCGTGGAGCTGCCGTCCGGGCGGCTGTACAGGATCATCAGGGTGAGGAACTCGCTGTGGTTGAGCTTGTGCGGCTTGAGCTTGCGCTCCAGCTCCTCCAGCACGTGGCTGCCGACCATCGCCAGCAGCCGGCACAGGCGCGCCTCCTCGCCGGGCATCCCGGGCATGATCTGGCCCATCCGGCCGATGCCTTCGTCCATCATCGAGATGCAGGTGCTCAGGCGGGACATTTCACCAACGCATATTTCACCAGTGAACGAAGTATGGACGGGTCGGCGCGTCGGAGGCAAGTGCCGCGGCGCTCAGGCGAGCGAGAGGCCGAACAGGCGGTCCGCGTTGGCGGTGGTCGCGGCGGCGATCTCCTCCGGCGCCTGTCCGCGCAGCCCGGCCACGCAATGCAGCACTTCGGGCACGCGGGCCGGTTCGTTGCGCTGGCCGCGATGGGCGGCGTCGGGCTGGTCGGGCGCGTCGCTCTCCAGCAGCAGGAACTCCAGCGGCATCGCCGCCACGATGCGGCGCAGCCGCTGCGCGCGCCCGTAGGTCACCGGCCCGCCGATGCCGAGGTGGAAGCCCAGCCGCCACAGCTGGCGAGCCTGCTCCTCGCTGCCGGAGAAGCTGTGCACCACGCCGCGCAGGCCAGGATGGGCGCGCAGGGTCAGGATCACTTCCTCCAGCGCGCGGCGCGCGTGCAAGATCACCGGCAGGCGGAGCTCGCGCGCCAGTTGCAACTGGCGCCGGAAGCAGTCGCGCTGCAAGCCGGCGTCGGCGTCGCCGTGGTAGAAGTCCAGCCCGATCTCGCCGACCGCCACCGCGCGGTGGCGCTCCAGCCACCCGGCGAGCGCCTCGACGTGCCCGGGCTGGTGCCGCGCCATGTACAGCGGGTGCAGGCCGTAGGCGGCATGCACGCCGTCATGTTGCCGCTGCAATGCGTCGATGCGGTCCCAGCTGGGGCGGTCGACGGCGGGCACGACCAGCGCGCGCACGCCGGCTGCCAGGCTGCGCGCCAGCACGGCCTCGCGGTCGGCGTCGAAGGCCGCGTCGTCGAGGTGGACGTGACTGTCGACCAGGGCTGGCATGCGCGATCCGGGGCGGGAATATCCAGGTTGTGATGCACTTCCGCCTCGCGCGGCGCGTTAAGGCCGCGTGACGGGAACGGTCTAAGTCGGATTCAGTATGGTAGAGGTTCAATGGCGACGCAGGTGAGGGGCCCTGCGACCGCATGGTGCCTCGCCATTTCCACCCGAGGAGAAATTCCATGAACAGGTTGACGGTCAATGTGCTTAATGTGGGGATCGCGGCGGCGCTCGCGATGAGCCTTTCGGCTTGCAACCGGGAAGCCAGCGCGGACGCCGGCGCAGCAGGCGCCACGGCCGCGCAGGAAAGCGCGCCGGCGCCCGCCGCCGCTCCGGCCGCGGAGGACAGCGGACCGAAGTACGCCAAGGTGGTCAGCGTCGATCCGGTGCGGCAGACGGTGAATACGCCGCGCCAGGTCTGCCACGACGAGGTCGTCAGCCACACCGAGCCGCCGAAGGACCAGCACCAGATCGCCGGCACCGCCATCGGCGCCGTGGTCGGCGGCGTGCTGGGTAACCAGGTCGGCGGCGGCAAGGGCAAGACGCTGGCCACCGTGGCCGGCGCGGTCGGCGGCGGCTATGCCGGCAAGAAGATCCAGGAGAGCCGCCAGCACGGCACCACCACCACCACGACCGAGCGCCGCTGCGAGACCGTCACCGACTCGTCCACCAAGGTGGTCGGCTACGACGTGCGCTACGAGTACAACGGCGTGACCCGCACCGTGCGGATGGACCACGATCCGGGCGACCGCGTGCAAGTGCAGGAGGGCGTGGTCGCGGTGTCGGATGCCCATTGACGATGACTTGCCAGAAGGAAGGAGGTGCGCGATGACGGTCCGCTTCAACGGATGGGCCCTGGCCTCGATGCTGGTCGCCAGCCTGGCGCTGGCCGGCTGCGAGACCAGCGGCCCCAGGTATGGCACCACCTACTCGTCGTCCGGCTACGGCTACAACGGCGGGCGCTGCAGCACCTGCGGCGTGGTGCAGAGCGTGCAGCAGGTGTACGTGCAGGGCGGCAACAACGGCACGCTGGGCGCGGTGATCGGCGCGGTGGCGGGCGGCGTGCTCGGCAACACCGTCGGCAAGGGCGACGGCCGCAAGGCCGCCACCGTGGGTGGCGCGGTGGTCGGCGGCGTGGTCGGCAACCAGGTCGGCAAGAACAGCGGCGGCGGCGACGTCGCCTGGCGCGTCGAGGTCCGCCTGGACAACGGCCAGTACGCCACGGTCACCCAGCGCGAGGACCCGGGCGTGCGCAACGGCGACTACGTCGAGGTGCGCGGCGACCGCGTGTATGCCAGGTGATTGGACGTCTGGACGTCCATTGAAAAAGCAGAAAGGCCATCCTCGCGGATGGCCTTTTCCTTTGTGAGGCGGCGCGGATGGCGCGCTTTCAGTTGACCGCGTAGAAGCGGTGCTCGCCGATGGTCGTGCCGGCGCGGTTGAGCGACCAGGACGGCGCGATGGCGACGGTGGCGAAGTGGTCGGCGTGCGGCACGTAGAGCCGGCGCTCCTTGAGCGGAAGCTCCCAGTTGTTGAGCGACTGCCCGGCGATCTGCCACGCCTTGCGGAAGGCGGCGAGGTTGTTGATGTCGAACGAGCCGGGCGTGGTGGTCACGGCGAACTGGTGCGGCGCGGTCACCACCTTGCAGACGGTGTCGCCCCACAGGCCGCGCTCGCGCCGCCGCAGCGCGACCTCGGCCACGGCCATCTGCCCCACGGTGGATTCGCTGCGCGACTCCAGATAGACCGTCGTCGCCAGGCAGGCCTGGTCGGCGACGGGCTGGGGGAGCACGGACGCTACCCACATCAGCAGGGAAAGTTTCATTGTCTGCCTCCAACGTGCTGTACGCGCCGGACGGAACCGCTGTCCGGCGCGCCGTTGCGGTGGACGGGCGGGCAGGCCGTTCCACCTGGATGGATCGCGCGGAGAAACTCTCAAGAGTCGCGCGACTTGCCACGGGATTGTGGCTCCCGACGGCTGATCCGGTGCCGGCGGGGCAAGTACTGCCTGGCGTTGTGCGGACCCTTTCGGTCCCTGGCACTGCATCGCTTCGCGCGGTGCGCGGAGCGGAACGCTCGTCTCCGGCTTTCGCCGGGTCGCGCCGATCCGGACCCCTCCGGTTCGTCGCGTCTTCCGGCACCCGTGGGCGATGGGTGCCGCCAAATTCGATCGGCGGAGCCTAGTGTCCGATGCCGGCTCTGGCAAGTGCCGGGTCGGCCCGGTTCATCTTTTGCTCACGTTTGTTTCACGCATCACGCGCGCATCGGCGACGTGCGCGCGTCGGCGAGCACGATGCCCACGCCGTCGATCGCCAGGGCGCCGCCTGCGAGTTGCTGTGCGTCGTCGTCGTGCATCACGGCGAGCGCTTCGCAACCGTCGCCGGCGGGCATCGCGTCGAGCACAACGATCTCGCGCACGCCGTCGCGCAGCAGGCTGCCCGGCGGCAGCGGCCGCGACAATACGACATGCTGCATATGCCGCTTGTGGCCGCCGCGATAGTGCAGGCGCGCGACGATTTCCTGCCCGGGATAGCAGCCCTTGTCGAGCGCGGTGGCGTGCAGCGCGTCCAGCGAGAGCGCGGGCGGCAGGAAGGTGTCCAGCGCCGCGGACGGAAGCCATGGCCAGCCTGCGCGGATCTGCGGCAAGCGCCATGCGTCGTCGCGCTGCGCGCCGACCACCAGCGAGTGCGTTCCGCAGCCGAGCCGCAACACGCCGTCACCTGCTTCGACGGCGTGCACGGGCATCGCTTCGGACGTGCCCAGCGGCAGAGCGGAACCTGCGGCGAGCCTGACCCTGGCGCGCAGGACGTAGCGTTGCAGCGCGCCCGCGAGCGCGCCCGCCTCGCCGCCGCGCAGCAGCAGCAGCAGGCGTTCGTCGGCCAGCCTGGCGAGATGGAACAGCGCGCGCACGCGCCCCTGCGGGTCGAGCCAGGCGCTGAACTGCCAGCGCCCGGTCTCGAGCGCGGCGAGGTTGCTGCTGAATTGCGCCTGCGCGAAGGCGACGGCGTCGGCGCCCTCGATCGATACGGTCTCGGCGGAGTAGTGGCTGGGCATGCGTGCGAGGTGGGGACGGCAGCGGCGGGGCACAAGCGCTTCCGATACCGGCGCGCGCGCGGGGCGTCAAGGTTGTGCCGACCCGGCCGCAGGTATTAGGCTTTTGCGGCTAACAACCATGTCCGATACATCCTCTCAAACCGGTTCCGAGCCCGTCGCCGCCGACATTGCGGAGCGTCCGGCTGCGCCCGCCATCCCGGCGGGCGGCAAGGAGCGGACGGAGCGAACGGCGCCGGATCCCACCCGCTACGGCGATTGGGAAAAGAACGGGCGCTGCATCGACTTCTGAGGTCGTCGGGCCGGCGTCTGCCGTCGACCCGCGGACCGCGGAAGCAGGGCGGTCGGGCATCAGCGATTCCACTCAAGGATAGCCGCCATGGCAGACACGCGACGACCGCTCTCTCCGCATCTCCAGATCTACAAATGGCAAGTGCAGATGGTGACCTCCATCCTGCACCGCGCCACCGGCATCGCCCTCTCGGTCGGAACCCTGCTCGTGCTGTGGGGGGTGTTCTCCCTCGCCAGCGGCGAAGACAGCTACAACCGCTTCAAGGCCTGCATCGGCAGCCCGGTCGGCATGGTGCTGCTGCTCGGCTGGACGTGGTCGCTGTTCTACCACCTGTGCAACGGCATCCGCCACCTGTTCCAGGACGGCGGCATGGGCTACGCCATCCCGCAGTTCGTCCGCTCCAGCTGGCTCTCCATCGTCGGCAGCATCGTGCTGACCCTCGTCGTGTGGGCCTACGTGCTGAGCTCGGGAGGTGCGGCATGAGCGCGAACGGACAGCAGCACGACGTGCGCAGCCAGCTGCGCAATCCCCTGAAGCGCGCGCGCGGCCTCGGCTCGGCGCATTCCGGCGTCGGCCACTGGTGGACGCAGCGCGTCACGGCCGCCGCCCTGGTGTTCCTCGCCCTGTGGTTCGTCGTGACGGTGCTGGGCGCGCTGCACGCCGACTACGCGACGGCGAGGAGCATCGTCGCCAGACCGTGGAACGCGGTGCTGCTGGTGGCCTTCGTGCTCACCGTGTGCTGGCACGCCGTGCTCGGCCTGCAGATCGTGATCGAGGACTACGTCCATACCCGCTGGAAGGAAGTCGCCCTCCTGGTGCTGGTGAAGTTCATTGCGGTGCTCGGCACGCTGGCGACGCTGATGGCCGTGCTGCACGTGGCGCTGGGAGCCTAAGGTCGATGGAAAGCTACAAGATCCAACAGCACAAGTACGACGTGATCGTGGTCGGCGCCGGCGGCGCGGGCCTGCGCGCCACCTTCGGCCTGGCCGAGAAGGGCCTCAAGGCCGCGTGCATCACCAAGGTGTTCCCGACCCGCTCGCACACCGTGGCGGCGCAGGGCGGCATCTCCGCCGCGCTGGGCAACATGGGCGAGGACGACTGGCGCTTCCACTTCTACGACACCATCAAGGGCTCGGACTGGCTGGGCGACCAGGACGCCATCGAGTACATGTGCCGCGAGGCGATCCCGGCGATCATCGAGCTGGAGCACTACGGCGTGCCGTTCTCGCGCACCGAGGAGGGCAAGATCTACCAGCGCCCGTTCGGCGGCATGACCACCCACTACGGCAAGGGCACCGCGCAGCGCACCTGCGCCGCGGCCGACCGCACCGGCCACGCCATCCTGCACACGCTGTACCAGCAGGCGCTGGCGCACGACGCCACGTTCTTCATCGAGTACTTCGCCATCGACCTCATCTTCGACGACGAGGGCGTGTGCCGCGGCGTGCTGGCGCTGGACATGAACGAGGGCACCCTGCATTTCTTCCGCGGCCAGGCGGTGGTGCTGGCCACCGGCGGCTACGGCCGCGCCTACTTCAGCGCCACCTCGGCGCACACCTGCACCGGCGACGGCGGCGGCATGGTGCTGCGCGCGGGCCTGGCGCTGCAGGACATGGAGTTCGTGCAGTTCCACCCGACCGGCATCTACGGCTCGGGCTGCCTCATCACGGAAGGCGTGCGCGGCGAGGGCGGCTACCTCACCAACTCCAACGGCGAGCGCTTCATGGAGCGCTACGCGCCGAACGCCAAGGACCTGGCCTCGCGCGACGTGGTCAGCCGCGCGATGACCATGGAGATCCGCGAGGGCCGCGGCGTGGGCGAGCACAAGGACCACATCCACATCAACCTGATGCACCTGGGCGCGGACGTGATCCACGAGCGCCTGCCGGGCATCGCCGAGTCGGCGCGCATCTTCGCCGGCGTGGACGTGACCAAGGAGCCGATCCCGGTCATCCCCACCGTGCACTACAACATGGGCGGCATCCCGACCAACTACCACGGCGAGGTGGTGCAGAAGCGCGGCGACGACGTGGACGCGGTGGTGCCCGGCCTGTTCGCCATCGGCGAGGCGGCCTGCGTGTCGGTGCACGGCGCCAACCGCCTGGGCTCCAACTCGCTGCTCGACCTGGTGGTGTTCGGCCGCGCGGCGGCGCTCCGCTGCGCCGAGATCATCCAGCCGGGCGCGCCGCACAAGGACCTGCCGGCCAGCGTGCTGGACAGGGCGCTGGCGCGCTTCGACGGCCTGCGCCATGCCAAGGGCGAGCTGCCCACCGCGAAGATCCGCCTGGAGATGCAGCGCACCATGCAGTCCGACGCCGCGGTGTTCCGCACCGGCGAGTCGCTCAAGGAGGGCTGCCGGAAGATCTCGAAGGTGTACGAGTCCTTCAAGGACGTCGGCGTCAGCGACCGCTCGCTGGTGTGGAACTCCGACCTGATCGAGACGCTGGAGCTGTCCAACCTGCTGGGGCAGGCCGTGGCCACCATGTACTCGGCCGAGCAGCGCACCGAGAGCCGCGGCGCGCACGCCCGCGAGGACTTCCCGGAACGCGACGACCACAACTGGCAGAAGCACACGCTGGTGTCGGTCGACGAGAACGGCGGGACCCGCTTCGACTACCGTCCGGTGCACATGTACACCATGACGGGCGACGTCGAGGTGGTGCCGCCCAAGAAGCGCGTCTACTGACTTGAGCACGGAACCCTAGCGGTTCTTCCGAACGTTGTACCGGCGCTCGCTAGCCGAGCCGTTGAGGCCAGCACGAACCTGTGAGGCAAACGTGGCAGAGTTTTCGCTACCCAAGAATTCCAAGGTCCAGCCGGGCAAGCACTATCCGGCGAAGGGCGCCAAGAAGCCGCGCACCTTCCGCATCTACCGCTGGAACCCGGACGACGGCCAGAACCCGCGCATCGACACCTACGAGGTCGACCTGGCCGCGTGCGGCCCGATGGTCCTGGACGCGCTGCTGAAGATCAAGAACGAGATCGACCCGACGCTCACCCTGCGCCGCTCGTGCCGCGAGGGCATCTGCGGCTCGTGCGCGATGAACATCGACGGCACCAACACGCTGGCCTGCACCAAGGCCATCGAGGACTGCGCCTCGGGCGACGTGAAGATCTACCCGCTGCCGCACATGCCGGTGGTGAAGGACCTGGTGCCGGACCTCACGCACTTCTACGCGCAGTTCGCCTCGATCCGCCCGTGGCTGCGCACGCAGAGCGCGGCGCCGGACCGCGAGCGCCTGCAGTCGCCGGAGGACCGCAAGAAGCTCGACGGCCTGTACGAGTGCATCCTGTGCGCCTGCTGCTCGACCAGCTGCCCGAGCTACTGGTGGAACGGCGACCGCTACCTCGGCCCGGCGATCCTGCTGCAGGCCTACCGCTGGATCGTCGACAGCCGCGACGAGGACACCGGCGCCCGCCTGGACGACCTGGAAGACCCGTTCAAGCTGTACCGCTGCCACACCATCATGAACTGCGCGCGCACCTGCCCGAAGGGCCTCAACCCGGCCAAGGCGATCGCGGAGATCAAGAAGCTGATCGTGGAGCGCCGCTCGTAAGAAGCGTCGCCGCAAAGCGGCGACGCCGTTCTTCCTTCCCCCCTCCGGGGAGAAGGTGCCCGCAGGGCGGATGAGGGGCGGGCGCTCGCGGCAGGGCCGATCGAAGGCTTTTCTTGGATATGGGCATATCGCAAGATCGGCCCCTCACCTCAATCCTCTCCCCGGCGGGGAGAGGAGGCGAAGGAGGCGCTTCGCGCATCGTTTCTTTATGGAAGAGGCCCGCATCAAGCGCCTGCGCTGGCGCACGCGCCGCGGCACCCGCGAGCTCGACGCGCTGTTCGGCGGCTGGCTGGACGAACGCTTCGCCGATGCCGACGAGGCGCAGCGGCAGGCCTTCGACGAACTGCTCGACGTGCAGGACCCGGACCTGTGGGACTGGGTGATGGGCCACGCGCGCGCGCCGCGCGCGGACTGGCAGGCGATCATCGATGACATCCGCGCCCGCCATCGGCTTTGAGTACCGGCCCTCGCGGCTGTTCGTGCGCGTGGCGCTGTCGGTCGCCGCGCTGGCGCTGCTGGCGGTGCTGCTGTGCGGGCTGGCCGGATGGCTCAAGGCGGCGCTCGCCATCCTGCTCGCGGCGGCCACCTGGCGCGCGTTGCGGGTGGCGTCGCGCGTGCCGGTGACGGCCGCGGGCTGGGCCGGCGACGGCCAGTGGACGCTGCGCCTGGCTTCCGGCGCCGACGTGCCGGCGACGCTGGCCTCGCACCGCGTGATCGGCTCGCTGGTGCTGCTGCGCCTGCATGCGCGGGAGCTGGGCGAGGTCGCGCTGCTGCTCGGCGGCGACAACAGCGACGCGGACCTGCGCCGCCGCCTGCGCATGCGGCTGGCCCTGCCGCAGCCCGGCACGGGGGACTGACGGCACTTTCCCGGGGCAGCGCTGTCCCAGCGAATGCCTGATAATGCGCCCACGGGCGGCCCGCCCACCGACTCCACTGCGACCGCCCATGTTCCGACCGCTCGAGCTCTTCATCGGCCTGCGCTACACCCGCGCCAAGCGGCGCAACCAGTTCATCTCCTTCATCTCCGCGGTGTCGGTGGTGTGCATCGCGATCAGCGTGACCGCGCTGATCACCGTGATGTCGGTGATGAACGGCTTCGACGACGAGCTGCGCTCGCGCATCCTGGGCGCGATCTCGCACGCCACCGTGTCGGGCCTGCCCGGCGAGAGCGTGCAGGACTGGCGCAGCGCGGTGAAGGTGGCCGAGGCCAACCCGCACGTGAAGGGCGCCGCGCCCTACGTGGAGACCGAGGCCTTCCTGCAGGCGCGCCGTCCCAGCGGCGCGCTGGTGCGCGGCGTCGAGCCGGGCGAGGAGCCCAAGGTGTCCGACATCGGCCGCCACATGGTCGAGGGCAAGCTGTCCGACCTCACCCCGGACAGCTGGAACATCGTGCTCGGCAAGGAGCTGGCGCTGCAGCTGGGCGTGGGCGTGGGCGACCGCGTCACCATGGCGGTGCCGGAGTTCCGCGCCACGCCGATGGGCAGCGTGCCGCGCCTGCGCGCCTTCCACGTCAGCGGCATCTTCGAGATGGGCATGCAGGAGTTCGACTCCGGCCTGGCGCTGGTCAACATGGGCGACGCCGAGAAGCTCAACGGCCTGGACGGCCCCACCGGCATCCGCCTCAAGCTCGACGACCTGTTCAACGCGCGCCCGGTGGCGCGCGAGCTGGCCGGCGCGCTGGGGCAGGTCTACCGGGTGGAGACCTGGATGGACAGCCACGCCAACTTCTTCTCCGCGATCTCGATGGAGAAGAAGGTGATGTTCATCATCCTCTCGCTGATCATCCTGGTGGCGGTGATCAACCTGATCTCGATGCTGATGATGCTGGTGACCGACAAGCAGGCCGACATCGCGATCCTGCGCACGCTGGGCTCCACGCCGCGCAGCATCATGGGCATGTTCATGGTGCAGGGCGTGCTGGTGGGCCTGGTCGGCACCGCCTTCGGCGTGGGCCTGGGCTCGCTGCTGTCGTGGCGGTTGCCGGGCATCGTCAGGTGGATCGAGCACGTCACCGGCGTGACCTTCCTCTCGCCCGACGTGTATTACATCAGCGAGCTGCCCAGCAAGCTGCAGGCCGGCGACGTGGGCTGGGTGGCGCTGGTCACCTTCCTGTTCTCGCTGCTCGCCACGGTCTATCCGGCGTGGCGCGCCTCGCGCACCCAGCCGGCGCAGGCCCTGCGCTATGAGTAAGCCGATGACCGCCATGCCAGACGCCGTCCTGCGCGCCAGCCACGTCGCCAAGACCTACGAGGAGGGCGACCTCAGGACCCCGGTGCTGACCGACGTCAGCTTCGCGCTGAAGCGCGGCGAGACGCTGGCGATCGTCGGCGCCTCCGGCTCGGGCAAGAGCACGCTGCTGCACATCCTCGGCGGCCTGGACACGCTGTCCGGCGGCGAGGTGGAGGTGGACGGGCGCGTGCTGTCGAGGCTCTCCGACGCCGAGCGCGGCCGCGTGCGCAACCGCTCGCTGGGCTTCATCTACCAGTTCCACCACCTGCTGCCGGAGTTCACCGCGCTGGAGAACGTGTGCATGCCGCTCTTGATCCGCGGCACCGCGATCGGCGAGGCGCAGCAGCGGGCGATCGCGCTGCTGGAGCGGGTGGGGCTGGGCGCGCGCCTGCACCACAAGCCGGCGGAGCTCTCCGGCGGCGAGCGGCAGCGCTGCGCGGTGGCGCGCGCGCTGGTCACGCGGCCGGCCTGCGTGCTCGGCGACGAGCCCACCGGCAACCTCGACGAGGCCAACGCGGCGCAGGTCTACGCGCTGATGCTGGAGCTCAACCGCGAGATCGGCACCAGCTTCATCCTGGTCACCCACGACAACCGGCTGGCCGCGCGGATGGACCGCACGCTGCGGCTGCACAACGGGGTGCTGGAGTCCTACAGCCACGATTGAGCCGTGGCGGGTTCCGGGATCGCGGCCGGAGGCCGCTCCCACAGGAGAGGGGCGGCGACATGGTGGGAGCGGCCTCCGGCCGCGATGACCCACGCATGCCGCGCGGCCTGCCTACACGACTTTCAGCCGCTTCCCCGCGCCGACCGCGCTAGCCTGCCCGCATTCCGGCCATGGACGGGGAACGGAGCGCAGGGATGCCGCGCGCGACCACAACGGCGATCGCCTTCCTGCTCGGCGTGCTCGCCGTGCAATGGCTGCCGCGGCTGCCGCCGGGCTGGAGCCTCGCGCTGCTGGCGCCGGTTGCGGCGCTCGCCGGCTGGCGCTGGCCGCGCCTGCGTCCGCTCGCGCTGTGCCTGCTCGGCTTCGCATGGGCCACCTGGCGCGGCGGCCTGGCGATGGACCTGCGCCTGCCGCGCGAGCTGGAAGGGCGGGACGTGCTGGTGACCGGCCGCGTCGACGGCCTGCCGCTGGTCCGCGACGATGCGACGCGGCTGGCCTTGACGGTCGAGCGGGCCGCGCTGGATGGCCGGCCGTTGCCATTGCATGGGCGGATCGAGCTGTCCTGGTACGACCGCGCGCCGCCGGTGCCGCCATGCTCGCGCTGGCAACTGCTGCTGCGCCTGAAGCGCCCGCGCGGGCTGCTCGATCCGGGCGCGAGCGACGCCGAGCGCGCGGCGCTGGAGCGGCGCGTCGCGGCGGTCGGCTACGTGCGCGAGGACCCGCGCAACCGTTCCCTCGGAGAACCGTCGGCCTGCCTCGACGGGCTGCGCGACCGCATCGCCGCCGGCATCGCCGCGCGCGTGCGCGATCCGCACGACGCGGCGCTGCTGCGGGCCTTCACGGTGGGCGACACGCGCGGCCTCGACCGGCACGACTGGGCGGTGGCGCGCGCCAACGGCATCCCGCACTTGATCGCGATTTCCGGCTTCCACGTCGGCGTGGCGGCGATGGCCGGGGCGGGGCTGGTGGGCCTGTGCTACTGGCTGTGGCCGGCGCTGGCGCTGCGCGTGCCGCGACTGCCCGCACAGGCGCTGGGCGCGGTGGCCTCCGCGGCCGGGTACGGCGCGCTGGCCGGCTTCGGCCTGCCCACGGTGCGCACGCTGCTGATGATCGCGGCCGTGGCCGGCGCCCGCTGCGGCCGGCGCCACGCGGGCGGCGCGCACTCGCTCGCGCTGGCCCTGCTGGCGATGCTGCTGGCCGATCCGCTGGCGGTGCTGGCGGCCGGCTTCTGGCTGTCGTTCCTCGGCGTGGCCTTCCTGATGCTGTGCCTGTCGGCGCGCGGCCGTGGCCTGCGCGGCTTCCTGCACGAGCTCACGGCCGGGCAGCTGGTGATGACGGTGGCGCTGCTGCCGCTGGGCATGTGGTTCTTCGGCGAGGCCTCGCTGGTCGGCGCGCTGTCCAACCTGGTCGCGGTGCCGTTCGTGAGCTTCGTGATCGTGCCGCTGGCGCTGGCCGGCATGGCGCTGCTCGGGCTGGGCCCGCCGCTGGCCGGTCCGGTGCTGCGCGGGGCGGGCTGGCTCGCCCACGCGCAGTGGTGGCTGCTCGAGCGCATGGCGCAATGGCCCGGCGCGCACTGGTACCTGCCGGAGGTGCGGCCGTGGGCGCTGGTGCTGGCGCTGCTGGGCGCGCTGTGGCTGTTCGCGCCGCGCGGCCTGCCGCTGCGCGCCTGCGGCGCGCTGCTGTTCCTGCCCCTGCTGTGGCCGCCGCGGGAGGCGTTGCCGGACGGCGCCTTCCGCGCCTGGGTGCTGGACGTGGGGCAGGGCCTGTCGGCGGTGGTGCGTACCGAACACCACGCGCTGGTCTACGACGCCGGCGCGGCCTATCCGTCCGGCTTCGACCTGGGCGAGGCGGTGGTGGCGCCGGCGCTGCACGCGCTCGGCATCGGGCGGCTGGACGTGCTGATGGTCAGCCACGCCGACAACGACCATGCCGGCGGCGCGGCCGCGGTGGCGGAGGCCTTCCCGGAGGCGGCGCGCTACGCCGGCGAGCCGGAACGCATGGCGTTGCCGATGCAGGGCTGCCGCGCCGGGCAGGCGTGGCAGTGGGATGGCGTGCGCTTCCGCGTGCTGTGGCCGGCCGCAGGAACGGGACAGGCGAAGGACAACGACCGCTCCTGCGTGCTGCTGGTGGAAGGCGCGGGCGGCCGTCTGCTGCTGACCGGCGATATCAGCGGCCGCGTCGAGCCGCAGGTGGCCGCGGCGCTCGGGGACGGCGACGGCCGCGCGCTGGCGCTGCTGGTGCCGCACCACGGCAGCCGCACTTCCTCGGGCGCGGCCTTCATCGCCGCGCTGCGGCCGTCGCTGGCGCTGGTGTCGGCCGGCTGGCGCAACCGCTTCGGGCATCCGCATCCGCTGGTGCTGCGGCGCTACGCGCAGGCCGGCGTGCCCGTGCTGAACACCGCCGAGGCGGGCGCGATCATGCTCGACGCGCCGGCGGACGGGCCGCCGCGGGCGGCGGAGCTCCGGCGGATGCGCGAGCGGCGCTACTGGCGCGAGTAGTCCGTCGCAAAACCGCAGGGTGCGCCCCCCGCCGGAAGCGCGGACGCGCGGGCCCGGACTGCTATGATGACGCCCCCTTCCACCGACCGCAGCGTGCGGGAGTCGTCGTGCTCGAGATTCTGATGGCTGGCGGGTGGGCGATGCTGCCCATCCTGATCTGTTCGGCGGTCGCCCTGGCGATCGTGCTGGAGCGTTGCTGGACCCTGCGCCGCAAGTCGGTGCTGCCCGAGGGCCTGGGCGACGAGGTGCGCCAGTGGGCGCGCACCGGCCAGCTCGACCCGGCGCACCTGCAGGCGCTGTCCGAGGGCTCGCCGCTGGGCCAGCTGCTGGCCGCCGCGCTGTCGGTGCGCAACCGCCCGCGCGAGCAGATCAAGGAGCGCATCGAGGACACCGGCCGCCACGTGGTGCACCGCATGGAGCGCTACCTCAACACGCTGGGCACCATCGCGCTGATCGGCCCGCTGCTCGGCCTGCTCGGCACGGTGATCGGCCTGATCCGCATGTTCATGCAGGTGATGGCCGGCGGCATGGCCGACCCGACCAAGATGGCCGGCGGCATCGGCGAGGCGCTGATCTGCACCGCCACCGGCCTGATCGTGGCGATCCCGGCCTACGTGCTGCACCGCTACTTCCGCTCCAAGGTGGCCGGCTACTGCGTGGCGATGGAGCAGCAGGCCACGCTGCTGCTGGACGAGCTGACCGCCGCGCCGGCCGCGGCGCCGCGCGCGCGCCGCGCCGCGGCGGCGGCCGAGCAGGGCGCGGGCTGATCGCATGCGCATCGGCAACGACCGCCGCGGCGACGACTTCGAGATCAACGTGGTCTCGCTGATCGACGTGCTGCTCACCCTGCTGATGTTCTTCGTGCTCACCACCACCTTCGTGCAGCACTCGCGCATGCAGGTGACCCTGCCCAGGGCCAGCACCGAGGACCGCGACATGCAGGCGCCCGCGCTGACCGTGATGATCGACCGCGACGGCCACAGCTACGTGGGCAGCGACGAGGTGCTGGGCGAGGGCGTGGAGCCGCTCAAGCAGGCGATCGCCCGCGCGGCGGGCGACGACCGCGAGCGCCCGGTGGTGATCCGCGCCGACGCGATGACCCCGCACCAGTACGTGGTGACCGCGATGGACGCGCTGGGCCAGCTCGGCTTCACCCGGCTGTCGATCGCCACCACGCCGGACCGCGCGGCGGACAAGCCGTGAGCCAGCCGAAGAAGAAGATCGACTGGGCGCAGACCTGGAGAGTCTACCGGCGCCTGCTCGGCTACCTGGTGCCGTACCGCTGGATCGGCGTGGGCACCATCGTCGGCCTGATCCTCGACGCGCTGGGGCAGACCGCCTTCGTGCAGTTCATCAAGCCGATGATCGACGACCTGTTCGTCAAGAAGGACACGCAGGCGATCTTCTGGCTGCCGATCTACATCCTGGCGGTGGCGGTGGTGCGCGGCGTCGCCTCGTACGGCTCAGACTACGGCATGGGCATCCTGAGCCGCGGCGTGGTGCAGGACATCCGCAAGGACGTGTTCGCCAGCTACCTGCGCCTGCCGGTGCGGTACTTCTCGCAGGAGGCCTCCGGCCAGCAGATCTCGCGCATCACCTACACCGCCGACCAGGTGGCCAAGGCCTCCACCTCCGCCTTCAAGTCGATGCTGCAGGACAGCCTGCTCGCCATCGGCATGGTGGCCACCATGCTCTACAACAGCCCCTACCTGGCCCTGGCGCTGCTGGTGCTGGTGCCGGCGATGGTGTGGCTGGTCACCTGGATCAGCCGGCGCTACCGGCGCATCAGCCGGCGCGTGCAGGACACCATGGGCACGGTGGCCGGCGCGGTGCGCGAGGTGGTGGACGGCCACCGCGAGGTGCGCATCTTCGGCGCCCAGGCCAGCGAGCAGCGCCGCTTCGACGAGGTGGCCGAGCGCACCGCGAGGTTCAACCTGAAGATCTCCTCCACCAGCGCGCTGTCCAGCGCGATGGTGCAGACCACCGCGGCGCTGGCGCTGGCCGGCATCGTGTGGCTGGCGACGCTGCCGTGGGAGATCGGCCGCATGACCGCGGGCACCTTCACCGTGGTGATGTTCGCGATGATCGGCCTGATGACGCCGCTCAAGCGCCTGACCAACGTGCAGGGCGACATCCAGCGCGGCGTGGCGGCGGCGGAGGAGCTGTTCGAGATCATCGATCTGCCGGCCGAGCGCGACACCGGCAACCGCGTCGTCGAGCGCAGCCGCGGCGACGTCCGCTTCGAGGGCGTCAGCCTCGCCTACACCGAGGCCGCCGGCAACGTGCTGCACGGCATCGACCTGCATTGCCCGGCCGGCTCGGTGACCGCGCTGGTCGGCCGCTCCGGCAGCGGCAAGACCAGCCTGGTCAGCCTGCTGCCGCGCTTCCTCGTGCCCACCGGGGGGCGCATCCTGCTGGACGGCGAGGACTACCTCTCCCTCACCCTGGACTCGCTGCGCCGCCAGATCGCCTGGGTGGGCCAGGACGTGATGCTGTTCGACGGCACCGTGGCCGAGAACATCGCCTACGGCGAGCTGGCCGGCGCCAGCGAGGCGGAGATCGTGCGGGCGGCCGAGGCCGCCAACGCGATGGAATTCGTGGCGCGGCTGCCGCAGGGCATCCATTCGCCGATCGGCGAGGCCGGCAGCCTGCTGTCCGGCGGGCAGCGCCAGCGCATCGCCATTGCCCGCGCGATCCTCAAGAACGCGCCGATCCTGATCCTGGACGAGGCCACCAGCGCGCTGGACACGCATGCGGAACGGCTGATCCAGCAGGCGCTGAACGAGCTGATGCGCAACCGCACCACGCTGGTCGTGGCGCACCGGCTGTCCACCATCGAGGGCGCCGACCAGATCGCGGTGATGGACCAGGGACACATCGTCGAGCGCGGCACCCACGCGCAGCTGCTGGCGCTGGGCGGGCACTACGCGATGCTCCACCGCATGCAGTTCCACGACCGTCCGGCCGACTGAGCCCCGCGCCATGGCGATCGAGGACACGCTTGCCTCGGCCTGGTACGGCGATGCGCGTCCCCCCTGGTGGACCCGGCCGCTGGCCGCGCTGTACGGCGGCGTGGCGGCCTGCCGGCGCCGGCTGTACGGCAGCGGCCTGCTGCGCAGCGAGTGCCTGCCGGTGCCGGTGCTGGTGGTCGGCAACCTCACCGCCGGCGGCACCGGCAAGACCCCGCTGACCATCGCCCTGGCCGAGGCGCTGCGCGAGCGCGGCCGGCGCCCCGGCGTGGTCAGCCGCGGCTACGGCGGCCGCCGGCGCGGACCGCTGCTGCTCGGCGACGAGCCGGACCCGGCCGAGGTCGGCGACGAGCCCTGCCTGATCCGCGCCGCCGGCGTGCCGGTGGCGGTGGGGCGCGACCGTCCGGCGGCGGCGCGCCTGCTGGCCGAGGCCGGCTGCGACGTGGTGATCGCCGACGACGGCCTGCAGCACTACCGGCTCGCGCGCGACGTGGAGATCTGCGTGGTGGACGGCGCGCGCCGCTTCGGCAACGGCCGCCTGCTGCCGGCCGGCCCGCTGCGCGAGCCGCTGGCGCGGCTGCGGACGGTGGATTTCGTGGTCTGCAACGGCGCCGCGATGGAAGGCGCCGCGACCATGCGGCTGGAGGGGGCGGAAGCGGTCGCGCTGGCCGGCGGAGCCCGCAGGCCGCTGGCGGATTTCGCCGGGCGCGCGGTGCATGCGGTGGCCGCCATCGGCAACCCGCAGCGCTTCTTCGACGCCCTGCGCGCGCGCGGCATCGAGGTGATCGGGCACGCCTTTCCCGACCACCACGCCTTCGCGCCCGCCGACCTCGCGTTCGGCGACGACCGGCCGGTGCTGATGACCGACAAGGACGCGGTGAAATGCCGCCGCTTCGCGCAGCCGCACTGGTGGCGCGTGCCGGTGCGCGCCGAGTTGCCGGCAGGATTCATCGAAGCCGTGGCCGCCCGGCTGGAGGCGGCGCGGAAGCCGGCGGTGCGGGGCGGCGGCGCCTAGAACGTTTCCGGTCCCGGAGCGCAAGGCATCCGGGCAGACCCGGTCCGTAAGAGGTTGTTCACGGTTTCCCGTGCCCGCCGGAGCTGCCTGTGCGTGGGCCAGGGAAGCGCGAAGGCACACGGAGAGGCGCCATGGGTGGCGCCGGCTTTGAGGCGCGAAGAGTGGACGCCGCTCCGCGACTGCGCGGCATGGCGGAACGGGGGGATGGCCGGGGCATCGCGGCCGGAGGCCGCTCCCACAAGGCTGGCGGGGCCCCGTGGGAGCGGCCTCCGGCCGCGATCAGCCCGATGCCTGCACGGCAGATGGCCTCGAAGGAGCGGGCGCAGCGAGTCACCCGGCTAGGTGCGCCGCGCGAGGCACGCCAACCCCCGGTTCCGCGCACCCGGGTTGCGACGCCCGCCGCCATACCCTATGATGCGTTCCATCGTATTAACGCATTAGTACATTATGAAGCGCCGTTCGCTCGATCCCGAAACGCCGGTGGAGTCCGCCGAGCAGAGCCTGTGCGAGGCACTGCTCTCGCTGCGCAGCGCGGAGGAGATGCAGGCCTTCCTGCACGACCTGTGCACGCCGGCCGAGCTGGAGGCGCTGGTGGACCGCTGGCGGGTGGTGCCGTACCTGCTGGACGGGCTGTCCTACCGCGAGATCCACGAGCGCACCGCGGTGAGCATCACCACCATCGGCCGGGTGGCGCGCTTCCTCAACCAGGGCAGCGGCGGCTACCTCGCCGCCGCCGCCCGCGCCGCGCGCCGCCGCGCGGCCGCACGCAAGGCCAAGGCATGAAGACCCGCGACCGACTGCGCATCGCCATGCAGAAATCCGGCCGGCTCACCGAGCCGGCGCTGGAGCTGCTCAAGCGCTGCGGACTCACCTTCCGGCAGAGCCGCGACAAGCTGTTCTGCTTCGGCGAGGGCGAGCCGGTGGACCTCTTGCTGGTCCGCGACGACGACATCCCCGGCCTGATCGCGCAGGGCGTGTGCGACCTCGGCATCGTCGGCCGCAACGTGCTCGACGAGTTCGCGCTCACCGCCGGCCGCGACGCGGCGCCGCTGGCCGAATGGCGCGCGCTGGGTTTCGGTCGCTGCCGGCTGTCCATCGCGGTGCCGCAGGAGATGGACTATCGCGCGCCGTCGGACCTGGCCGGGCTGCGCATCGCCACGTCCTATCCCGGCCTGCTCGGCGCATGGCTGCGCGGCCAGGGCGTCGGGGCGGGCGTGGTGACGCTGGCCGGCTCGGTGGAGATCGCGCCGCGCCTGGGCACGGCGGACCTGATCTGCGACCTGGTGCAGAGCGGCGGCACGCTGGCCGCCAACCAGCTGCGCGAGACCGAGGTGCTGCTGGAGAGCGAGGCGGTGCTGGCCGGGCCGCAGACGCTGCCGGCCGACGAGCGCGGCGACATGATCGAGCTGCTGTTCCGGCGGCTGGACGGCGTGATCCAGGTGCGCGAGTCGCGCCTGCTGCTGCTGCAGACCTCGCGCGGCGCGCTCGACGCGGTGGTGCGGCTGCTGCCGGGCGGCCCGCAGCCCACGCTGCTGCCGGTGGCCGGCCAGCCCGACCAGCTGATGCTGCAGGCGCTGTGCGCGGGCGAGGTGAGCTGGCGGCAGCTGGAGGAGATCAAGAAGGCCGGCGCGCGCGAGATGTTCGTGCTGCCGGTGGAGAAGATGCTCGCATGAGGGCTGATTCTCGCTCTGGTCGCCATCCCGGCGGAAGCCGGGTTCCAGTGGCTCCGGGCAGTCGGAGGCAAAGGCACTGGATGACCAGCCCTTCGGCTGTTGAAAGGCGCCTCCTGCTTTCGCAGGAATGACGGGTGGAAGCCGGATTGCTTGGACCATTCTCGAGATGCAGACCGACATGAAAAACGTGGCTTGCGCGAAGGGCCGGATGGCATGAGACGGATCGACTGGAACGCGCTCGACGACGCCGGCCGGCGCGAGGCGCTGGCGCGTCCCGCGCAGTCGCGCGCCGCGGAGCTGAAGGCCGGCGTCGCCGCCATCGTCGCGCAGGTGCGCGCGCGCGGCGACGCGGCGCTGCGCGAGCTGAGCGCGGAATACGACGGCGCCGCGCTGGATGCGCTCGAGGTTTCCGAAGCGGAGTTCGACGCCGCCGAGGCCGCGCTGGACGAGCCGCTGAAGGCGGCGATCCGCGAGGCGGCCGCGCGCATCGAGGCCTTCCACCGCGCCGCCGCGCCGCAGCCGGTGGCGGTGGACACCGCGCCGGGCGTGCGCGTGGAGCGCGTGCTGCGCCCGATCGCCCGCGTGGGCCTGTACGTGCCCGCCGGCAGCGCGCCGCTGCCCTCGACCGCGCTGATGCTGGGCGTGCCGGCGAGGATCGCCGGCTGCCGCGAGGTGGTGCTGTGCTCGCCCGCGCGCGCCGACGGCCGCTGCGACGCCGCCGTGCTGTACGCCGCGCGCGTCACCGGCGTGCGCCGCGTGTTCAAGCTGGGCGGCGCGCAGGCGATCGCCGCGATGGCCTACGGCACCGGCAGCGTGCCCAGGTGCGACAAGCTGTTCGGTCCCGGCAACGCCTGGGTGACCGAGGCCAAGCTGCAGGTCTCGGCCGAGCCGGACGGCGCGGCCATCGACATGCCGGCCGGCCCGTCGGAAGTGCTGGTGATCGCCGACCAGGCGGCCGATCCGGCCTTCGTCGCCGCCGACCTGCTCTCGCAGGCCGAGCACGGGCCGGATTCGCAGGTGATCCTGCTGTCCGACTCGGCCGCGCAGCTCGACCGCGTGGCCGCCGAGGTGGCGCGCCAGTGCGCGGCGCTGCCGCGCGGCGCCATCGCCGGGCGCGCGCTGGCGCAGAGCCGGTTGATCCTGGTGGATTCGCTGGCGCAGGCGGTGCAGGTGAGCAACCTCTACGCGCCCGAACATCTGATCCTGCAAGTGACGCAGCCGCGTGCGCTGCTGCCTGCGGTCGAGAGCGCCGGCTCGGTGTTCCTCGGCGCCTGGACGCCCGAGTCGGTGGGCGACTACTGCAGCGGCAGCAACCACGTGCTGCCGACCTACGGCTACGCGCGCAGCTACAGCGGCGTGTCGGTGGCGAGCTTCCAGAAGCAGATCACCGTGCAGGAGCTCAGCGCCGACGGCCTGCGCGCGATCGGCCCGTGCACCGCCACGCTGGCCGCCGCCGAGCAGCTGGAGGCGCATCGCCGCGCGGTGGCGCTGCGGCTGGCCGCGCTCGACGGCGCCGCCGCGGAGCGCCGCGCATGAGCGTGCTCGATCTCGCGCGGCCGGACATCCGCGCCCTCCAGCCGTATTCCTCGGCGCGCATGGAGGCCAGCGGCGGCCGGGTGCTGCTCAACGCCAACGAGTCGCCGCTGGCGCCGTTCGGCGACGAGGGCCTCGGCGCCAACCGCTATCCCGATCCGCAGCCGGCCGCGCTGGTCGGGGCGCTGGCCGCGCTGTACGGCGTACGCCGCGAGCAGGTGCTGGTCGGCCGCGGCAGCGACGAGGCGATCGACCTGCTGGTGCGCGCGTTCTGCCGCGCTGGGCAGGACGCGGTCCTGGTGCAGCCGCCGACCTTCGGCATGTACGCGGTGTGCGCGCGCATCCAGGGCGCGGCGGTGCTCGAGGCGCCGCTGGCCGCGGATTTCTCGCTCGACGCCGAGGCGCTGCTCGCCGCGGTGACGCCGGCGGTGAAGCTGGTGTTCGTCTGCGCGCCCAACAACCCCAGCGGTCGCGGCGTGCCGCGCGCGACCGTCGAAAGGCTGGCGCAGGCGCTCGCCGGCCGCGCGCTGCTGGTGGTGGACGAGGCCTACGTCGAGTTCGCCGACGAAGGCAGCGTGGCCGACCTGCTGGACCGCCACGAGCACCTCGCCGTGCTGCGCACGCTGTCCAAGGCCTGGGCGCTGGCCGGCGCGCGCGTCGGTGCGCTGCTGGCCGACCCGCAGGTGATCGGCCTGCTTCGCCGCATCCTGCCGCCGTACCCGCTGCCGCTGCCCTGCGTGCAGGCCGCGCTGCGCGCGCTGTCCGGCGAGGGCCGGGCGCAGACCGCCGCGCGCGTCGCGCAGGCGCGCGCCGAGCGCGCGCGCATGGCCGCGGCGCTGGCCGCGCTGCCGGGCGTGCGCGCAGTGCTGCCCTCGCAGGCCAACTTCCTCGCCGTGCGCTTCGACGACGCGGGCGATGCCTACCGCCGCCTGCTCGACGCCGGCATCGTGGTGCGCGACGTGCGCCGCTATCCCGGCCTGGCCGACGCGCTGCGCATCACCATCGGCACGCCGGAGGAGAACGACCGCGTGCTGGACGTGCTCGCTTCCGGTCGGAACGCTGCCGGCGAAGCGGCCCTTTTGAAGGGGCCGGTCCTGGAGGGCCGGGGTTTTGCCGAGGGGCCGGCATCATGAACGCGACCCGCAAGATCCTCTTCGTCGACCGCGACGGCTGCCTGATCGTCGAGCCGCCCGACGAGCAGATCGACAGCTACGACAAGCTGGACCTGCTGCCCGGCGTGGTCGCCGCGCTGCAGCGCTTCGTCGCCGCCGGCTACGAGCTGGTGATGGTCACCAACCAGGACGGGCTGGGCACCGACGGTTTTCCCGAGGAACATTTCCGTGGGCCGCACGAGCTGCTGATGCGCATCCTCGCCTCGCAGGGCATCCGCTTCCGCGAGGTGCTGATCGATCGCAGCTTCCCGCACGAGGGCCGGGACACGCGCAAGCCCGGCACCGGCCTGCTGCGCCACTACCTCGCCGACGACGGCTGGAGCCGCGCCGCCTCGGCGATGGTGGGCGACCGCGAGACCGACCTGCAGTTCGCCGCCAACCTGGGCGTGCGCGGCTTCCGCGTGGGGCCGCAGGGCATCGGCTGGGCCGAGGTGGCGCACCGGGTGCTCGACGCGCCGCGCATCGCCAGCGTGCAGCGGAACACCAGGGAGACGCGCATCAGCGTGCGCGTGGACCTGGACCAGGCCGCCGAGCCGAGGGTGCGCACCGGCCTGGGCTTCTTCGACCACATGCTGGAGCAGATCGGCAAGCACGGCGGCTTCGCGCTGGAGCTCGACTGCGACGGCGACATCCACATCGACGAGCACCACACCATCGAGGACTGCGCGCTGGCGCTGGGCCAGGCGCTGAGGCAGGCGCTGGGCGACAAGCGCGGCATCGGCCGCTACGGGTTTTCGCCGGACGATCTGCCGTTGCAGGAAACCCAGGCATCCGGCAGGCTCGGCTTCACGCTGCCGATGGACGAGTCGCGCGCCAGCGCCGCGCTGGACCTGTCCGGCCGCCCGTACTTCGTGTTCGAGGGGCGGTTCCCGCGCGAGCGCGTGGGCGAGGTGCCCACCGAGCTGGTGCCGCACTTCTTCCGCTCGCTGTGCGAGACGCTGGGGGCCAACCTGCACCTGTCCGTGCGCGGCGAGAACGCGCACCACATGGTCGAGGGCTGCTTCAAGGCGGTGGCGCGCGCGCTGCGCCAGGCGATCCGCCGCGAGGGCAGCGAGCTGCCCAGCACCAAGGGGGCGCTCTGATGGCGGTGGTCCTGGTCGACGCCGGCGGCACCAACATCGGCTCGGTGCGCTACGCGCTGCAGCGGCTGGGCGTGGACGCCGAGCTGACCGCCGACGCGGAGGCGATCCGCGCCGCCGACAAGGTGATCCTGCCCGGCGTGGGCGCGGCGGGGCCGGGCATGGCGCGGCTGCGCGAGCTGGGGCTGGTGGACGTGGTGCGCGGCCTCGCCCAGCCGGTGCTCGGCGTGTGCCTGGGCATGCAGCTGCTGTGCGCGCATTCGGAGGAGGGCGACACCGCCTGCCTCGGGCTGATCGACGCGCCGGTGCGCCGCTTCCAGGAGAGCGCCACGCTGCGCGTGCCGCAGATGGGCTGGAACCGGCTCGCGCAGGCCAGGCCGCATCCGCTGCTCTCGGGGCTGGGCGAGGACGACTGGGCCTACTTCGTGCACAGCTACGCCGTGCCGGTGGGCCCGTGGACCCTGGCCACCGCCGATTACGGCGGGCCGTTCTCGGCGGTGGCCGCGCAGGGCAACTTCCACGGCATGCAGTTCCACCCCGAGCGCTCGGCCGCGGTCGGCGCGAAGCTGCTCGGCAACTTCCTCAGGCTATGAGCTTCCAGACCATTCCCGCGATCGACCTGCGCGGCGGCAAGGTGGTGCGCCTGAAGCAGGGCGACTACGCGCAGCAGACCACCTACGGCGACGACCCGCGCGCCCTCGCCGCGCGCTACGCGCAGGCCGGCGCGTGCTGGCTGCACCTGGTCGACCTCGACGGCGCGCGCTCGGGCAGCCTGGAAAACCTCGCGGTGATCGAGGCGATCGCGCGCCTGGGGCTGAACGTCCAGGCCGGTGGCGGCGTGCGCGTGCAGGCCGACGCGCGGCGCCTGTTCGACGCCGGCGTGGCGCGCGTGGTGCTGGGCAGCGTGGCGATCCGCGAGCCGGAGACCGTCGCGTCGTGGCTGGCCGAATACGGCAGCGAACGCCTCGTCATCGCGCTCGACACGCGCCGCGTCGACGGCCGCTGGACCCTGCCAAGCGACGGCTGGACCGAGACCGGGGCGCGCACGCTGGACGAGCTGGCGCCGTGGTACGCCGCGCATGGCGCGCGGCACCTGCTGTGCACCGACATCGACCGCGACGGCATGCTGGCCGGCTTCAACCTCGACCTCTACCGCCACCTCGCGGACGTCGCGCCGCAGCTCGCCGTGCAGGCCTCCGGCGGCGTGCGCTCGCTGGACGACATCCGCGCCGCGCGCACGGCCGGCGCGCGCGGGGTGATCCTCGGCCGCGCGCTGCTGGAAGGGCGCTTCACGGTGGAGGAGGCGCTGGCATGCTGAGCCGCCGCATCATTCCCTGCCTGGACGTGCGCGAGGGCAAGGTGGTCAAGGGCGTGCGCTTCCGCGACCACGTGGTGATGGGCGAGATCGTCGACCTCGCGCTGCGCTACCGCGACGAGGGCGCCGACGAGCTGGTGTTCTACGACATCACCGCCAGCCCCGAGGGCCGCAGCGTGGATCGCGCCTGGGTGGAGCGGGTGGCGCGCGCCATCGACATCCCGTTCTGCGTCGCCGGCGGCATCCGCAGCGTGGAGGAAGCGCGGGCGGTGCTGCATGCCGGCGCGGACAAGGTCTCGGTGAACTCGCCCGCGCTGGAGCGCCCCGGGCTGATCGACGAGCTGGCCGCCGCGTTCGGCGTGCAGTGCGTGGTGGTGGGCATCGACAGCCTGCGCGACGCCGACGGCGAATGGCGCGTGCGGCAGTACACCGGCGATCCGGGCAAGACGCAGGCGCTGGCGCGGCGCACGCTGGACTGGATCGACGAGGCGCAGCGCCGCGGCGCGGGCGAGATCGTGCTCAACTGCATGGGCAGCGATGGCGTGCGCCGCGGCTACGACCTGGAGCAGCTCTCGGTGGCGCGGGCGGTGTGCCACGTGCCGCTGGTGGCCTCGGGCGGCGCCGGCGCGCCGGAGCATTTCCGCGATGCGTTCGTCCAGGCCGACGTGGACGGCGCGCTGGCCGCCAGCGTGTTCCATGCCGGCGCCATCGCCATTCCCGCGCTCAAGCGCTACCTGCGCGGGCAGGGCGTGACGGTACGGCTTTAAAGGCAGGAGAGAGTGCAGAGGAGTGAGAGAAAGCCTTGCTCTTGCCCACTCCTCATTCCTCTGCACTCTCTTCCAGATCAAGGGCACCGGACATGAATGCCACCGATTCCAATCCACAAGCGCCCGACTGGACCAAGGGTGATGGCCTGCTGCCGGCGATCGTGCAGCACTGGCTGACCGGCGAGGTGCTGATGCTGGGCTACATGAACGCCGAGGCGCTGGCCGAAACGCGGCGCAGCGGTCGCGTCACCTTCTGGAGCCGCAGCAAGGGCCGCCTGTGGACCAAGGGCGAGACCTCGGGCCACGTGCTCGCGCTCAAGGCCATCCGCCTCGACTGCGACGCCGACACGCTGCTGGTGCAGGCCGGACCGCACGGCCCGACCTGCCACAACGGCACGTCGAGCTGCTTCGGCGACGACGTGCGGCCGCCGCTGGGCTTCCTGGCCGAGCTGGATGCGCTGGTTGAGCGTCGCCATGCCGAGCGGCCCGAGGGCAGCTACACCACCCGGCTGTTCGAGGGCGGCGTGCGCCGCATCGCGCAGAAGGTGGGCGAGGAGGGTGTGGAGACCGCGCTGGCGGCCGTGGCGCAGGACGACGACGCGCTGCTCGGCGAAGCGGCGGATTTGCTGTTCCATCTCGCCGTGCTGCTGCGCTCGCGCGGGCTTGCGCTGGCCGATGCGGTGAAGGTGTTGGCCGCGCGGCACAAGCCGGAGTAACGCGCCTTTCTCTCGACGCACAGCGGGCGGCCTTGCTTGTCTCCGCTCTCCCATCGGGAGAGGGGCCGGGGGCGAGGGTACGGTCCTTGCGGGTGCCGACCGGATGACGCAGGCCTTCGGCGCCGCCGCCTGCCGGCACCCTCTCCCGGAGGGAGAGGGATTCGGACTCCGGAGGGAGAGGGAGGGCGTGGAGATACGGCGGGCGTGCGGTCAGTTGTTCGATGCCGGCGCGAACGGCACCGCCGTGCCTTGCGGCACGCCCTTGCGCCACTGCGCCAGCTTGTCGGCGATGCCTTCGCCGATGTCGATCTGCGGCTCGGAAGGCTGGAACCTGTCCTTGCGCTCCCACTGCGCGATCTCGCCCTGCGCCTGGCGGAACGCGGCGATGAGGTCGTCCGTGCGGTTCAGCGCGTCCACCAGCCAGGCGCGGCCGAAGTAGGTGATGTCCGAATCGCTGCCGCAGCCGAAGGAGCTGCGGTCGGCGCGCGCGGCGGTGAGCACCAGCGTGCCCGGGCCGCGCAGCTCGGGCACGAAGCCGCCGGCGTAGCAGGCATTGACCACCACCACCTTCCACTTGAACGGCCGCCTGCGCAGAATGTCGCCCAGGTCCTGCGCGCCGATCTGGTCCAGCGGCAGCGGGTCCATGTCCACCAGCAGGCTGTGGTCCTCGCCGCCGTGGCTGGTGAGGTAGAGCACGAGGATGTCCTGCGCCGGGTCCATCGTGGCGGGCAGCGCGTCGAGCGCGGCCTCCAGGTTGCTCCAGTTCGCCAGCGGGCGGCGGTCCAGCGTGGCCGGGTTGTTCTCCAGCACCAGCGCGTGCGCGGTCGGGCCGAAGCGCTCCACGAACAGCCGGGCGGCGTATTCGGCCTCGTTGCGGAACACGTCCTCGGCGCCGTCGCCGGCGAAGGCGAGCAGGTAGAGGTTGGGCCTGCCGGGCACGCGCGGCGTGAGGTGCGCCAGCGCGGACTTGAGCAGGCGCGGCTGCGCGTAGATCACCTGTTCGGGCGTGGGCGCGTCGTCCGGCCAGGCGTCGTCCGGCTCGTCCTCGTCCGCTTCTTCCGGCGCTGGCGCCGGCGCGGACGCGGCAACGGCCGGCCGGGCGGACGCGGCAGCGTGGCGGGGCGCCACGGGATGCAGCGCGAGCATCAGCAGCACGCCGGCGGCGAAGGCGAGCAGTGCGGTCAGGGCGACGCGCATGGCGGACTCCTGCCGGCTCAGGGGAGGACGACGGCGTCGAAGTCGGGATAGGCCGGATGCCGCGGCGCCTCCGGCGGGGCCTGCGGCGGCCGCACCAGCCAGCCGGTGCGCAGCCCGGCGGCGGCGGCGGCGTCCAGCTCCTCCACCACGTCGGAGAGGAACAGCACGTGCTCGGGGCGCTCTCCGATCGCCTCGACGATCCGCTCGTAGGAGGCGCGTTCGCGCTTCGGCCCGGTCTCGGTGTCGAAATAGCCGGCGAACATCGGGGTCAGGTCGCCCGCCTCGCTGTAGCGGAAGAACAGCTTCTGCGCCTGCACCGAGCCGGAGGAATACACGTACAGGTGCAGCCCGTCGGCGCGCCAGGCGTGCAGCCGCGCGGAGACTTCCGGATAGACGTGGGCGCGGTAGTCGCCGGCCTCGTAGCCTTCCTGCCAGATCATGCCCTGCAGAGCCTTGAGCGCGGTGGACTTGCGGTCCTCGTCGATCCAGCGCAGCAGCAGCTCGATCACCTCCTGCCGGCTGGCCTCGACCAGCCCGGCCTCCCTGGCCGCCTCGTGCAGCCAGTGCTGCACCTCGGGCCGGTCCGCATGGGTTTCCACGAAGGCCGGCAGGCGCTTGCGCGCGTAGGGAAACAGCACGTCCTTGACGAAGCCGATCGAGCTGGTGGTGCCTTCGATGTCGGTGACGATGGCGCGGATGACGGTCATGGCGGCGGCGCGGGGGAGGGGACGGCTAGTTTAACCGCCCCGCGCGGGGCGTCAGGGCGGCCGTCCATGGCAGCCGTGGGAGCGGCCTCCGGCCGCGAGGGAGTGCCGCAAGCATCGGCATTGCAGGCATCGCGGCCGGAGGCCGCTCCCACCGGGTCCCGCAGGGCTGGCCTTCCGCTCAGCGCGCCGTCGCGGCCACCGGCGCCATGCGCGGGAACTTCTCGGCGATGTCCGCGCCGGTGAAGTTGGCCACCCAGCCGTCCTTGTTGGTGAACAGGCGGATCGCAACGAAGTAGGGCGACTCGCTCATGTCGAACCAGTGGCGGGTGCCGTCGGGCACGCCGATCAGGTCGCCCTGCTCGCACAGCACGTCGTAGACCCTGTCGCCGATGTGCAGGGTGAACTGCCCCGCGCCGGCCACGAAGAAGCGCACCTCGTCCTCGCTGTGGGTGTGTTCGCTCAGGAACTTCCGCCGCAGCGCCGCGCGGTCGGGGTGGTCCGGCCGGAGGCTGATCACGTCCACCGACTGGTAGCCTTCCTCGGCCATCAGGCGGTCGATGTCGGCGCGGTAGGCGGCGATCACCTCGTCCTGGCTGGCGCCCGGCTGCACCGGCCGGGCGGCTTCCCAGCGCTCGAAGCGCACGCCCACGCGGCCCAGCTCGCGGGCGATGGCGGCGTGGTCGTCGAGGACGGACAGCGGGGCCTCGGGACGGGCCTCGTCGAAGATGCGCAGGCGGCTCATGCGGACAGTCTCCTCAGGTCGAGCTCGCAGCCGAGCAGGAATTCCAGCGCTTCCAGGTGGCGGCGCGCCTCGGGCATGTCGCGGCCCCAGGCGTAGATGCCGTGGCCGTCGATCAGGTAGGCGTGCAGCGGCCTGCCGGCGTCGAGCCAGGCGTCCACCCGCGCCTCCAGCTCCGGCATGTGCTGGGTGTTGGGGAACACCGGGATCTCCAGCACGCTCTCGTGCGTGGTGTAGCCGGTGATGGCCTTCTGCAGCTCCCAGCCTTCCAGCCGCACCACGCCCTCGCGCGCGAACAGGCGCGAGGCGACGCTCTGCGTGCGCGAGTGGGTGTGCAGCACCACGCCGATCTCCGGCCGGCGCCGGTAGACCTGGGTGTGCAGGCCGGTCTCGGCGCTGGGCCGGGCGTCGGTGCCGACCGGCCGGCCGTGCAGGTCGATCAGCATGATGTCGTCGCGGCCGAGCCGGCCCTTGTCGCGGCCGGAGATCGTGATGGCCGCGTGATCGGCGTCCACGCGCATCGAGAAGTTGCTGCTGGTCGCCGGCGTCCAGCCCAGCGCCGCCAGCTCGCGCGCCGCGGCGGCGATGGCGTCGGCGCAGCGGCCGAACTCGGCGGCGGCGATGGTCTGTGGCAGGGCCTGGGGCATGGGATTTGGACGTCCAAACGGCGGATGACTATAGCACGCCGCCCCCGCCGCGGTCGGGCTAATGCGATTCATTCGCGGGGCGCCTTATGCAGCGGCGTACCATCGGCGCGGGCCGCCGGTCATATGCGGCGGTGTTGCTGAAGACGGAGGTTTACCAATGTCGCACGAGAAAGATATCGAGTCGCGTCGCCGCTTCCTGAAGATCGCCGCCGGCACGACGGCGGCCGCGCTGGTGGTGGGAGGCGTGCCGCGCTTCGCGCGCGCCGCCGATCTGCCGCACCTGGCGGAGACGGATCCGACCGCGAAGGCGCTCGGCTACGTGGAGGATGCGTCGCAGACCAAGGACCCCAAGCACAAGGCCGGCGACACCTGCGCCAACTGCCAGTTCTACAGCGGTGGTCCCACCGGCTACGGGCCGTGCCAGCTGTTCCCCGGCAAGGCGGTCAGCTCCAAGGGCTGGTGCGTGTCGCACTCGCCCAAGAAAGCCTGAGATCGTCCCGTCCACCGATGCCCGAGAGGCCGGCCTCGAGCCGGCCTTTTCGCGTGCGCGCGCGGAAGCGGCGGCCACTGCCGGCGCCGGGCAACGAACGAGGGGAGGGGAGCGCAAGAGCAGGCTAGAAGTGCTGCCCGAGCGCGTCAGGCTGAGGAGCTGAAACCCGCCTGACGCGCCGGGCGGCGATCCGGGGCCCACTGCCAAGTGATCAACCCGCGGACTTGGGATGATACTCCTGGCCGGCCGGAAATGGGGGACGCCCTGCCGCCATTTGTGACGTCCGTCGGATAAGTCATTGTATGTCAATGACTTATTTGTAAAACTTGATCCGATCCCCGAGCATGGTCTGCCCCAAGGTAATCCGCCAAGATCGAAGCTTTTTCAAGAAATTTAACGAAATTTGGCGAAGATGACGGCTTATGGAGGGGCTGGCGCCCGGTGCAACCGGCTGTGCCGCAGGCCATAGCCGAAATAGATCGCCAGCCCGAGCACGGTCCAGACGATCATCAGCAGCCAGTTGAACCAGGCCATGAAGCCGAGCAGGGCCAGGCAGCTGAGCACGCCGGCCGGGCAGATCACCCAGGCCCACGGCACGCGGAAGCCGCGATGCAGCTGCGGCGCGGTGTAGCGCAGGATCAGCACGCCGGCGCAGACCGCCACGAAGGCGATCAGCGTGCCCATCGAGGTGAGGTCGGCCAGCAGGTCCAGCGGGAACACCGCGGCCAGCACGGCGATGCCCACGCCGGTGATCACCGTGTTGATGTGCGGCGTGCGGTGGCGCGGGTGGATGCGGTTGAACACCGGCGGCAGCAGGCCGTCGCGCGACATGATCATGAAGATGCGCGGCTGCGCGATGATCATCACCAGGATCACCGAGGACAGGCCGATCAGCGCGCCGATCTCCACCACCAGGCGCAGCCAGCCCAGCTGCGGGTAGCTGCGGATCGCGGTGACCACCGGCTCGCTGGTGCCGAGCTGGGTGTAGGGGATCAGGCCGGTGAGCACCGCCGCCATGGCGAGGTAGAGCACGGTGCAGATCACCAGCGAGACCAGCGTGCCGAACGGCAGGTCGCGCTGCGGGTTCTTGCATTCCTGCGCCGCGGTGGAGGTGGCCTCGAAGCCGATGTAGGCGAAGAACACCATCGCCGCGCCGCGCATGATGCCCGACCAGCCGTACTTGCCGGGGCTCTCGTTGGCGGGGATGAACGGATGCCAGTTGGCCGGGTCGACGTAGCGGTAGCCGGCCACCACCACGATCACGATCAGGCCGACCTTGAGCGCGACCATCAGCACGTTGAGGCCGGCGGACTCGCGGATGCCGACGTAGCACAGCGCGGTGAGCGCCAGCACGATCGCCACCGCGGGCAGGTTCATCAGGTGCCCGGTGACCACCAGGCGGCCGTCGGTGAACGCCAGCGGCGCCTCGGTGAGCGCCTGCGGCAGGTGGATGCCCGCGTGGTCGAGCAGGCTGGTGAAGTAGCCGGTCCAGCTCGCCGCCACCGCCGAGGCGGAGATGCCGTACTCCAGCACCATGTTCCAGCCGATGAACCAGGCCACCAGCTCGCCGAGGGTGGCGTAGGCGTAGGAGTAGGAGCTGCCCGAGATCGGGATCAGCGTGGCGAACTCCGCGTAGCACAGCGCGGTGAAGCCGCTGCAGATCGCCGCCAGCACGAACGAGATCAGCACCGCCGGCCCCGCGTGCTCGGCCGCCGCCTGGCCGGTGACCACGAAGATGCCGGTGCCGATCACCGCGCCGATGCCCAGCGCGGTGATGCCCCACGGGCCCAGCGTGCGGCGCAGGGTGGGCCCGTGCGAGGGATCGTCGGCGTCGGAGAAATCGGTCTTGCGGGCTAGGAGCTGCTTCAGCATGGGCTTCCCGGACATGAAGCCGGCACGGTTCTCACCGTGCCGGCGGGGGAGGTTGCGATCCTGGCGCGCCGGCTCAGTCCGGCTCGGTGCCGTTGGCGAGGTGGCTCTTGCGGACGCCGTAGAGCTGGTACACCACCAGGCCCACGGCCGCCCAGGCGAAGAACACGACCAGCGTCTTGGTGGACAGGTTGAAGAACAGCAGCAGGCAGCCCAGCACGGCCAGCGGGCACACCACCCAGGCCATCGGGGTGCGGAACGAGCGCGGCCGCTCCGGCTGGGTCACGCGCAGGATCAGCACGCCCAGCGCCACCATCATGAAGGCGAACAGGGTGCCCGAGTTGGTGATGTCGGCCAGCGCGCCCACCGGGAACAGCGCGCCGAACAGCGAGACGAAGATGCCGGTGATCAGCGTGATCACGTACGGCGTGTGGTAGCGCGGGTGGATCTTGGCCAGCGAGCCCGGCAGCAGGCCGTCGCGCGCCATGGTGAAGAAGATGCGGGTCTGGCCGTAGGTCATGGTGAGGATCACCGAGGGCAGCGCGATGCTGGCCGCGGCGCCGACCAGGTCGCCCCAGGTCGTGTGGTGCAGCACGCGCAGCACGTGGGCCAGCGCCTCCTTGCTGCACACCAGCGCCTCGGAGCCCTTGCAGGCCGCCGCCATCTCCGGCGTGCCCGGCTGCAGCGCCACGCCGTCGGGGCCGAGCACCGGCTGCGCGCCCACCGAGCCGATCGCGCCGTAGCTCACCAGCAGGTAGTAGATGGTGCACACGCCCAGCGAGCCGATCAGGCCGATCGGGATGTTGCGGTTCGGGTTCTTGGTCTCCTCGGCGGCGGTGGACACCGCGTCGAAGCCCACGTAGGCGAAGAAGATCGAGGCCGCCGCGCCCAGCACGCCGATGCCGCCCATCGGGCTGCCCCAGCCGTTCGGGGTGAACGGGTGGAAGTTGGCGTCCTGCGTCTTGGGCAGGGCGAGCACGATGAAGACGGTCAGCGCCAGCACCTTGATGAGCACCAGGAAGGTGTTGACCATCGCCGACTTCGAGGTGCCGATCACCAGCAGCAAGGTGATGGCCAGGCCGATCAGGAAGGCCAGCAGGTTGAAGCTGCCGCCGTCCAGCGGGCCGACGCGCAGGAAATCGGGCAGGCCCATGCCGTGGCTGGCGAGCAGGCCGTTCACGTAGCCGGCCCAGCCCACGCACACCGTGCTGGCCGCGATGGTGTATTCGAGCACCAGCGCCCAGCCGACCACCCAGGCCAGCCGCTCGCCCATCACGCCGTAGGTGTAGGTGTAGGCGGAGCCGGCCACCGGCACCATCGAGGCCAGCTCGGCGTAGGCCAGCGCGGCCAGCGCGCAGACCACCGCGGCGACCACGAACGCCACCATCATGCCCGGACCGGCCTTCTGGCCCGCCTCGGCGGTCAGCACGAAGATGCCGGTGCCGATGATGGCGCCGATGCCGAGCATGGTGAGCTGGACGGGGCCGAGCTGCCGCTTGAGCGCTTTCTTTTCGGCAGTGGCAAGGATCAGGTCGAGCGGTTTGACGCGCTTGAAGAGCATGCGGTGATTTCCCCGTGGATGGCCGCCCTGTTCTTCGATCCACGGCTTCATGAAGGAGACGTGACGAGCAGGCGATTCGCCCAACCTTAGCGGAGCGGCGGAGGGGGTACAAGCGCCGGTCGGCATGTACCATGCGCCGCTCTTTTCATGCTGCGGCGCATCCAACGCGAGCCCATGCACATCCTTTCCGCCTCGCTGCGCGACTATGCGCGCGCGCATGTGGACGACGCCGTCGCGGCCGAGTTCCTCGCCTTCCTCGCCTCCTCGTCCGCGGTGTTCGAGCGCACGCACGCGGCGGGCCACTTCACCGCTTCGGCCTGGCTGGTCGGCGCCGACGGCGCGCGCGTGCTGCTCACCCACCACCGCAAGCTCGGCCGCTGGCTACAGCTCGGCGGCCATGCCGACGGCGACGCCGACCTCGCGCGGGTGGCGCTGCGCGAGGCGGAGGAGGAATCGGGCCTGGCCGGGCTGCGCGTGGAGGGCGGCATCTTCGACCTGGACCGCCACCGCATTCCCGCGCGCGGCGGCGAGCCGGAGCACTGGCACTACGACGTGCGCTACGTGGTGCGCGCGTGCGGCGGCGAGGCGTTCGCGGTCAGCGCGGAGTCGCTGGCGCTGGCCTGGGTGCCGGTGCGCGCGCTGGCCGGCGATCCGGCCGTCGATGCGTCGCTGCGGCGCATGGCGCGCCGGTGGCTGGCGCGAGGGTGAGGGCGGGGCGGGAGCGATCGTCTCGGGTGTGCCCATCGCGGCCGGAGGCCGCTCCCCCAAGGTCGCCGCAGCCCTGTGGGAGCGGCCCCCGGCCGCGATGGGCAAGCCATCGAGGCAGCTTCGCGCGCCCGCTCAGGCGTACTTCTCCGGCGCCGGATTGAGATGCCCGCAAGCCTTGCAGGTCCGCGCCTCGCGCGAGCGGTAGAAGCGCTCGAACACCGGCGGGAAGTCGCGCTCGATGCTGTCGAGCACGAAGTACTCCTCGTACAGCTTGTGGTTGCAGCGCTCGCAGAACCACAGCAGGCCGTCCCGCTCGTGCGGCAGGCGGCGGCGCTCGATCACCAGCCCGACCGAGCCGGGCATGCGCTGCGGCGAATGCGGCACGCGCGGCGGCAGGTAGAACAGCTCGCCGGCGCGGATCGGGATGTCGCGCGCCGCGCCCTCGTCCTGCACCTTCAGCACCATCTCGCCCTCGAGCTGGTGGAAGAATTCCGGCCCCTCGTCGTAGTGGTAGTCGGTGCGCGCGTTCGGGCCGCCCACGATCATCACGATGAAGTCGCCGTCGACGATGCACTTGTTGCCCACCGGCGGCTTGAGCAGGTGGCGGTGCTCGGCGATCCAGCGCTTCAGGTCGATGGGCGGTGTCAGGGCCATGCGCAATGCCTCGCTATGGGCGCTTTGCTTCCTCTCCCCGCCGGGGAGGGGACCGAGGTGAGGGGCGGGCTCGCGCCGGTTTCCATGCGCGGCGCGTCTGCCCGGCATCACCTTATCGCAAGTTATCGCAAGCGCGGCTCCTCACCCCGGCCCTCTCCCCGGCGGGGAGAGGGAGTGAAGATGTTCACACCTCCAGGGTGGCGAGGTCGCCCTTTTCCTCCAGCCAGCTCTTGCGGTCGGCGGCGCGCTTCTTGGCCAGCAGCATGTCCATCAGCTTGGCGGTGGCCGCGTCGTCGTCCACGGTGAGCTGCACCAGGCGGCGGGTGTCGGGGTGGATGGTCGACTCGCGCAGCTGCGCCGGGTTCATCTCGCCCAGGCCCTTGAAGCGGGTCACGGTGACCGCGCCCTTCATCTTCTCGCGCTCGATGCGGTCCAGCATCGCCTGCTTCTCGCTCTCGTCCAGGCAGTAGAACACCTGCTTGCCCACGTCCACGCGGAACAGCGGCGGCATCGCCACGAACACGTGGCCCTCGCGCACCAGCGCGGGGAAGTGCCGGAGGAACAGCGCCGAGAGCAGGGTGGCGATGTGCAGGCCGTCGGAGTCGGCGTCGGCGAGGATGATGACCTTGCCGTAGCGCAGGCCGGAGAGGTCGTCCTTGCCCGGGTCGCAGCCGATCGCCACCGCCAGGTTGTGCACCTCCTCGGAGGCCAGCACCGAGGTGGATTCCACCTCCCAGGTGTTGAGGATCTTGCCGCGCAGCGGCAGGATCGCCTGGAACTCCTTGTCGCGCGCCTGCTTGGCGCTGCCGCCGGCGGAGTCGCCCTCGACCAGGAACAGCTCGGTGCGGGTGAGGTCGGTGGCGGTGCAGTCGGCCAGCTTGCCGGGCAGCGCCGGGCCCTGGGTGATCTTCTTGCGCACCACCTGCTTGGCCGCCTTCAGGCGCGCGCTGGCGCGCTCGATGGCGAGCTGGGCGATGCGCTCGCCCAGCTCCACGTGCTGGTTCAGCCACAGGCTGAAGGCATCGTGCACCACGCCCTCGACCAGCGCGGCGGCCTGGCGCGAGGACAGGCGCTCCTTGGTCTGGCCGGCGAACTGCGGGTCCTGCAGCTTGGCGCTGAGCACGAAGGCCAGGCGCTCCCACACGTCCTCCGGCGCCAGCTTCACGCCGCGCGGCAAGAGGTTGCGGATGTCGCAGAACTCGCGGATCGCGTTGGTGAGGCCGCTGCGCAGGCCGTTGACGTGGGTGCCGCCCTGCGCGGTGGGGATCAGGTTGACGTAGCTCTCCTGCACCAGCTCGCCCTCGGGCACCCAGGTCAGCGCGACGTCCAGCCCTTCGGTCTCGCGCTGCACCTGGTGCACGAACAGCTCGGCGGGGATCGCCTCGGCGCCGTCCAGCTCGCCGCGCAGGTAGTCGCGCAGGCCGTCCTCGTAGTGCCACTCGCAGACCTCGCCGCTGGCCTCGTCGGTGAGCTTCACGTGCAGGCCGGCGCACAGCACGGCCTTGGCGCGCAGCAGGTGCTTGAGCTTCGGCAGCGAGATCTTCGGCGAGTCGAAGTATTTCGGGTCCGGCCAGAAGCGCACGGTGGTGCCGGTCTTCTTCTTCGGCACGGTGCCGACCACTTCCAGCTCGCTGGCGCGGTCGCCGTGGGCGAAGGCCATGCGGTACTCGCTGCCGTCGCGGCGGATGGTCACCTCCACCCGGCTGGACAGCGCGTTCACCACCGACACGCCCACGCCGTGCAGGCCGCCGGAGAAGCTGTAGTTCCGGCCGCTGAACTTGCCGCCCGCGTGCAGCCGGGTGAGGATCAGCTCGACGCCGGGGATGCCTTCCTCCGGGTGGATGTCCACCGGCATGCCGCGGCCGTCGTCGCTCACCGTGACCGAGCCGTCCGCGTGCACGACCACCTCGATGTTCTCCGCGTGGCCGGCCAGCGCCTCGTCCACCGAGTTGTCGATCACCTCCTGCGCCAGGTGGTTCGGGCGCGTGGTGTCGGTGTACATGCCGGGGCGGCGCTTGACCGGATCAAGGCCGGAGAGGACTTCGATGTCGGCGGCGTTGTAGCGGCTGCTCATGCGGGGTGGGCTGGGAAAACGGAACGTCGCAGGATGGCGGGGTGGCGGGGGAGGGGTCAAGGGGTGGGGCGAGTAGCGAGGGCGCGGCCACGGGAGCGATAGCGGCTTGACGGCCGCAGCTGTGGCTTTCATTCCGCAAGCCGTGCTTGCCGCAACGGCGATTCCCGCGCCCTCGCTGCTCGCCCCTCGCCCCTGACTCACCCCAGCGGCGCGCAATGCCGCTCCAGCCAGGCCAGGTCGGCGTCCTCCAGCAGCGGCGCCAGCGCGGCGCGCACGGTGGCGTGGTAGTCGTCCAGCCAGGCGCGTTCCTCGGGGTTGAGCAGGCCGATCTCCAGCGCGCGGCGGTCGAACGGGCACAGGGTCAGCGTCTCGAAGGCATAGAAGTCGCCGAACTCGGTGCTGTCGGCCTCGACCACCACGGCCAGGTTCTCGTGGCGGATGCCGTGGCGGCCGGGCTTGTACAGGCCCGGCTCGATCGAGGTGATCATGCCCGGCTCCAGCGGCACCAGCGCGCCGCCGGGCACCGGCGGGCGGATCGACTGCGGGCCCTCGTGCACGTTGAGGAAGTAGCCCACGCCGTGGCCGGTGCCGTGGCCGTAGTCCATGCCGCCGGCCCACAGCGGCGCGCGCGCCAGCGCGTCCAGCTGCGGGCCGCTGGCGCCCTTCGGGAAGCGCGCGCGGCTCAGCGCGATCAGACCCTTCATCACCAGCGTGGCGTCGCGGCGCTGCTCGGCGGTGGTCTCGCCCAGCGCCAGCACGCGGGTGACGTCGGTGGTGCCGCCCAGGTACTGCCCGCCGGAGTCGACCAGCAGCAGCCCCTTGCGCGCCAGCGCGCCGTGCGACCCGGGCGTGGCGCGGTAGTGCGGCAGCGCGCCGTTGGCCTGGTAGCCGGCGATGGTGGCGAAGCTCTCGCCGACGAAGCCGGGCTGCGCGGCGCGCTCCTCGCGCAGCAGCGCGTCCACGTCCAGCTCGGTCTGCGCCATGCCGGCGGCGAGGCGGTCCTCCAGCCGGCGGAAGGCGCGCACCAGCGCGGCGCCGTCGCGGCGCATGGTCTCGCGGACGTGGTCCAGCTCGGCGGGGCTCTTGCGCGCCTTGGCCAGGGTGCTGGGGTTGGCCGCCTCGACGCGCCGCACCGCCGCCGGCAGCGCGTCGGCCACCGCGCAGACCACGCGGGCGGGATCGAGCAGCAGCGCGTCGCCGGCGCCGAGCTCGGCCAGCGCGTCGACCACGGTGGCGTAGTCGGCCAGGCGCACGCCGTCGGCGGCCAGCGCGGCGACGAGGGCGTCGTCGAACTTGCCGCGGTCGGCGAACAGCGTGGCCGGGCCCCCGGCCTGCACCAGCAGGTGGGCGAGGAACACCGGGTTGCATTCCACGTCGCTGCCGCGCAGGTTGGTCAGCCAGGCGACGTCGTCCAGGCTGGACACCAGGTGGTGGGTGGCGCCGTGCTTGCGCAGGCTGGCGCGCAGGCGTTCCAGCTTCTCGGCGCGCGGGACGCAGGCGTAGGCCGGCGGGTGCTCGACCACCGGCGCCTTCGGCAGGGCGGGGCGGTCCGGCCAGACCTCGGCGGGCAGGTCCAGGTCGGTGCGCAGCGCGGCGCCGGCTTCGCCCAGCAGGCGCTCGATCTGCCGCCGCGCCGCCAGCGACAGGCTGTCGCCGGCCACCGCCGCCGTCTCGCCTTCGCGCAGGTGCTGCTGCAGCCAGGCCAGGTGCTCGGGCGCATGGGCCACCTTCTGCCTCATCAGGGCGATGCCGCTGCCGGCCAGCTCGCGCTCGGCCTGGGCGAAGTAGCGCGAGTCGGTCCACAGCCCGGCCTCGTCCGCGGTGACCAGCAGCGTGCCGGCCGAGCCGGTGAAGCCGGACAGCCACTCGCGCGCCGCCCAGCGGGCGGGCAGGTACTCGGACAGGTGCGGGTCGGCGGTGGGCACGAGGCAGGCGGCGACGCCGTGGCGGCGCATGGCCTGGCGCAGGGCGGCGAGGCGGGCGGGGACGGAGGGGGCGGCGAGGGCGTTCATGGAGCGATGCTAGCAGTCGGGGGAGGAGCGAGGGGTTGAGTAGCGAGGGCGCGCGCATGCAGGCGTGAGGAACCGTGCAGGCCGCGCGCAGAGCGCGAGCCCCCGTCCCCCCAGGCGCGGCGCGCGGTCTTCGCGCCCTCGCTACTCGCCCCTGCTTAACTGCCCCGCCGCGCCCCTCGCCCCCCGCCCGATCACCCGCTAAAATACCTATTTCCGGCACGGCTGCATTCCATGACCCCCCTGATTTTCGTCACCGGCGGTGTGGTGTCCTCGCTCGGCAAGGGCATCGCGGCGGCGTCGCTCGCGTCCATCCTCGAGGCGCGCGGGCTCTCGGTCACCATGATGAAGCTCGATCCCTACATCAACGTGGATCCGGGCACCATGAGTCCCTTCCAGCACGGCGAGGTCTACGTGACCGACGACGGCGCGGAGACCGACCTGGACCTGGGCCACTACGAGCGCTTCGTCCACACCCGCCTCACCGGCAAGAACTCGGTCACCACCGGCAAGATCTACGAGAGCGTGATCCGCAAGGAGCGCCGCGGCGACTACCTGGGCGCCACCGTGCAGGTGATCCCGCACATCACCGACGAGATCAAGCACTGCATCCACGAGGCCACCCGCGGCTTCGACGTGGCGCTGGTGGAGATCGGCGGCACGGTGGGCGACATCGAGTCGCTGCCGTTCCTGGAGGCGATCCGCCAGCTGCGCATCGAGCACGGCCCGGAGAAGTGCCTGTTCATGCACCTCACCCTGGTGCCGTACATCAAGGCCGCCGGCGAGATCAAGACCAAGCCGACCCAGCACTCGGTGAAGGAGCTGCGCTCCATCGGCATCCAGCCCGACGTCCTGCTGTGCCGCTGCGAGCAGCCGCTGCCGGAGGGCGAGCGGCGCAAGATCGCGCTGTTCACCAACGTGCCGGAGAACGCGGTGATCAGCGCGGTGGACGTGGACGTGATCTACAAGACCCCGCTGTGGCTGCACAGCCAGGGCCTGGACGACATCGTGGTCAAGCGCCTGGGCCTGGACGCCCGCCCGGCCGACCTGTCCGCCTGGCAGCGCACGGTGGACGCGGTGGTGCACCCGAGGGACGAGGTCACCATCGCCATCTGCGGCAAGTACGTCGAGCACAAGGACGCCTACAAGTCGCTGGGCGAGGCGCTGCGCCACGGAGGCATCAAGCAGCAGACCCGGGTCAACCTGAAGTGGATCGACTCCGAGCAGATCGAGGCCGAGGGCGCGCCCCAGGTGCTCGGCGACGCCGACGCGATCCTGGTGCCGGGCGGCTTCGGCAAGCGCGGCTTCGAGGGCAAGGTGCTGGCGTCCAGGTACGCCCGCGAGCACGGCGTGCCGTACTTCGGCATCTGCTACGGCATGCACGCGGCGGTGGTGGACTTCGCCCGCCACGTGGCCGGCCTGAAGGACGCCGACTCCAGCGAGAACGACCGCAACACGCCCGACCCGGTGATCGCGCTGATCACCGAGTGGACCACCGCCAGCGGCGAGGTGGAGACGCGCAGCGAGCGCTCGGACCTGGGCGGCACCATGCGCCTGGGCGCGCAGGAGTGCCGCCTGAAGGCCGGCACGCTGGCGCGCGAGCTGTACGGCCAGGACGTGGTGCGCGAACGGCACCGCCACCGCTACGAGTTCAACAACCGCTACCGGCAGTCGTTCGAGGACCTGGGCCTGGTGATCTCCGGCAAGTCGATGGACGACCTGCTGGTCGAGATGATCGAGCTGCCGCAGCAGCGGCACCCGTGGTTCCTGGCCTGCCAGGCGCACCCGGAGTTCACCTCCACCCCGCGCGACGGCCACCCGCTGTTCATCGGCTTCGTGCAGGCCGCCCGCGAGTACAAGGCGGTGCGCGAGGGCGGGAAGCTGGCCGGGGCGAAGGCGACGGCATGACGCGGCCGCGCCGCGCCCGCGCCGCCGCCGTCACCGCGCCAGCGGGAGTCCGCTTCCGGCGGCCGGCCGGAGGCGCCATGGATGCCCGCCCGCGCGGGAATGAAGGTCGGAAAGACGGCGGCCGCGTTGCGGCACGCCACGCATCGAACGAGGAGTGCCCATGAAGCTGTGCGGATTCGAGGTCGGCCTGGACCGGCCGCTGTTCCTGATCGCCGGCCCGTGCGTGGTCGAGTCCGAGCAGCTGCAGCTGGACACCGCCGGCCGGCTCAAGGAGATCACCGACCGGCTCGGCGTCAACTTCATCTTCAAGTCCAGCTTCGACAAGGCCAATCGCTCCTCGGCCGGCAGCTTCCGCGGGCCGGGCATGGAGGAGGGCCTGCGCATCCTGGCCGAGGTGAGGCGCCAGATCGGCGTGCCGGTGCTCACCGACGTGCACGAGTACACCCCGATGGACGAGGTGGCCGCGGTGGTGGACGTGCTGCAGACGCCCGCCTTCCTGTGCCGGCAGACCGACTTCATCCAGAACGTGGCGCGCGCCGGCCGGCCGGTGAACATCAAGAAGGGCCAGTTCCTCGCGCCGTGGGACATGAAGAACGTGGTCGACAAGGCCAGGGCGGTCGGCAACGACGACATTCTGGTCTGCGAGCGCGGCGCCAGCTTCGGCTACAACAACCTGGTCTCGGACATGCGCTCGCTCAGCGTGATGCGCGGCACCGGCTGCCCGGTGGTGTTCGACGCCACCCACTCGGTGCAGCTGCCCGGCGGGCAGGGCACCAGCTCGGGCGGCCAGCGCGAGTTCGTGCCGGTGCTGGCGCGCGCGGCGGTGGCGGCGGGCGTGGCCGGCCTGTTCGCCGAGACCCATCCCGATCCCTCCAAGGCGCTCAGCGACGGCCCCAACGCCTGGCCGCTGGACAAGATGGAAGCGCTGCTGGAGACCCTGCTCGAACTGGACCGGGTGACCAAGCGCCACGCTTTCCTCGAACATACGCTCTGAACCGGCGCGGGCGCGTCCCGCACGAAGCCTTCCTCCCGTTTCCGCCCCCAAAACGCAAGCCAGGAATCCCATGAGCACAGAGATCGTCCGCATCCACGCCCGTGAAATCCTCGATTCGCGCGGCAACCCCACGCTGGAAGCCGAAGTGACCCTGGCCGGCGGCGGCTTCGGCCGCGCCGCGGTGCCCAGCGGCGCCTCCACCGGCACCCGCGAGGCGGTCGAGCTGCGCGACGGCGACAAGGCGCGCTACGGCGGCAAGGGCGTGAAGAACGCGGTGGGCCACGTCAACGGCGCCATCGCCAGCGCGCTCAAGGGCTTCGACGCGGCCGACCAGGGCGGCCTGGACGCCAGGCTGATCAACCTCGACGGCACGCCGAACAAGGGCAGGCTGGGCGCCAACGCCATCCTCGGCGTGTCGATGGCCGCCGCGCATGCCGTGGCCGCGCAGAAGCGCGAGCCGCTGTGGCGCTATCTGGCTTCCATCAACGGCACCACCGGCGAGCCGGGCGCGCTGCCGGTGCCGATGATGAACATCATCAACGGCGGCGCCCACGCCGACAACAACGTGGACGTGCAGGAATTCATGATCCTGCCGGTGGGTGCGCCCAGCTTCGCCGAGGCGCTGCGCGCCGGCGCGGAGATCTTCCACGCGCTGAAGGGCGTGCTGAAGAACAAGGGTCTCAACACCGCGGTGGGCGACGAGGGCGGCTTCGCGCCCAACCTGCGCTCCAACGAGGAAGCCATCGAGACCATCCTGGAGGCGATCGGCAAGGCCGGCTACAAGGCCGGCGGCGAGGTCTTCCTGGGCCTGGACGCGGCCGCCTCCGAATTCTTCCACGACGGCGTGTACGACCTGGCCGGCGAGGGCAAGAAGTACGACGCGGCCGGCTTCGTCGACGTGCTGGCCGGCTGGTGCGACAAGTACCCGATCCTCACCGTCGAGGACGGCATGGCCGAGCAGGATGGCGAAGGCTGGAAGCTGCTCACCCAGCGCCTGGGCAAGCGCGTGCAGCTGGTGGGCGACGACAACTTCGTGACCAACCCGGCGATCTTCCGCAAGGGCATCGACGCGGGCATCGCCAACGCGATCCTGATCAAGGTGAACCAGATCGGCACGCTGTCGGAGACGCTGGAGACCATCGCAATGGCCGACGCGGCGAAGTACGCGGCGGTGATCTCGCACCGCTCGGGCGAGACCGAGGACACCACCATCGCCGACATCGCGGTGGCGACCACCGCCACCCAGATCAAGACCGGCTCGCTGTGCCGCACCGACCGCGTGGCCAAGTACAACCAGCTGCTGCGCATCGAGGAGGCGCTGGGCCCGTCCGCCCGCTACGCCGGCCGCGACGCCTTCCCCAGCCTGGGCCGCCTGCCGGGCTGACGCCCGCGCCGCCGCATGCTGCGCTGGGTCGCGCTGATCCTGCTGGCTCTGCTGGTCGGTCTGCAGTTCAAGCTGTGGACCGGCAGCGGCGGCATGCGCGAGGTGGACGCGCTGCGCGCGGCGGTGAAGAAGCAGTCCGACGAGAACGACCGCCTGCGCCAGCGCAACCAGGCGCTGGCCGCCGACGTGGAGGACCTCAAGCACGGCGAGCAGGCGGTGGAGGCGCGCGCGCGTTCGGAGCTGGGCCTGATCAAGCCGGGCGAGACCTTCTACCAGGTGGTCGAGCGCCCGGCCGCCGCGGCCAGCGCGCCGCCGCCCGCCGACGGCGGCCACTGACATGGCCGGCTTCTGGTGCGTGGTGCCCGCGGCGGGGCGCGGCATGCGGGTGGGCGGCGACCGGCCCAAGCAGTACCTGCCGCTGGCCGGCCGGCCGCTGATCGAGCACACGCTGGAGCGGCTGGCCGCGCACTCGCGCGTCGCCGGCCTGCTGGTGGTGCTGGCGGCGGACGACCCGCTGTGGCCCGGCCATGTGCAGCTCCGCGGCAAGCCGGTGCGCACCGTGGCCGGCGGCGCCGAGCGCAGCGACTCGGTGCTGGCCGGGCTGGACGCCCTGCCGGCGGAGGTCGCCGCCGGCGACTTCGTGCTGGTCCACGACGCCGCGCGGCCCTGCGTGCGCCACGCCGACATCGACCGCCTGCTCGACCTGGCCGGCGCCGCGGACGGTGGCCTGCTCGGCGCGCCGCTGCGCGACACGCTCAAGCGCGCCGACGCGCGGGGCCGCAGCGTGGCCACCGAGCCGCGCGAGGCGCGCTGGCGCGCCTTCACGCCGCAGATGTTCCGCCGCGGCCCGCTCGCCGCGGCCCTGCGCGAGGCGGCGCGGCGCGGCCTCGCGCCCAGCGACGAGGCGATGGCGATGGAGCTGGCGGGCCACGCGCCGCTGCTGGTGGAAGGCGCCGAGGACAACCTCAAGGTGACCACCGCGGCCGACTTCGCGCTGGCCGAGTTCCTGCTGGCGAAGACCGCGGGAGGCGCCCATGGCTAGCCGCCGCGCCGCGGGACGGGCCCTGCCGCCGGCGCGGCGGCGTCATCGTCCCGCCACGTATCGGCATACACTGCTTGCCGCTTTTCCGTTCCGCGGGCGGACCGCCCGCGACCTTCCCGGCCTGCCACCCACGGGCACATCCTGATGCGCATCGGCAACGGCTTCGACGTGCATGCCTTCGGCGAGGGCGACCACGTGACCCTGGGCGGCGTGAGGGTGCCGCATCACCACGGCGTGCTGGCGCACTCGGACGGCGACGTGGTGATCCACGCGCTGTGCGACGCCATCTTCGGCGCGCTGGCGCTGGGCGACATCGGCACGCACTTCCCGCCCTCCGACGAGCGCTGGCGCGGCGCCGACAGCCGCCGTTTCCTGCGTCACGCCGCGGCGCTGATGCGCGAGCGGGGCTACCGGCTCGGCAACGCCGACGTCACGGTGATCTGCGAGGCGCCCAAGGTCGGCCCCCACGCGCAGGCGATGCGCGAGAACCTGGCCGCCGACCTGGAATGCGGCATCGACCGCATCAGCGTGAAGGCCACCACCACCGAGAAGCTCGGCTTCGCCGGCCGCCGCGAGGGCATCGCCGCGCAGGCCAGCGTGCTGCTGGAGCGCGCATGAGCGAGCCGGAGGCGCGCGGCCCGCACCGCCTGCACGAGCAGCTGGAGGCGGTGGTGGAGCTGCTGCGCCGGCAGAAGCTGGTCGAGCAGGTCGCGCACGGCCAGCACGGCGCGCACCAGGACCTGGTCGACGCGCTGGTGCACCGGCAGAACCAGGCCGAGCTGCAGCGCCACCTGGACGCGCTGCATCCGGCCGACATCGCCCGCCTGCTGGAGGCGCTGCCGCTGGACGACCGCCTGGCGGTCTGGCAGCTGGTGAAGGCCGACCGCGACGGCGAGATCCTGCTGGAGGTCTCCGACGCGGTGCGCGAGTCGCTGATCGCGGACATGGACGACCGCGAGATCCTCGCCGCCGCCGGCTCGCTGGACGCCGACGAGCTGGCCGACCTGGTCGAGGACCTGCCGACCGAGGTGCTGCCCGAGCTGATGGCCAGCCTCGACGCGCAGCAGCGCGAGCGGGTGCAGTCGGCGCTGTCCTACGAGGACGACCAGGTCGGCGCGCTGATGGACTTCGAGATGGTGACCATCCGCGAGGACGTCAGCCTGGAGACCGTGCTGCGCTACCTGCGCCGCTTCGACGAGCTGCCCGAGCAGACCGACAAGCTGTTCGTGGTCAACCACGAGAACCTGCTCACCGGCGTGCTGCCGCTGCACTGGCTGCTGGTCAACCCGCCGGAGAAGATGGTCAGCGAGGTGATGGCGCCCGACGTCAACACCTTCCACCCGGACGACAAGGCCGCCGAGGTGGCGCAGGCGTTCGAGCGCTACGACCTGGTCACCGCGCCGGTGGTGGACGCCAGCGGGCACCTGATCGGCCGCATCACCGTCGACGCCATGCTCGACGTGATCCGCGAGAAGGGCGAGAGCGAGGCGCTGAGCCGCGGCGGCCTGCGCGAGGAGGAGGACATCTTCGCCTCGGTGTGGGCCTCGGTGCGCAACCGCTGGTCGTGGCTGGCGATCAACCTGGTCACCGCCTTCGTCGCCTCGCGCGTGATCGGCCTGTTCGAGGGCTCGATCCAGAAGCTGGTGGCGCTGGCCACGCTGATGCCCATCGTCGCCGGCATCGGCGGCAACTCGGGCAACCAGACCATCACCATGATCGTGCGCGCGCTGGCGCTGGGGCAGATCGCGCCGGACAGCGCCAGGCGGCTGTGGCGCAAGGAGCTGGCGGTGGCGCTGCTCAACGGCCTGATCTGGGGCGGCGTGATCGGCGCGGTCGCCTGGATGCTGTACGGCCACCTGGCGCTGGGCCTGGTGATGACCGCGGCGATGACGCTCAACCTGCTGCTGGCCGCCTTCGCCGGCGTCGGCATCCCGATGCTGATGATGAGGTTCGGCCGCGACCCGGCGCTGGGCTCCAGCGTGATGATCACCGCGATGACCGACAGCGGCGGCTTCTTCATCTTCCTGGGGCTGGCCACGCTGTTCCTGATGTGAAGGGCGTTTCGGCGGCCCTGCGCCCGGTGCGCGGGCGCGTGGTGAGCGCCTGCGTCGCGGCGATGCGGACCGTCGGCTTGCCATGGCCGCCATGTTCGCTGGAACGGGCATCCGTGCCATGCTTCGCTTTTCGCCGTCATTCCGGCGCAGGCCGGAATCCAGCAGCGATGTCGCCTGTCCGGGCCGTGTCGTCACTGGATTCCGGCCTGCGCCGGAATGACGCCATTTGAGGATGAGGCGCGCCGCCCGGACCCCGCGCCGCGGCCGCACGGCATCGCGTGCGAAACGGCCCTGGGCTGCGCCTCCCCGAAGCCATGCTTGATGCGTCCCGGACGGCGATGCGCCCGTGCGGGCACGATGAGCGAGACCGGATGAACCTGCCCATGCACGAACTCCCCCACGCCCACGGCGGCCCGCCGCTCGCCGCCCGCCTGCGCGTCGCGCCGGAAGACTTCGTGGTCGAGGAAATCCTCGGCTACGAGGCCGACGGCGCGGGCGAGCACGCCCTGTTGTGGGTGGAGAAGCGCGGCGCCAACACCGACTGGGTGGCGCGCGAGCTGGCGAGGTTCGCCGGCGTGCCGCCGCTGGCCGTGGGCTACGCGGGCCTGAAGGACCGCCACGCGGTGACGCGGCAGGCCTTCAGCGTGCAGCTCGCCGGCCGGCCGGACCCGGACTGGTCGGCGTTTCCGCATGCGGAAGCGAAGGTGCTGGCGGCCGCGCGGCATGGCCGCAAGCTCAAGCGCGGCGCGCTGCGCGGCAACCGCTTCGTGCTCACGCTGCGCGAGGTGCGGGGCGGCCGCGCGGCGGCGGAGGCCGTGCTGGAAAGGATCGCCGCGCGCGGCGTGCCCAACTACTTCGGCGAGCAGCGCTTCGGCCGCGGCGGCGGCAACGTGGAGCAGGCGCGCGCGATGTTCGCCGGCCGGCGCGTGGACCGCGACAGGCGCGCCTTCCTGCTGTCGGCGGCGCGTTCGCACATCTTCAACGAGGTGCTTGCGGCGCGCGTGGAGCGCGATGCGTGGGACCGGCCGCTGGACGGCGAGATCTGGTCGCTGGCCGGCTCCCGTTCGTGGTTCGGGCCGGAGCCGTTCGGCGACGCGCTGGCCGCGCGGCTGGCGCAGGGCGACATCCATCCGTCCGGGCCGCTGTGGGGGCGGGGCGAGCCGCCCGCGACGGCGGAAGCGGGCGGGCTGGAACGCGCGGTGGCCGCGGCGAACGACGATCTCGCGCGCGGCCTGGCCGACGCGCGCATGGACCAGGAGCGCCGCCCGCTGCGCCTGCTGCCGAAAGGGCTGCGCTGGCGCTGGCCCGCGGACGACGTGCTGGAGCTGGCGTTCGAGCTGCCGGCCGGGGCCTATGCCACGGTGGTGGTGCGCGAAGTGGCGGAGCCGGATGCGGCCTGACGTCGCCGGCTCAATGCGCCGCCGCCGGCTCGAGGCGCTGGACCACCTTGCCGTCGGCATCGAGGAAGGCGAGGCTGGGCGTACCCTCGGCGGGCACTTCCAGCAGTAGGCGCCTGCGGCCGGCGCCGTCCATCAGCGCCAGCGCGGCGGTGCCGTCCTCGTCCTTGCCGATCCAGATGCGGCGGTGGCCGGGCGCGTTCTCCGGGCTGTCGGAGACGGCCAGCCCGTCCATGCGGTCCTCGTGGTCGTCCACGCCGAGCAGCTGCACGATCTGGTTGGCGTTGTAGCGGTCGAACGACAGGCTGCCGCCCGAGTCCACGACTTCTCCCTGCGCGTTGCGGCGGCCGCCGAAGATCAGGCCGCCGTTCTCCGACCCTTCGTCGTTGTAGAACAGCATGCCGGCCTGCGGGCGGTCGAAGGCCCGTTCCTGGCCTTTCACGATGATGCCCGGCAGCCGGGCGTGGCTGGAGATCACCATGCGCAGCGTGCCGTCGGGCTCGCGCACGTTGATGCGCTGCACGTCGAGCGTGTCCAGCCGCTCCGTGCGCGGAACGGCGAATCCGCACAGCACGGTGGCGGCGAAGGCGGCGGTGAGGATGCCGGCATAGATCATCAGGAAGCGTTGGCCGAGCGTCTGCATGGGGCGTTCCTCGCGGTTTCTTTGTCAGGGATGGGATTCAACGCGGCGGCCGCAGCAGCACGACCACCGCGCCGGTGCCCCCCTGCATCGGCCGCGCCGAGGCGAACGCGACCACGTCGTCGCGCCGGCGCAGCAGGCGGTCGGTGAGCGCCTTCAGCACCGGGCCGCCGGCCTGCGAGCGCAGGCCCTTGCCGTGCACGATGCGCACGCAGCGCAGGCCGCGCCGGCGCGCCTCGGCGAGGAAGTCGGCGATGCTGGCCTGCGCCGCCGCGGCGTTCATCTGGTGCAGGTCGATGTCGTCCTGCACGCTGTACTGCCCGCGCTTGAGCGCCTTGAGCAGCTTCGGCGGATAGCCGTCGCGCAGGTAGGACAGCTCCTCGCCGACTTCCAGCAGGGCGGGGTCGAAGGCCAGGTCCAGCAGCTCGCCCGGCACGGCCGCCTCGTCGGCCTCGAGCATGCGCGGCTCCGGCGCGGGCTTCGGCGCCGCGGGCGGCGCGTCGGCCGGCTGCAGCGTGCGCACCCGGCCGACCGCCTCGCGGAACAGGCGCGCGTCCTCGTCGCTGGGTTCGGTGGGCGGCCGGCGTTTCATCGCGCACATGCTAGCAAGCCGTCCGCGCTGCGCGAGGCGCCGCGAATCGAGTGAAACCGGCAGGCCGCTCGGGTAGACTCGGGAGTCTGCACGCGCGGCCGGCGGATGCGGCGGCCGGCGCCTCGCGCAAGGGGTTTCGACGGAGCAGCATGCGAGTTCTGGTAAGCAATGACGACGGCGTGGATGCCCCGGGCATCCGCGTGCTCGCCGAGCGTCTCGGCGCCTTCGGCCAGGTGACGGTGGTGGCGCCCGACCGCGACCGTTCCGGCGCGAGCAATTCCCTCACCCTGGACGCGCCGATCCGCGTGCTGAGGATGGACAACGGCTACTACCGCGTCGCCGGCACGCCCACCGACTGCGTGCACCTGGCGCTGGCCGGCCTGCTCGACGAGGAGCCGGACATCGTGGTGTCGGGCATCAACAACTCCTCCAACCTCGGCGACGACGTGATCTACTCGGGCACGGTGTCGGCGGCGATGGAGGGGCGCTTCCTCGGCCTGCCGGCGATCGCGGTGTCGCTGGTCAGCCAGGACCACAAGGGCGTGCACTACGAATCGGCCGCGCAGGCGGTGCTGCTGCTGATGCGGCGCCTGCTGGTCGACCCGCTGCCGGCCGACACCATCCTCAACGTCAACGTGCCGGACCGGCCGTGGGGCGAGATCCGCGGCTTCGAGGTCACCCGGCTGGGCAAGCGCCACCGCTCGGCGCCGTGCATCGCGCAGACCGACCCGCGCGGCCGGCCGATCTGGTGGATCGGCCCGGCCGGCAGCGCCGAGGACGACGGCCCCGGCACCGACTTCCACGCGGTGCGGCGCGGCTACGTCTCGGTGACGCCGATCCACGTCGACCTCACCCGCTACCAGGCGCTGGAGAAGGTCAGCGGCTGGGTGCAGGCGATGACCGACGCGATGAACGACGAGGCGGCCTGAGCGATGAACATCCATCCGCTGCCGCCGTCGGCATTCAAGGGCGAGGGCATGACCTCGCAGCGCGCGCGCGACCGCCTGGCCGCCAAGCTCAGGGAGGAGGGCATCCGCGACCAGCGCGTGATCGACGTGATCCGCAACACGCCGCGCCACCACTTCATCGACCAGGCGCTGCACTCGCGCGCCTACGAGAACACCGCGCTGCCGATCGGCCACGGCCAGACCATCTCGCAGCCGTGGGTGGTGGCGCGCATGACCGAGGCGCTGCTGGAGTTCGGCGTGCCGCGCAAGGTGCTGGAGATCGGCACCGGCTCGGGCTACCAGGCCGTGGTGCTGGCGCAGCTGGTGCCGCAGGTCTACACGGTGGAGCGCATCGAGGAGCTGCTGCGCCAGGCGCGCCGGCGCTTCCGCCAGCTCGGGCTCACCAACATCCGCTCGCGCCACGACGACGGCAAGCTGGGCTGGCCGGACGAGGCGCCGTTCGACGCCATCATCCTCACCGCCGCGGGCGACGCCATCCCGAGCCAGGTGCTCGACCAGCTCTCGCCCACCGGCGTGCTGGTGGCGCCGGTGGGCTCGCCCAGCAGCCAGACGCTGATCCGCATCCGCGGCGACGGGCAGGGCGACTACGTGCAGGAGGAACTCTGCGCGGTGAGCTTCGTCCCGCTGCTCGGCGGCATCGGCTGATGCGCGCCGCCACACGACAGGGAAGCCGCTGATGCGCCTGTTCGGAGCCTTGTACGCGCGCGCGCTGGCCTGGGCGCGCCATCCGCGGGCGGTGTACTACCTGTGCGGGCTGAGCTTCGTCGAGGCCTTCATCTTCCCGGTGATGCCGGAGGTGATGCTGGCGCCGATGATGCTGGGCAAGCGGCACAAGGCGTTCCGCTACGCCAACCTGAGCCTGCTGTTCTCGCTGCTCGGCTCGCTGGTCGGCTACGCGCTGGGGCACTTCGCCTACGAGGCGGTGCGCCCGTTGTTCAGCCCGCACATGCAGCAGACCGTGGCGGTGTGGGTGGACAACCTGCGCGATGACATGAGCCGGCACTGGCTGGCGATGCTGGGCGTGCTGATGCTGGCGGCGCTGCAGCCGGTGATGCCGATGAAGTTCGTCACCTGGGCGGCCGGCATCGTCGGCGTGCCGGTGCTGCCGTTCCTGGCCTGCATGGCGGTGGGGCGCGGCAAGCGCGTGTGGCTGCTGGCGCTGCTGATCCGCCTGTTCGGCGAGCGCGCCGAGCGCATCCTGCACCGGCACATCGAGTGGATCGGCTGGGCCGCGCTGGCCGCGCTGGCGGCCGCGCTGGCCTGGTGGCTGTGGCTGCGCTGAGCGGCGTATGAAAATCCCGCGGGAGCTCGCTATGCTCGGGCGCATGAATGGACTGATCCGATGCCTCGCGGCCGGCGGCGCCGCGCTCGTACTGGCCGCGTGCGGGATCACGCGCAGCTCGGTGGTGGTCGAGCCGGCCGGTCAGGGCGGCTACGCGCGGCCGGCGCCGGCGCCGGCCGCGCATCCCGCCGCGCCCGGCGGCAGCTATCGGGTGGTCCGCGGCGACACGCTCTACTCGATCGCCTTCCGCAACGGCGTCGACTTCCGCCAGCTCGCCGAATGGAACGGCATCGCGCCGCCCTACACCATCTGGCCGGGCCAGGTGCTGCGGCTGTCGCCGTCAGGCGCCGGCGCGGCGGCGGCGAACGCGCGTCATGCGGCGCCGCGCGCGCCGGCCGCGGGCGCGCCGGCGAATGCCGCACCGACGGCGCCGGTCTTCCAGCCGGTCGAGTCCGCGCCCGCCGTGGCCGCCACGGCTACGCCCAGGCCCGCCGCGACCCGTCCGAGCGGAACGCCGGCGCCGGTCGCCGCGCCGCCTGCGCCGGCTCCCGCGCCGGCCGCGGCCACCACGGTGGTGCCGGTGGCCGGCGTCGCCGCGACCCGTCCGCCGCCGGCCACCACGCCGACGGAAACCGCCGGCGCCACCCGCTCGGCCGGCGGCATCGTCTGGCGCTGGCCGGCCGACGGCAGCGTGATCAAGGGTTTCCGCAGCGGCGACGCCATTCCCGGCATCGAGCTGGCCGGCAAGGCCGGCGACCCGGTGCGCGCGGCGGCCGACGGCGTGGTGGTGTACAGCGGCAACGGCCTGGTCGGCTACGGCGAGCTGATCATCATCAAGCACAACGACAGCTTCCTGTCGGCCTACGGGCACAACCGCCGGCGGCTGGTGAAGGAAGGCCAGCGCGTCAGCGCCGGCCAGCAGATCGCCGAGATGGGCGCCACCGGCGCCTCGCGCGACGAGCTGCAGTTCCAGATCCGCAAGGACGGCAATCCGGTCGATCCGCTGGGCTACCTGCCGCCGCGCTGACGGGGCGCATCAGCGGCCTCTGCGGGAGCGGCCTTCTTCGTGGGCGCGGCCTGCGGCCGCGCTGGGGTTCGCGGAAGCGGCGATCGCGGCCGGAGGCCGCTCCCCCAGAGGCCATCCCCACGGCGGGATTCTTTTCAGCCTTCCGGCAGGATGAAGGCGGCGACCACGCGCCGCCCCTCGCCCGCGAGCAGGTCGTAGGTGCGCGCGGCGGCCGCGTTGTCCATCACCTCGATGCCGATGCCGCGGCGCAGGAAGCCGGCCAGGAAGGCGGCGTCCGGGAACACCTGCCGCACGCCGGTGCCCAGCAGCACCAGTTCCGGCCCCAGGGCGAGGATGTCTTCCACGTGCGCGGCGGCGAGCGCCCGCGCGCTGGTCACCGGCCAGTCCTCCACCGCGCGCTCCGGGGCCAGCAGGAAGCTGCGGCGCAGCTCGCGGTCGACCACGGTGACGCCGCGCTCGCCCACGCGGCGCACGAACAGGTAGTCGCCGGGGCGTTCGAGCGACAGGTCCATGGGCTCAGCGCGGCAGGGCGAGCTTGGGCTCGTCCTCGTTGCGGCGGAACAGCACCACCACGTGGCCGATCCGCTGCACGTCCTCGGCGCCGGTGCCCTCGACCAGGAAGGCGACCTGCGCTGCGCGCTCGTCCTTGTCGCCGCCGGACAGCTTCACCTTGACCAGCTCGTGGCGGTCCAGCGCCACGTCCAGCTCCTTCACCACGGCCGCGGTCGCCCCCTTGGCGCCGAGCAGGATGACCGGGTGCAGGTCATGGGCGAGGCTGCGCAGATAGCGGCGCTGCGAGGGGGAAAGGGCCATGCGTTCAGTCTCGGATTCGCGGCGGAAGAGTGGCGCAGGGTATCATGCGGGCCGTGTTTCCCCTCGTGAACGTTGCCGGATGTCCCGCAGCAAGAGCAGTTCCCGCTGGCTGCGGGAGCATTTCGACGACCCCTACGTGAAGAAGGCGCAGGCCGAGGGCCTGCGCTCGCGCGCCGTGTTCAAGCTGGAGGAGCTGATCGAGCGCGACCGGCTGCTCAAGCCGGGCATGCGGGTGGTCGACCTGGGCGCCGCGCCCGGCGGCTGGTCGCAGCTGGTGCGCCAGCGGCTGGGCGACGGCGGCACCGTGGTGGCGCTGGACATCCTGCCGATGCAGGGCATCGCCGGGGTGGACTTCATCCAGGGCGATTTCCGCGAGGAAGGCGTGCTGCGGGCGCTGGAGGCGCGCCTGGGCGGCCATCCGGTCGATCTTGTGCTGTCGGACATGGCCCCCAATATGAGTGGCGTGGCGCTGGCCGACCAGATCCGCGCGATGGACCTGGCCGAGCTGGCCCTGGATTTCTGCCGGCACTGGCTGCGGCCGGGCGGGTCGTTCCTGATCAAGCTGTTCCAGGGCGCCGGCTTCGACGATTACCTGCGCAGCTTGCGCGCGGAGTTCACGCGCGTGACTATGCGTAAACCCAAGGCCTCCCGCGCCCGTTCGCGGGAGGTGTACGCGCTTGCCACCGGGCACAAGGCCACGGGCAAGGCATCCGGCGAGAACCGTGCATGAACGAAATGGCAAAAAACCTGCTGCTCTGGGTGATCATCGCGGTGGTGCTGCTCACCGTGTACCAGAGCTTCAATCCGCACGGGGGCTCGTCCGACCTGCCGTACAGCAGCTTCGTGCAGAGCGTGGAGTCGGGCAACGTGGCCAGCGCCAGCATCAGCGCCGACAACCCCGCCACCATCACCGGCAAGCTCAAGGACGGCAGCTCCTTCCGCACGGTCGCGCCGGTGCTCGGCTTCTCCACCAACGGGGTGGTCAAGCAGATGCAGGACAAGGGCGTGATCATCACGCAGGAGCCGTCCGGCAACGGGCTCACCTTCGTCAGCCTGCTGATCAACTGGCTGCCGGTGATCCTGATCGTCGGCGTGTTCATCTGGTTCATGCGGCAGATGCAGGCCGGCGCCGGCGGGCGCGGGGCGATGAGCTTCGGCCGCTCGCGCGCCAAGCTGCAGGGCGAGGACCAGGTCAAGGTCAACTTCGGCGACGTCGCCGGCTGCGACGAGGCCAAGGAGGAGGTCGGCGAGCTGGTCGAGTTCCTGCGCGATCCCGGCAAGTTCCAGAAGCTGGGCGGCAAGATCCCGCGCGGCGTGCTGATGGTCGGCCCGCCCGGCACCGGCAAGACCCTGCTGGCCAAGGCGATCGCCGGCGAGGCCAAGGTGCCGTTCTTCTCGATCTCCGGCTCCGACTTCGTGGAGATGTTCGTCGGCGTGGGCGCCAGCCGCGTGCGCGACATGTTCGAGCAGGCCAAGAAGCACGCGCCGTGCATCATCTTCATCGACGAGATCGACGCGGTGGGCCGCCACCGCGGCGCCGGCCTGGGCGGCGGCCACGACGAGCGCGAGCAGACCCTCAACCAGCTGCTGGTGGAGATGGACGGCTTCGAGGGCACCGAGGGCATCATCGTCATCGCCGCCACCAACCGGCCGGACGTGCTCGACCCGGCGCTGCTGCGCCCGGGCCGCTTCGACCGCCAGGTCGTGGTCGGCCTGCCGGACGTGAAGGGCCGCGAGCAGATCCTCAAGGTGCACATGCGCAAGGTGCCGGTCGCGGCGGACGTCAACGCCATGACCATCGCGCGCGGCACGCCGGGCTTCTCCGGCGCGGACCTGGCCAACCTGGTCAACGAGGCGGCGCTGTTCGCCGCGCGCGAGAACGCGCGCGAGGTGCGCATGAGCCACATGGACAAGGCGCGCGACAAGATCCTGATGGGCACCGAGCGCCGCTCGATGGCGATGAGCGAGGACGAGAAGAAGCTCACCGCCTACCACGAGGCCGGCCACGCCATCGTCGGCCGCCTGGTGCCCGAGCACGACCCGGTCTACAAGGTGACGATCATCCCGCGCGGGCGCGCGCTCGGCGTGACCCAGTTCCTGCCGGAGAACGACAAGTACAGCATCAACCGCGTGGCGATCCAGTCGCAGCTGTGCTCGCTGTACGGCGGCCGCGTCGCCGAGGAGCTGATCTTCGGCAACGACAAGGTCACCACCGGCGCCTCCAACGACATCGAGCGCGCCACCAAGATGGCGCGCAACATGGTCACCAAGTGGGGCCTGTCCGAGGAGCTCGGGCCGATGACCTACGGCGAGGACGAGGACGAGGTGTTCCTCGGCCGCACCGTGACCCAGCACAAGAACGTCTCCAACGAGACCGCGCGCAAGATCGACGAGGAGGTGCGCTCGATCCTCGACCAGGCCTACGCGCGCACCAAGCAGCTGCTCACCGAGAACATCGACAAGCTGCACCTGATGGCCGACGCGCTGCTGCAGTACGAGACCATCGACGCGCACCAGATCGACGAGATCATGGCCGGCCGCGTGCCGGGGCCGCCGGCCGACTGGTCGAAGACCGGCACCACCACCGGCACGGTGCCGCCGCCTCCGCCGCCGCGCGGCGACGCCGGCTCGGCGAAGGTCGGCGACCCCGCCACGCAGAGCCGCTTCAGCAGCTGAGGCGACGGCGAAGGGCGGCCATGGGCCGCCCTTCGCTTGTCCGGGAACATCGGCGGGGCCGTTGGCGTTTGGACGTCCAAACGCCAGGACGCCGCGGTGGCCGCGGCGACGGGGGGATGAGCGCCCGGCAACGACGTCAAAAAAAATGTCGGAAAAGTGTTGACGCGCTCGCCCGGTATCTGAATAATTCCGCTTCTCGCTGCGGCGGCAACACTTCGGGGTTGCCGGTCGGGGCGGAAGGGTTCACCGCGCGCCCGTAGCTCAGTTGGATAGAGTACCAGGCTACGAACTTGGTGGTCGGGAGTTCGAATCTCTCCGGGCGCGCCATTTTTAGCGGGATGCGACGTTCGCGCCGCCTCCCGTTCCGCAGGCAGGGCATCGCCTGCGGGCCGGACGAATCGGAAGTTCGGTGTGCTTCGATACGGATTGACTGGACGAGGTGTCACCCGTAGCATTCGAGAGCTTCGGCACGCGAAAGCGGACGGAGACTCGATACGCGGGGTATAGCTCAGTCTGGTAGAGCGCCAGCTTTGGGAGCTGGATGTCGGGGGTTCGAATCCCTCTGCCCCGACCATCAGGCGATATGCTTGGTCCAAGCGCCTGTAGCTCAACCGGATAGAGCATCGGCCTTCTAAGCCGACGGTTGCAGGTTCGATTCCTGTCGGGCGCGCCAAATTGTTTTACGGTGGGCGTAGCTCAGTTGGTTAGAGTACCGGATTGTGATTCCGGTTGTCGTGGGTTCGAGTCCCATCGTCCACCCCAATCAAGAGCAGTTCCCGGGCCGTTAGCTCAGCTGGTAGAGCAGTTGACTCTTAATCAATTGGTCGTAGGTTCGAATCCTACACGGCCCACCACTTGGGAATCAGGCACTTGGAGCAATCCAAGTGCCTTTTTCTTTGCCCGGATTTCGCGCTTCGGCCTGTATGGCCTCCGGTTTTGCGCCGTTTATCACGCCGGAGCCTGACGAAGGGGCGAGCCCGATGCCCAGGCGCTTGCATGCGACCCCGGAAATCGAGGTCGAGCCCAATCGGCGCGAACGGCACGAGTGTACCTTGCGGTTCTCCTCCTCGCTCGGGACGGCCAGGGTCAAGAAGCCCGCTGGCTCTTTTCTCCTTCATCGGCCGCATCAGTGCCTCGCGGGCCTCTGGGCCACGATCCGCGGCATTCATGCCGATGCCCCGCAGCGACATCACCGCCCGACTCGCTTGTCGAGGACTACCTGAGCACCCGCTGGCGGCCGCGCAGGCCGAGGCCGGGACATGGGTTCCATGCGCTCGGCGCGGTCCGTCATGTCGAGCATTGACTAACCCTTTCGTCGGGTTATACGGTTTAACCTGACAAAGAGGTTGGACGCCATCGCCGGCGGAAGACATCCATGCCCAAGACGGCCATGCCGAGCACCCAGGACTTCCAGTTCATTGCCGGGAACCTGGCCCTGGATTTCGTCAATACGGTCGGCAACCGACTGGCGGAGCCGCGGGAATATTTCCGCGAGGCCAGGGACGTCCAGCGCTGGACCCGCCTTTCCGGCGCTGCGGAACTCCGGCGGGTCGGCGTGCCTTCCGCGCAGCACCTCGGGCAGATCCGCCTGGTCCGGGAACAGCTGTATGGGGTGTTCAAGAGGCTCGTCGACGGTGCCGCCCCGGACGCCAGACTCGTCGCCGCGTTGAACGCGCGGCTGGCCGACGTCGCCACCAGCCGCCAACTGGTTTGCGCCGGCGGCGGGGTGCGCTGGCAATGGAATGATCCGGCCGAGAGTCCGGTGCGGATTCTCGGCCCCGTCCTCTTGAGCGCGGCGAACCTGCTGACGTCGGACCACGTCGCACGGTTGCGGCAGTGCGAAGACCCTGCGTGCGGCTGGCTGTTCCTGGACCGCTCGCAGGCGTCGCGCAGGCGCTGGTGCAGCATGGCCGACTGCGGAAACCGCGCCAAGGCCCGCCGCCACTACGGGCGCGGGCTTCGCGCGCAGTCCTGAAACGGCAGGCGCCTCACCCATCGCGGACAAGGGAGCGACTCACCGTGATCGAAATGCGGGACGCCGCCGCCACCGCCCGTCCGCTCGTCGTCATCGGGGCTCCCAGCAGCGCCGGCTCCTATGCACCCGGACAGGAAAAGGCGCCTGCCGCCTTGCGCGAGGCGGGCCTGGTCGAGCTGATGCGCCGCGAGGGAATCCAGGTCGACGATCGCGGCGACGTGCCGGGGTTCCGCTGGCGCGCCGACCGCGCCCATCCGCGCGCCATGCATGCGGACGTGGCCGCGCGCGTGGCGCGCGCGACGGCGGATGAAGCCGGATCCGCATTCGCAAGGCAGTCGCCCGTCCTGGTCCTGGGAGGCGACTGCACGGTCGAGCTCGGGATCGTGGCGGCGGCCGTCGAAACCGGCGGAAGCGTGGGCCTGGTCTATATCGACCTGGACACCGACCTCAACACCCCGGCCAGTACGACCGACGGAGCGCTCGACTGGATGGGCGTCGCCCACATGCTCGGCATCGAGGGCACGGTGCCGGCCCTGGCGGAGGTGGGCCATCGGAAGCCGCTGCTGAAGCCCGGGCAGATCCTCTACTTCGGCCATGACAACGTAACGCCCCCCGAGCGCGGGATCATCGACGCGCTCGGCATCGCGGGGATTCCCCTGGGCGCCGTCAGGGCCGATCCCGAGCAGGCGGCCCGTCGGGTCCTGGACGGCTGGGCGCGACGGTTCACGCACCTGCTGATCCATCTCGACGCCGACGTGCTCGACTACCTGGACTTTCCGCTCGCCGAAAATACGCGCCGCAACCGGGGCCTGCGGTTCGACGAGCTCATGGCGGCCCTTCGCCTGTTGCTGCTCGCGCCGAACTGGGCGGCGCTCACCGTTTGCGAGGTCAATCCGGATCACGGCGAGGAAGACGGCTCCACGCTGCGGACTTTCTGCGCGGCGCTGGCGCAGGCGCTCGCCCGATCGCGGCGACTTCGCGCGCCAGAACTTCCCGACCCGGCCTTTTCGACGAGTCTCCGCTGATGCACGCCAAACCGCCCATGCACCTTGTCACCCGTACCCACGCATCCACGAGCACGACGCGCAACGCGCAAGCGGCGCGGCCGTGCACTTCCGGGAGAAAACCCGCGACGGCAGGCTGGCGCCGTGCGGCCGCCTGCGCCCTCGCGCTGGCCATCCAGCAGGATGCGGTGGCGCGCCGGCCGCTGATCGACGCATCGGCCGGCGCGCGTTTTTCCGATGCCTTGCTCGCCTGCGGCCCCTCGCCGGAGCTTCCCGCTTCCGCCGCAGCGGTCTACGGATGGCTGGTCGGCGACTGGGCGGTCGACGTCACCGACGTCCGGCCGGACGGATCGCGGCATACGAGCACCGGGGAATGGCATTTCGCCTGGGTTCTCGAAGGGCGGGCGATCCAGGACGTCTGGATCGCGCCCGTGCGTGCCCAGCGCCGGGGGAGCGTGCCGCGCGAGCACAACCGCTATGGGAGCAGCCTGCGCTACTACGACGACAGTATCAAAGCCTGGCGCGTGGTCTGGATCAATCCCGTGTCGCACGACCAGACGGAGCTCGTGGCGAGAAAAGTCGGCGACTCGGTCGTCCAGCAAAGCAGCGACCCGGACGGGACCTTCACCCGCTGGACATTCACCGACATCAAGCCGGCCTCGTTCACCTGGCTGAGCGAATACTCGTCCGACGGCGGCAGGACATGGCAGCTCGACGCGGTGTTCAAGGCCCGGCGCGTCGGCGGCAACGGACCGTGCGCTCCGGCCGTCCCCCATCCCGGATAAGCGCCCCGGGCCGTCACGCCGGGAGCGGGGCAGCCGGCTCGGCGCGGGTCTTTTTTGTGCCGCGCGGCGGCGCCCGGAGGGCGCGCCGCCGGTGCGCGCGGGCCGGCCGGCCGGGGCCGCGCGCGCTTGTGCGGAGCGCGCGTGCGACCTTAAAATGGCTTGCTTTGGCGCAAGGGAACATCGGCCTGGGCAGCGGGTCCGGCGCGTCTGCGGCAGCGCCGCGGGGCGGCAAAGCCTTTTGGAATCCGTTGCTTGCGATGCGAAAGTGGCGGAACTGGTAGACGCACTGGATTTAGGTTCCAGCGGTTCACACCGTGCGGGTTCGAGTCCCGCCTTTCGCACCATTCCCGAACGAAGGTCGACGGCCGGGCGCGCGGGGCGCCGGTCTATTACGAGAGTATCACTCAGGAGACGTCATGCAGTTTTCGGTTGAGAACGTCGGCAAGCTCGAGCGCAAGCTCACGGTCCGGTTCCCGGCGGAGCGGTTCGAGTCGCAGGTGAGCGCGCGCATCGCCGAGATGGGCCGCACCGTGCGCCTCAAGGGCTTCCGTCCGGGCAAGGTGCCCGCCGCGGTGATCCAGCAGCGCTTCGGCGCGCAGGTGCGCGGCGAGGTGCTGTCCGACCTGATCGGCAGCACGCTGCGCGAGGCGTTCGAGAAGGAGAACCTGCGCCCGGTCGCCAACCCGGCCATCGACACCACCGGCAAGCCGGAGAACGGCGAGATCGCCTACACCGCCACCTTCGAGGTGATGCCGGAGTTCCCCGAGATCGACGTCGCCGCGCTGGAGATCACCCGCACCGCCGCCGAGGTGACCGAGGCCGACATCGAGAAGATGATCGAGACGCTGCGCCAGCAGCGCCGCCGCTTCGACGAGGTGGACCGCGCCTCGGCCGAGGGCGACTTCGTGATGTTCGAGTACTCCGCCGTGGCCGGCGACTACCGCTTCCCGGCCGAGGGCGTGGAGCGCGCCGGCAGCGTGCTGGGCTCGGGCACCCTGTTCAAGGCGTTGGACGAGGCGCTGAGCGGCCGCAAGGCGGGCGACGAGTACGCGGCGGACATCGACTTCCCGGCGGACTTCCGCAACGAGAACCTGGCCGGCAAGACCGCCAAGGTGAGCTTCAAGATCGTCAAGGTGCAGGAGCCGCACCTGCCGGCGGTGGACGCCGACTTCGCCAAGCTGTTCGGCATCGCCGACGGCGACCTGGACAGCTTCCGCAAGGAGGTGCGCGCCAACCTGGAGCGCGAGCTGAAGGCCACCCTGATGGCGCGCCTGAAGGCCGAGGTGGCCGAGAAGCTGGCCAACGCCTACGAGAACCTGGACGTGCCGAACCTGATGGTGCAGGCCGAGGCGCGCAACCTCGCCGCCGGGAGCGTGCCGCGCGGCCAGCAGCCGCCCCCGCAGCTGGTCGAGGCGGCGCTGCCGATGGCCCGCAAGCGCGTGATCGCCGGCCTGCTGATGGGCGAGATCGCCCGCAAACAGGAGCTGAAGCTGGACCGCACGCGCGTGGCCGAGCAGCTCGCCGCGATCGCCTCCACCTACGAGGAGCCGGAAAAGGTCGTTGAACTTTACAACAGCGACCCCCAACTCATGTCCGGGCTGCAGAACCGCGTGATGGAGGACCAGGTGGCCGAGTGGGTGGCCGAGCACGCCAGGACCACCGTGCAGAACCTGGGCTTCGACGAGGTGATGCGCCCGGTCGGCGCCTGAGTGGGGTAAGGTTTGACGCGGCATCCCTGTCGCGGAGAGCTCCACCGGCTTTCCTGGCCGGACTTTCAATCTTCGCCTTTGGAGACTTCACCCGTGGCTATGGACCCGATCCAAAACCTCAACCTGGTGCCCATCGTCGTCGAGCAGACCGCCCGCGGCGAGCGCTCCTACGACATCTACTCGCGCCTGCTGAAGGAGCGGGTGATCTTCCTGGTGGGCGAGGTCAACGACCAGGTCGCCAACATCCTGATCGCGCAGATGCTGTTCCTGGAGTCGGAGAACCCCGACAAGGACATCCACCTGTACATCAACAGCCCCGGCGGCTCGGTCACCGCCGGCCTGGCGATCTACGACACCATGCAGTTCGTCAAGCCCGACGTCAGCACCATGTGCGTGGGCCAGGCGGCGAGCATGGGCGCGCTGCTGCTGGCCGCGGGCGCGGCCGGCAAGCGCCATTCGCTGCCGCACTCGCGGATCATGATCCACCAGCCGTGGGCGGGGGGCATTTCCGGCCAGGCCACGGACATCGAGATCCACGCCCGCGAGATCCTCACCATGCGCGAGCGGCTGAACGAGATCCTGGCCCGCCACACCGGCAAGCCGATCGAGGAGATCGCCCGCGACACCGAGCGCGACCGCTTCATGAGCGCCGTCGACGCCAAGGCCTACGGCCTGGTCGACTCCGTGCTGGACCGGCGCGCCGTCGAGACGGTCAAGTCGGCCTGACGCGCGGCCGTTAACGGTACCGGGAAGCCGGCTCCGCGCCTGGGTCCAGGCGCGGAGCCCTGTGCTATTCTCGGACCGCAATCGATTTACAGCAGGATTACAGCATGAGCGACGAGCGGCAGGGCCGTTCCAACGACAGCGGCAAGATTCTCTACTGCTCCTTCTGCGGCAAGAGCCAGCACGAGGTGCGCAAGCTCATCGCGGGCCCGTCGGTGTTCATCTGCGACGAGTGCGTGGAGCTGTGCAACGACATCATCCGCGAGGAGCTGGAGGAGAAGGCCGCCAGCGGGCGCACCCACCTGCCCAAGCCCCGCGAGATCATGGAGACGCTCGACCAGTACGTGGTCGGCCAGACCCGCGCCAAGAAGGCGCTGGCGGTGGCCGTGTACAACCACTACAAGCGGATGGAGTCGCGCCAGAAGGGCGACGACGTCGAGCTGGGCAAGTCCAACATCCTGCTGATCGGCCCCACCGGCTCGGGCAAGACCCTGCTCGCCGAGACGCTGGCGCGGCTGCTGAACGTGCCGTTCACCATCGCCGACGCCACCACGCTCACCGAGGCGGGCTACGTCGGCGAGGACGTCGAGAACATCATCCAGAAGCTGCTGCAGAAGTGCGACTACGACGTCGACAAGGCGCAGTCGGGCATCGTCTACATCGACGAGATCGACAAGATCTCGCGCAAGAGCGAGAACCCGTCGATCACCCGCGACGTCTCCGGCGAGGGCGTGCAGCAGGCGCTGCTGAAGCTGATCGAGGGCACCCTGGCCTCGGTGCCGCCGCAGGGCGGGCGCAAGCATCCGCAGCAGGAATTCCTGCAGGTGGACACCAAGAACATCCTGTTCATCTGCGGCGGCGCGTTCGCCGGCCTGGAGAAGGTGATCCAGCAGCGCTCGGAGACCACCGGCATCGGCTTCTCCGCCGAGGTGCGCTCGAAGGAGCGCACCGAGAACCTGGGCAAGGTGCTGGCCGACGTGGAGCCGGCCGACCTGGTGCGCTTCGGCCTGATCCCCGAGTTCGTCGGCCGCCTGCCGGTGGTGGCGACGCTGGACGAGCTGGACGAGGCGGCGCTGGTGAAGATCCTCACCGAGCCGAAGAACGCGGTCACCAAGCAGTTCAAGAAGCTGTTCGAGATGGAGGGCGTGGAGCTGGAGTTCCGCCCCGAGGCGCTGCAGGCGATCGCCAAGAAGGCGCTCAAGCGCAAGACCGGCGCGCGCGGCCTGCGCACCATCCTGGAGCAGGTGCTGCTGGACACCATGTACGAGCTGCCCTCGCTGGAGCACGTCAGCAAGGTGGTGGTGGACGACGCGGTGATCGAGGGACAGGCCGAGCCCTACCTGATCTACCGTGGCAACCTGCAGCAGCAGCGCGTCGCCAGCGAGGGCGGCGACGCGGCCTGAAGCGGCCGCTCCGCACGGCAAAGCCAACGGGCGCCCCGGCCACGCCGGGGCGCCTTTTTTGCGGCCACGCTCACTTGTGCCGGGAGGCCGCCGGCACCACTTGACGGAAGGAGACCTCCGGCGCAGTGTCGGAGGCGAAGTCACAGCCGTATGCCGAGGAAATTCCAGATGGCCAAGAGCGCCACATCCGCCGCCGACACCAAGACGGACGTGCTGCCGGTCCTGCCGCTGCGCGACGTGGTGGTCTACCCGCACATGGTGATCCCGCTGTTCGTGGGGCGCGACAAGTCCATGCGCGCGCTCGAGCGCGCGATGGAGGGCGAGCGGCAGATCCTGCTGGTCGCGCAGAAGAGCCCGGACATCGACGACCCGAAGATCTCCGACCTGCACCAGGTCGGCACCCTGGCCGGCGTGCTGCAGCTGCTCAAGCTGCCGGACGGCACGGTCAAGGTGCTGGTCGAGGGCCAGGCGCGCGTCGCGGTGGAGAACTACCGCGAGGAAGGCGGCATGCTGATGGCGCAGTCGCGGGTGATCGAGCCGGTCTACAGCGCCAAGGAGCGCGAGCTGGACGTGGTCTCGCGCACCCTGGTCTCGCTGTTCGAGCAGCTGGTCAAGCAGAGCCGCAAGCTGCCGCCCGAGGTGCTGGCCACGCTGTCCGGCATCGACGATCCCTCGCGCCTGGCCGACTCCATCGCCGCGCACCTGTCGGTGCGCATGGCCGACAAGCAGAAGGTGCTGGAGACCGCCGACGTGGGGCAGCGCCTGGAGCTGCTGATCGGCCTGGTCGACGGCGAGATGGACCTGCAGCAGGTGGAGAAGCGCATCCGCGGCCGCGTGAAGTCGCAGATGGAGAAGAGCCAGCGCGAGTACTACCTCAACGAGCAGATGAAGGCGATCCAGAAGGAGCTGGGCGAGGGCGAGGAAGGCCCCAACGAGATCGAGGAGCTGCAGAAGAAGATCGAGTCGGCCGGCATGCCCAAGGCGGTGCAGGCCAAGGCTCGCCAGGAGCTGGGCAAGCTGCGCCAGATGTCGCCGATGTCGGCCGAGGCCACGGTGGTGCGCAACTACCTGGACTGGCTGACCGGCGTGCCGTGGAAGAAGCGCAGCAAGGTGCGCAAGGACCTCGCGCTGGCGCAGCAGGTGCTCGACGCCGACCACTTCGGCCTGGAGAAGGTCAAGGAGCGCATCCTCGAGTACCTCGCCGTGCAGCAGCGCGTGAACGCGATGAAGGGCCCGATCCTGTGCCTGGTGGGCCCGCCCGGCGTGGGCAAGACCTCGCTGGGCCAGTCGATCGCCAGGGCGACCAACCGCAAGTTCGTGCGCATGTCGCTGGGCGGCGTGCGCGACGAGGCGGAGATCCGCGGCCACCGGCGCACCTACATCGGCTCGATGCCGGGCCGCATCGTGCAGAACCTCAACAAGGTCGGCACCAAGAACCCGCTGTTCGTGCTGGACGAGATCGACAAGATGTCGATGGACTTCCGCGGCGACCCGTCCTCGGCGCTGCTGGAGGTGCTCGACCCCGAGCAGAACCACGCCTTCAACGACCACTACCTGGAGGTCGACCTCGACCTGTCCGAGGTGATGTGGATCGCCACCGCCAACTCGCTGAACATCCCCGGCCCGCTGCTGGACCGCATGGAGGTGATCCGCATCCCCGGCTACACCGAGGACGAGAAGCTGGCCATCGCGCAGAGGTACCTGCTGCCCAAGCAGATCAAGGCCAACGGCCTCAAGCCGGAGGAGATCGGCGTGGACGAGGCGGCCGTGCGCGACATCGTGCGCTACTACACGCGCGAGTCCGGCGTGCGCAACCTCGAACGCGAGATCGCCAAGATCTGCCGCAAGGTGGTGAAGGAGCTCGCCCTCGCCGAATCCGGCAAGGCCAAGCCGAAGAAGGCGGCGGCGGGCGCGAAGGCGGCCAAGACCAGGGCGAAGGGCAAGCCGCAGGCCGGCGTGCGGGTCACGTCGGAGAACCTGGAGCGCTACCTGGGCGTGCGCCGCTTCGACTTCGGCCGCAAGGAGCAGCAGAACGAGGTCGGCCTGGTCACCGGCCTGGCCTGGACCCAGGTCGGCGGCGACCTGCTGAGCATCGAGGCCTCGGTGGTGCCGGGCAAGGGCCGGTTGGTGCACACCGGCCAGCTCGGCGACGTGATGAAGGAGTCGATCCAGGCCGCGATGTCGGTGGTGCGCGCCCGCGTGGCGCAGCTCGGCATCGACCCGGAGTTCCACCAGAAGCTCGACGTGCACATCCACGTGCCGGAAGGCGCCACGCCGAAGGACGGGCCGAGCGCGGGCATCGCCATGTGCACCGCGCTGGTCTCGGCGCTGACCAAGGTGCCGGTGCGCTCCGAGGTGGCGATGACCGGCGAGATCACGCTGCGCGGCCGCGTGCTGCCGATCGGCGGCCTCAAGGAGAAGCTGCTCGCGGCGCACCGCGGCGGCATCACCACGGTGATCATCCCGGAGGACAACAAGAAGGACCTGGCCGACATCCCGGCCAACGTCACCGGCTCGCTGCAGATCCACGCGGTGCGCTGGATCGACGAGGTGCTGGACATCGCGCTGGAGCATCCGCTGCGCCCCGCGGACGTCGAGGCCGCGGTGGAGCAGGCGGTCGCGCCGGCCGAGGAATCCGGCGAGACGCGCTCGCGCGCGCACTGAGCGCGCGCGTCCGCAGGCGACCTGTTGAGCCGCCCGGCCGGCGCCGGGCGGCGTCGCTTTTTTGGTGCGCTGCGGGGCGATTCCGCTAGCCGTTTCCGGCATCTTTTGCAAGCGCGGAACGTGCCATGCGAAACGGCCGGAAGCCTTGATATTGCTTGTATTGCGCAGCTTGTCGACGCACTGGTATAAAGGCGGCGCCGCAGTCTCCGCGCCCGCTTGAGCGGCGCAGCGATGCGGAGTTGCGAGGCGGCGCCGGAATGGGCCAACCATCAGCAATGGCGGCGTGTCTCATCCCAGACTGACCACGCGGGCCGCAAACACCGTTTACGAGGGAGTGTCTCAATGAATAAAACCGATCTGATCAATGCCATCGCTGAGAAGGCGGAACTGACCAAGGCCGACGCCGGCCGCGCGCTGGAGGCTTTCTTCGAGGTCGTGCAGAAGACGCTGAAGAAGGGCGACGATGTGTCGGTGGTCGGCTTCGGCACCTTCACCGTGCGCAAGCGCGCGGCGCGCACCGGCCGCAACCCGCGCACCAATGAGACGATCAAGATCAAGGCCTCGAAGGTCCCGGCCTTCAAGGCTGGCAAGACGCTGAAGGATGCCCTAAACTAAGCGGCTCGCCGCTTGGTTTCGGGTGCTTAGCTCAGCGGTAGAGCGTCGCCCTTACAAGGCGAGGGTCGTAGGTTCGATCCCTACAGCACCCACCAGAAAAACGCGGAGCGGTAGTTCAGTCGGTTAGAATGCTGGCCTGTCACGCCGGAGGTCGCGGGTTCGAGTCCCGTCCGCTCCGCCATTTCGTCAGCAAGGGCGCCCGCGTGGCGCCCTTGTCATTTATGCTTCGGCCTCCGGCCGGCCACATTACAAGTCTCGGGAAGGGTTCATGCTGCAGGCACTGCGTAACAAGCTCCATGGATGGCCCACCATCGTCGTTCTGGGCATCTGCGTCTTCGCCGTCGCGTTCTTCGGCATCGAGTCGTACTTCATGTCGCAGACCGAGACCTTCGTGGCCAAGGTCGGCAAGCACGAGATCAGCCAGCAGCAGTTCCAGGACCGCCTGAACCGGCTGCGCCGGCAGGACAGCGAGCGCATGGGCGCCCAGTTCGACGCCAGCGTCTACGAGAAGCCGGAGATGAGGCAGCGCGTGCTGGACGCGATGATCGACCAGCAGCTGCTGCAGCAGGCCAACGACGACCTCGGGCTGAAGGTGTCCGACCAGGCCGTGCGCGACAGCATCGCCGCCATCCCCGCGTTCCAGACCGACGGCCGGTTCGACCCGGCCGCCTACCGCGCGGCGCTCGCCGGCGCGGGCCAGACCCCGGCGATGTTCGAGAGCGACGTGCGCACCTCCCTGGCGCTGAGCCTGCTGCCGGACGCGCTCGCCGCCAGCACCATCGTCAGCGACGAGGACGTGCAGCGCTTCATCGACCTGCAGATGCAGCGCCGCGACCTGCGCTACGTCGTGCTGCCGAAGCCGGCGCCGGCCGACGCCACGGTGACCGACGCGGAGATCGAGTCCTACTACAAGGCGCACCAGGCCGACTTCATGAACCCCGAGCAGGTCTCGGTGAAGTACCTGGAAGTGAACGGCGCGGACCTCAAGGTGGACGAGCAGCCCGGCGACGCGGAGCTGAGGAAGCGCTACGAGGACGAGAAGCAGCGCTTCGTGCAGCCCGAGCAGCGGCTGGTCTCGCACATCCTGGTCAACGTGCCGAAGAACGCCACGCCGGAGCAGCAGAAGGCCGCGCTGGCCAAGGCCGAGAAGATCGCCGCGCAGGCCACGCCGGAGAATTTCGCCAAGCTGGCGGAGCAGGATTCGGACGACCTCGGCTCCAGGCGCCAGGGCGGCGACCTGGGCTGGCTGGAGAAGGGCGTCACCAACGCGGCCTTCGACGAGGCGCTGTTCTCCCTGCAGAAGGGCCGGATCTCCAAGCCCGTGCTGTCCGACGAGGGCTACCACATCCTGTGGCTGCGCGACGTGCGCAGCGGCCAGGCCAAGCCGTTCGAGGAAGTGCGCGCGCAGCTGGTGCAGGAAGCCTCGTCGGGCGCGCGCGAGCGCAAGTACGCCGAGGTCGCCGGCAAGCTGGCGGACAAGACCTACCAGAACCCGGCCTCGCTGGAGCCGGCCGCGCAGGAGCTCGGGCTGACGATCAAGGACTCCGGGCTGTTCCCGCGCAGCGGCGGCAGCGGCATCGCGGCCGACCCCAAGGTGGTGCAGGCGGCGTTCTCCGACGACGTGCTGGCGCAGGGCAACAACTCCGGCCTGCTGGAGCTCGCGCCCAACCACGCGGTGGTGATCCACGTCGACCGGCACGTGCCGGCCGCGGCCAAGCCGCTGGCGGAAGTGCGCGACGCGGTGCGCCAGAAGATCCTGGACGAGCGCGTCGCCGCGGCCGCGAAGAAGCAGGCCGACGAGCTGCTGCGGCGCCTGGAGAAGGGCGAGGACATGGCCGCGCTCGCCGCGTCCGCCGGCGCCAGCGTGCAGAGCGCGGCCGGCGCCGTGCGCATGCAGCCGGACGTGCCGCAGCCGGTGCGCGAGGCGGCGTTCCTGCTGCCGCATCCGAAGCCGGGCGCATCCGCGTTCCAGGCGGTCGCGCTGCAGGACGGCGGCTACGCGCTGCTCGCGGTGGACAAGGTGCAGGGCGCGGATGCCAGCAAGGTGTCGGCGCAGCAGCGCGAGATGCTGCGCCAGAGCATGATCCGCGCCTATGGCGAGGTGGCCACCGAGGGCTACCTCGACGCGCTGAAGAAGCGGACCGAGATCAAGGTCGCCAAGGACCGCATGTAGGCGAGGCGGTTGCGCTTGGATTCGGGAAGGGCGGCTCGGGCCGCCCTTCTTTTTTTCGGCGGACAGCCGAGCGGGGGCATGCCTTGTCATCGACTTGCACCGGCCAGGCGTGGCGAAGCGATAGAGCCGATTCGTCATCTTTCGAACCTGGCGGGCATGGCCCGCGGGATCGCTCCATTTCCGGAAGGCCCGGGCCTTCCGTGGAACGGCCATCAGCCCGGCTTTCGCCAACGGATGCCAGGCTTCCCGGCGCGCCTAGTTCCGGCGACCCGCCGCCGCCTGGCGCGCGGCCTGGATGCGCAGCTTCTGGCCGGGCTTGATGCGCCCGCCCTTGAGGTCGTTCCAGCGCTCGAGTTCCGCCACGCTGACGGTGTAGCGCCGCGCGATCTGCCACAGCGTCTCGCCCGCCTTCACCGTGTGGATGCGGCCGGCCGCGGCTGGCGGCCGCGGCAGCGCCGGCGTGTTCTCCAGGTCCGCCGTGACGGCCGGCCGCTCGTCGCCGCCCAGCGGCGGGATGCCCGGCGAGGCCGGCGCCAGCGCCGCGGTGAGGCTGGCCGGGCTGCCCGCCAGGGCTTCCTGGAGCTGCCCGGCATGGCTGCGCGGCAGCAGCAGGCGGGCGTCGCGCGGCGCGCTGGCCGCCGCGCCCAGGTAGCCCGCGTTGAGCTTGCGGACGTGCTCCACCGACATGCCGGCGTTCGCCGCCGCCTGCGCCAGCGGCAGCGGGCGATCGAGCTTCACCGTGGCGAGCTGCCGCTCCGGCGACAGGCCGGGCAGGGTCACGCCGAAGCGTTCCGGCGCGCGCACCACGCAGGCGATGGCCAGCAGCTTGGTGAGGTGCTCGCGCGTCACCGCGCGCACCGGCAGTCGCGGGATCGCCGGCTCGGCGGGCGGCATGCCGTGGCGGTCCACCAGCCGGCGCACGGAGAATTCGCCGGCGTTGTAGGCGTAGTCGGCCACGCGCCAGTCCTGGAACTGCCCGTAGTAGCGCCGCAGCATCGTCATCACCGCCTCGGTCGCCTCGGCGATGTCGAGCCGGGCATCGTAGTCCCTGCCGACGTGCAGGCCCATGTGGCGCGCGGTGACCGGCATGATCTGCCACATGCCGGCGGGCCGGCCGTTGCGGTGTCCCGGCGCGGTGCGGAACTCGCTCTCCACCCAGGGCAGCAGGCTGAACTCGCCGGCGACGCCGTGCGCGGCGGCGATCTTCTGCACGTAGGCCAGGCGCGGCAGCGCCTCGTCCATCTGCGCCTGGAAGCGCTGCGGGTCCTGCGTGTAGCGCCGCGCCCAGGCGGCGATGCCCGGATCGGCGTCGCAGTCGGCCATGGCGAAGCTGCCGCGCAGGCGTTCCCAGAAATCGGCCGGCGCCGGCTCGAACGGACTGTCGTCGGCGGACGGCGCGGGCGCCTGCGCCGCGGTCGCGGCGGGAGCCGGCGCGGGAGCGGGAGGCCGGCGCTCGGGACGCGGCGCGGGCGGCGTGGCGCAGGCGGCCAGCAGGGCGGCGAGCAGGACCGGCAGCGGGCGCAGGGCGTGCCTGGCCTGCCTCATGCGAACGCATCCTTGGCGGAGCGCAGGGCGGCGAAGCGGGCGACCCGGTCGCCGGCGCCGCTCCATGCCGCCACCGCGGCGCTGCCGGTGCGCAGGAAGGGGTTGCACGCCAGCTCGCTGGCCAGCGGCACCGGCACGCTCGGCATCCCGGCGGCGCGCTGGCGGGCGACCTCGTCGACGCGCGCGCGCAGCGCCTCGTTGGCGGGATCGACGGTGAGCGCGAAGCGCCCGTTCTGCGCGGTGTACTCGTGGCCGCAGCAGACCCGCGTGTCGCCGGGCAGCGAGGCGAGGCGGTCGAGCGAGGCGAGCATCTGCGCGGGCGTGCCCTCGAACAGGCGGCCGCAGCCCAGGCTGAACAGGGTGTCGCCGCAGAACAGCAGGCCTTCGCCGACGTAGGCGACGTGGCTGAGCGTGTGGCCGGGCACGGCGACGACGTCGAAGCCCGCCGCCGGCGCGTCGAACCCGATGCGGTCGCCATCGCCGACGCGATGCGTGGCCACGTCGATCCGTTCGTCGTCCGGCGCGTAGACCGGCGCGCCGTGGCGCTCGCGCAGGGCCGGCGCGCCGCCGACGTGGTCGGGATGATGGTGGGTGAGCAGGATGCCGCGCAGGCGCCATCCGTGCGCGGCCAGCGCCCGTTCCACCGGCGCGGCCTCGCCGGGATCGACCACGAGCGCCTGGCCGTCGTCGTCGTGCAGCAGCCAGATGTAGTTGTCGGCGAGCGCCGGTAGCGGTACGACGTGCAAGAAGGCCTCCGCAGCGTTTTCGTATCGACTGGCGCAGGCGTCCCGGCTTGCGCGAAGCCGGGGACTATAGAAGGCGCGCCGGGCCTGGTCGTTAGCGTGGCGTTAAAGACGCGGCGGCCGTTCATGCCTGTGCGGCGCTTCATGTCCGGGCCGCGATCCGTGCCGCGCAAGCCGTTACACTGCCGGCATACCCGCCTTGCCGGAGCCGAAGACCAGCGCATGCCCGCACGCGACCACGACATCTACGCCAGCCCGCCCATGCGTGGCCTGCTGGCCGACGAGATCGCGGCGCTGCTGCCGGACCTGCAGCGCTGCGCGGGCACCAGCGCGCTGCAGATTTCCGCCGCGCCGGGCATGGCGCCGCCGTCGCTGCCGATGCTCGGCCACTGGGTGCGCCTGCACGTCAACGGCGGCCGCTACCACGGCGACCTCTCGGCGCAGGTGGACGAGCCGCTGCCGTTCCTCGCCGATGCGTTCGGGCTGGTGCTGCTGCGCCACGCGACGGAGGCGGTGGCCGCGCCGACGCGCCTGCTCGGCGAGGTCGCGCGCGTGGTCGCGCCCGGCGGCCTGCTCGCGCTCACCGGCGTGCATCCGCTCAGCGGCTGGCTGCCGTGGTGGCTGTGGCGCGCGCGGCAGGGAGGGTTGTCGCTGCCGGTGCCGCTCGGGCTGGAAGGCTGGCTGCGCGGCGCGGATTTCGTCATCGAGCGCGCGCAGCGGGTGGGCCCGCCGTGGCCAGGCGTGGCGTCGCCCGCGGGGCGGCGGAGCCTGCTCGGCGGCGGCTACCTGCTGCTGGCGCGCAAGCGCCGCCCGGCCACGCCGGCCGTGCGGCTGAAGCCGCGGCCGCTGGTGCAGCCGGTGGGCTCCGGCCTCGCGCCGGGTGCCCGGCGCGGCGCGGCGATGCAGACCCAGGGAACGACACGAATCCATCCATGACCGAAGTCGAAGCTTTCACCGACGGCGCCTGCCTCGGCAATCCCGGGCCCGGCGGCTGGGCCGCGCTGCTGCGCGCCAGGGGCACCGAGCGCCTGCTCAGCGGCGGCGAGCCCGCCACCACCAACAACCGCATGGAGCTGATGGCCGCGATCGGCGCGCTGGAGGCGCTCAAGCGCCCGTGCAAGGTGCGGCTCACCACCGATTCGCGCTACGTGATGCAGGGTATCGAGGAATGGGTGCCGCGCTGGCGCGCCAACGGCTGGCGCACCGCCGACAAGAAGCCGGTGAAGAACCAGGACCTGTGGCAGCGGCTCGCCGCCGCCGCCGAGCCGCACGTGGTGCGCTGGCAGTGGGTGAAGGGCCACAATGGCCACGCGGAGAACGAGCGCGTCGACCGGGCCGCGCGCGAGCAGGCCGAACACTACAAGGGCAACGCATGAGGCAGATCGTCCTCGACACCGAAACCACCGGCCTGGAGGTGCGCCAGGGCCACCGGCTGATCGAAATCGCCTGCGTGGAGCTGGTCGAGCGCCGTCCCACCGGACGCCACTGGCAGACCTACCTCAACCCCGACCGCGCCATCGACGAGGGCGCGCGCCAGGTCACCGGCATCGAGGACGAGTTCCTGCTCGACAAGCCGCGCTTCGCGGACGTCGTGGACGACTTCCTCGCCTTCATCGACGGCGCCGAGCTGATCATCCACAACGCCAGCTTCGACGTGGGCTTCCTCGACGCCGAGCTGGCGCGCATCGGCCCGCACATGGGGCGCATCGCCGACCGCTGCGGCGTGCTGGACACGCTGGCGATGGCGCGCGAGCGCTACCCCGGCCAGCGCAACAGCCTGGACGCGCTGTGCAAGCGCCTGGGCGTGGACAACTCCGCGCGCGACCTGCACGGCGGCCTGATCGACGCGCAGCTGCTGGCCGACGTCTACCTGGCGATGACCTCCGGCCAGGTGGCGCTGAACTTCGGCTTCGAGAGCGTCGCGGAGGAGCGCAGCTACGCGGTGGTGACGCCGGTGACGCCGCTGCGCCGCCCGCGCGTGCTGCGCGCGGACGCCGCCGAGCTGGCCGCGCACGAGGCGCGGCTGGACGCGCTGGACAAGGCACCGGGCGGCAGCCTGTGGCGGCGCGAGCCGGCGGCGGAGAGCGCGGTCAGCTGATCCGCACCAGCACGGCGGTGATGTTGTCGCTGGCGCTGCCTTCCAGCGCCGCCAGCAGCAGGTGGTCGACGCATTCCTGCGCGGCCAGCTCGCCGCGCGCGAGCACGCGCGCGATCGCCTCGTCGTCCAGCGACTCGTTCAGCCCGTCGCTGCACAGCAGGAAGCCGGCGCCGGGCTCGATGCGCCCGCGCGCCATGCCGATGTGCAGCTGCTCCTGCCGGGTGACGCCCAGCGCCTGGGTCAGCACGTTGCGCTGCGGGTGGCGCGCCGCCTGCGCCGGGTCGAGGCGGCCGGACGCCACCAGCTCCTCCACCAGCGAGTGGTCGTGGCTGATCCGGCGCAGCTCGCGCCGCCAGCGGTAGGCGCGGCTGTCGCCCACCCACACCGCCTCGTAGGCCTCGCCGAGCAGGCGCAGCGCGACCAGGGTGGTGCCCATCGGCAGCGCCACGCAATCGCGGTTCTCCTCCAGCAGCCGCTGGTTGGCCTCGCGCACCGCCTCGGCCAGCGCATGGCCCTGCGCGACGCGCTCGGCCATCGTGTCGCGCGCGATCGCCGCCGCCACCTCGCCGTGCTGGTGCCCGCCCATGCCGTCGGCGACCAGGAACAGCCCCAGCGCGGCGTCGGCGTAGTAGGTGTCCTCGTTGTGCGCGCGGCGCAGCCCGACGTGGGTTCCGTGTCCGAATTCGATCATGGCGGCTGGCGGTTTCTGGAAGCGCAGCATGCCGCATGCGCAAGGGATGCGCAAAAGCCTGGCGGGCGGCTCGACCGACGTTGGCGACAGGGGCGCCGAGCGTCATCCGCGACTTCGGCTTGCCCGCGTTTTTTGCGCTATGGCGCCCCTGCGTGTCCGTTCCGGAAGGCCCTGTCGAATCCGGGCCGGATTCTTCCTCCGGCGATGGCGGGGCAGGATGCGTTTGCGCTTCCGGGCCAGGCGGAGTCCGGGCACGCCCGGCCGCGGATCAGTGTTCCCAATGCAAAGAGCGGTTCCTTGCCTGATCGGTGCGATGCTGCCTCGCCACGTCCAGCCATGCCACGTCACGTGACTGGCGCGTCCCGCCGGACGAGTGAGGAGCCCGCATGGAGATCGCTCCTCGAGGCCCGAATGCGAGGATGCGATGGCGGCCATGATCTGAGCGCCTGTTCACGATCTCCGAGTATCCCCCCATGAAACGTCATCCCGGCGAAAGCTGGGGTCCAGCGTCGTCGAGGGAACGTCACCGGATGACCAGCCCTTCGGCTGTTGAAAAGCGCCTCCTGCCTTCGCAGGGATGACGGCGAGGGAATGGCCGGACCGACGGTAGATCGTGGACCGGCTCCGGGAGAGGCGGTTCGCTGACGGCAAAGATCGCCCCGCTTCCGGTAGGCGGCGGTGGATGGCGCGCCATCGTCGGCATCGCCGGCCTCCGAGAATGCCGCGATGCGGTCGGAAATCGATGCGGCTGGAAATCATTGCCCACGTCGAGAGCTTGGCCCAAGGAAGGCCGGGCGCATTAATTTGCGAATGTAACATTATAACGTTACGATCCAGGCCATGGCGAGGAAAGTGATCGCGGCTGATCGAAGGCGGAGCGACTGATGTCCGTGGCGGATCGGATGGAACGGCTTGTCGTCGCTCCGCCGGGCGCGGACGGCCGCGGCATGACGCCGTTGCGCCGCGAGGTGCTGCAATTCATCACCGGCCACGCGCGACCGGTGAAGGCATACGACCTGCTCGACGCGCTGCGGCGACGCCATCCCGGCCTGCAGCCTTCCTCCGTCTACCGCGCGCTGGATTTCCTGATCCGGCAAGGCCTCGTCCGCCGCCTCGGCACGCTCCGGGCCTATGCCCGCAGGGAGGCGGCGCGCGACGAAGCGATGGTGGTCTACATCTGCCGCCGTTGCCGGCGCACGTGCGAACGGGACGGGATCGAGCTGCATGGCGTGGTGTCGGCCCAGGCGGACCGGCTCGGCTTCCGCCCGCACGGCGGGCCGCTCGAAGTCAAGGGGTTGTGCGCGGCGTGCGCCGCGGTCCTCGCGGCGTCCGGCTGACCGCAACAAGTGCACGCTTTGCGCGATTCCTTGGCGACAAGAGCTTGCGGATTGAGTGTAACGATATAACATTACGCTCGAATCTTCGTCCGACCTGTTTTTCCAGACCCGGGGAGCAACCCATGCGCAAGACCCTCATCGCCATCGCCCTCACCACGGCCCTGGGCGCCTCGATGCCCGCGCTCGCGGGCGAGACGCCGCCCGGCACGGCCGACGCCTCCGGCCAGGAGACGCGCGCCGCCAAGGTGCAGAACCTGGAAGGCGTGGTGGTCACCGCGGTGCCGCTGGGCCAGACCGCCGACCAGATCGTGCAGCCGGTCGCCGTGCTGGCCGGCTCGCGGCTGGACGACGCCAAGGGCGTTTCGCTGGGCGAGACCGTCTCGTCCATCCCCGGCGTGCAGACCACGGCGCTGGGCACGGCCGTGGGCCGGCCGGTGATCCGCGGCCTCGACGGCCCGCGCATCTCGGTGCTGGAGAACGGCCTGGCCTCGCAGGACGTGTCCAACGTGAGCCAGGACCACGCGGTCACGCTGGAGCCGTTCCTGGCCGACCAGATCGAGGTGCTGAAGGGGCCGGCCACGCTGCTCTACGGTTCCGGCGCCATCGGCGGCGTGGTCAACGTGGTGGACGGCCGCGTGCCCGAGCACGCGCCCGCCAACGGCCTGGCCGGCCGCGCGGAGGTGCGCGCCGACAGCGTGTCCGACGGCAGGACCGGCATGTTCCGCCTGGACGGCGGCAACGACGGCTTCGCGCTGCACGCCGACGGCATGCGCCGCGACAACGACAGCTACGACATTCCCGGCGGCACGCTGGCCAACAGCCAGGTGAAGACCACCGCCGGCTCGGTGGGCGCCTCGCTGCTGGGCAGCTGGGGCTACCTGGGCGCCTCGGTGGCGCGCTTCATGGACCACTACGGCAGCCCCGCCGAGCCGGGCGACCCGGAGGAGGGCGAGGCGCCGGTCACGATCAAGATGGCGCAGACCAACTACAACCTCAAGGGCGGGCTGGTCGAGCCGTTCGCGGGCATCGCCAGGATCGAGTTCAACCTGGGCCACAACGCCTACCAGCACGTCGAGTACGACGGCGACGAGCCCGGCACCACCTTCACCACGCACAGCAACCAGGGCCGCCTGGTGGTGACGCACCAGCCGCTGGCCGAATGGCAGGGCGCCTTCGGCGTGCAGACCGAGCACCGCCGCTTCACCGCGGTCGGCGACGAGACCTTCGTGCCGCCGACGACCACCAAGGACGTCGGCGTGTTCCTCACCGAGCAGCGCGAGTTCGGCCCGCTCAAGCTGGAGCTGGGCGCGCGCACCGACCGCCAGACCAGCGAGCCGGAAGGCGCGCCCAAGCGCGACTTCTCGCCGACCAGCTTCTCCGCCGGCTTAGCCTGGCGCTTCGCCGACCGCTGGCACCTGACCCTGAACCTCGACCGTGCCCAGCGCGCGCCGGCCGAGGAGGAGCTGTTCGCCAACGGCCCGCACGACGCCTCCGCGACGTTCGAGATCGGCAACCCGGACCTCGACAAGGAGACCTCCAACCAGGCCGAGCTGGGCCTGCACTTCCACGGCGACGTGGTGGAGGGCAAGGTGGCGGCGTACTACAACCGCTACAAGGACTTCATCTACCTCGCCGATACCGGCGAGGTGGACGACGACCTGCCGGTGCGCGTCTGGTCGCAGGCCGACGCCAAGTTCCGCGGCGCGGAGGCGGAGGCCACCTTCCACCTCGCCAAGGGCGCGGGCGGCAACTGGGACCTGCGCGTGTTCGGCGACACCGTGCGCGCCACCCTGTCGCACGGCGGCGGCAACGTGCCGCGCATCCCGGCCGGGCGCCTGGGCGGCCAGCTGAGCTGGAGCGCCGACGCGCTGCGCGCCAGCCTCGGCGCGGTGCGCTACTTCAAGCAGGACAAGACGGCGCCGTTCGAGACCGAGACCGCCGGCTACACCCTGGTCAACGCGCACTTCGCCTGGACCTTCCACGACGACGGCCGCAGCCAGTGGGAGGCCTTCGTGGACGGCAACAACCTGACCAACCAGACGGCGCGTCCGGCCACCTCGCTGTTCAAGGACGTGGCGCCGCTGCCGGGACGCAACGTGTCGGTGGGGCTGCGCGCCTTCTTCTAGGAAAGGCAGACCGGCCGGCCGCACATGGCCGCGCGGCCGGCGCCGCCGCGTGAGGTCCGGCGCCGCCCCGGCGCGCCGGGCGCGGCGGCGATGCCTCAGTGCGTGCGCGGCGGCGCGTAGCTGCCGCCGGGCTCGATCGTGGTCACGTAGGGGCCGTTCCAGTCGCGGTCGAAGATCGAGGCCAGCGTCCTCGCGGGCCCGGCGCCGTGCACGAACACCGAGGCGTCCACGCTGACGTTGAAGTAGCTCCATTCCCAGTTGCCGGTGCCGATGCAGGCGCTGCGGTCGTCGGCGACCGCGTACTTGGCGTGCTCGACCCGCGCGTAGGGAATGAAGCCCTGCGGCGAGGGCGGCAGCCGGCTGAACTTGACGGTGACGTTGGGCAGCGCGGCCAGGCTCTTGAGGTAGGACTGCATCGGTTCCCCCAGCGCCCAGTCGGCGACGATGATGCGCACCTCCACGCCGCGCGCCGCCGCGTCGCGCAGGGCGGCGTCGACGTCCGGCCACCAGCCCCTGGGGCCGTACTGCCGGATGGCCGAGAGCGTCATCACCTGGATGCGCAGCACGCGCCGGCTGGCTTCGATCATGTGCACCAGCGCGGGCTGCTCGGCGGTGACCCAGGCCGGCGCCAGGGATGGCGGGCTGAAGGCGGGGAAGGCGGTCAGCGGGTCGCCGCCGCCGGCGTCCAGCAGCACCGGGTCGCGTTCGGTGGCCGGCGCGAAATCCGGCGCCCGCATCGCCGCCGACGCCGCCTTGGGCAGGTCGGGGTCGCCGGCCACTTGCCAGTCGAAGTCGAAGACCGCGCCGAAGGTCCGCGCGAAGCGCGTATCGCGGACGCGCGCGCCGATCTCGTGGATCTCCTCCAGCGCGCGCCAGTCCCAGTTCGGGCTGCCAAGGAACACCTCGGTGCCGTCGACCACCATGTACTTGGCATGCAGCACGCCGCCGGTGAGCGCGTCCGCCGGCAGCGCGCGGACCGCGACGCCGGGGACCTTGCGCAGGCGCTCGACGCTGGCCGGGTTGCTTGCCAGGAAGCTGTGGTCGACCAGGAGGCGCACCGTGACGCCGGCCCTGGCGCGCGCGGCCAGCGCGTCGAGCACCGGCGCCAGCGCACCGCCGCCGCCCGGCTTTTCCGCGATGTAGAAGGCGGCGATGTCGATGCGCTGCCGGGCGCCCTGGATCATCCGCAGCCACACCGCCTGCGTGCGCGGCACGCCCGGCTCGCCGTAGACGGTGGCCGTGGGCACGCTTTCGACGATCTGGAAATCCGCGCGGCCGGATTCGGCGGCCGACGCCGCAGACGCAGCCAGCGGGGCGGCCAGGAGCAGGCGGAGGCCGAGGCCCAGGAAGCGCGGCATCGTGTCCGCGTTCGCGCAGGACCGGGCGCGGTCTCCGGCGAACCGGGCCGGATGGCGGGCAATGGCTGCCGTGGATTTTTTCATGGGGTGCCTGTAGCGGGGCCTTGGCGGGGACGTCGTGCCGCGCTTCGATGCCGGGGTGACGACGCGGCGATGGCGCAGGTGTGATCCTGCAGTTCGTCGCTGCTGCCGCGGTCGCCGCCGGACGGGTCGGCGCGGCCGCTGAGCAGGATGAAGCCGGGCCTGCCGTCGGCGGCGCGGGCGCCGACCACGGCCAGGCTGTGCTGCGCCATGCGGTCGCCGGCGGGCAGCGCGGCCGCCAGCGACTTGAAGGGATCGACCGGCAGCGTCCCGCCGGCGACCCATCTCGCCCAGTACGCATGCCCGTGCGGCGGCAGGGGCTCCTCCAGCCGGCGCCATGGCCCGGCGAGGGTCGGCAGCAGGCGGTGCAGCGCGTCGTGCACGTCGGGCCGGATGCAGTCGACGTGGATGTGCAACTGGTCCTGCGAGCGGCCGTAGGCGGAGTTCACCGCCAGGATCACCTCGTCGCGGGGCAGGCGGCGATGCAGGGCCGCCTCCAGGTACAGGCGGGCGGTCCACGCGGCGGCGAAGTAGTCGGGCGCGCCCGGCGCCAGCAGGGCCGGGCTCTCGATGCCCGTGACGCGGGCGAGCGGCAGCACCAGGTACTGGTAACGTCCCACCCTGTCCTTGAGCACGGCATGGGTGCCGTTCGCGTCGACCTCGGCGCACGGGGCGGGCGGATAGGTGCCGCGCGCCGCGGCCGCCGCGCAGGCGTCGTGGATCTTGCGCCAGAGCGCGTCGCGGTCCGCGCTCCCGGCGGGCGTCGCGCGCGGTTCCTTCGCGTGCGCGGCCACGAGCGCGCCCAGGCAGGCCATCGTCAGCATCGCCCGTCTGGCGACGCCCGGGATCACCGAAGCGCCGTGGGCATCGCCAAGCCGGCGAGGGACGGGAGCGGTCCGTGATGCGTGCATGGCGTCACCGGCACATCGCGGGCAATCTTTCCAGGTCGTCGTGGATGGAGGCCGCCAGCCGCGCCGCCGTCTGCGCGTCGGCGGCCGGCGCATCGTGCAGGCCAGCCGCGCAGGTCTCCTGCAGGCGGCGGCGCAGCGTGGCGCGCAGCCCCAGGCACTCCCAGGCGCGCTCGGCATCCAGCGGGAGCACCGCGTAGACGATGGACGTGCAGGGATCGGCGCCGCGCTCGCCCAGGTCGCGGCCGGCGACGTCGGGCGGCGGCGCGTCCAGGCCCGGATCGAAGTAGCTGTCCGGGAAGGCGGCCGCGTAGCGCTCGGGGTCCAGCGTGGCCCGGTAGCGCCCGATGGCGACGTCCAGCGGGCGGCCGCACGGCGCGGTCGCGGCGAGCCGGCGGATCAGCGCGTAGGCCGCGCCGCGCAGCTCGGGCCGCCCTTGCAGCGCGACCGTGGCGCCGTCCAGCACCGGCAGGTGCGCGGCCACCGCCATGCGCGCCAGCTCGTGGGCATGTGCCGGGGCGCAGCGGTCGCGCAGGCTCGCCGCGAGCAGAAACGCGAGATCGTGCGCGAAACCGTCGTGCGCGAGCAGCAGCGCGGCCAGCGCGTCCCGTTGCGCCGGCGCGAGCAGGGCGCCGCCATCCAGCGTCGACGGGGCCGGCGGGTGCGCCGGGGCGACTTGCGCCCGCGGATGCGGCATCTGCATGGGCCACCCGCGCAGGCCGGCCAGCCAGCCGGCGGCGACGCCGACCGCCAGCGCGCCGGCGGCCAGCGCCATCGTCAGCGCGACGTGCCGGCGCGGCGATGCCGGCGGCGGCGTCACGAAACCCGCCGGCGGGCTGGTGTCCATGCGGGAAACGGGTCGGGCATGCGCGCCCAGGCCGTCGGACCCGCGCGCCATTCCTCCTCGCGCAGCAGGCAGCGGTCGAGCGCGGCGCGGATCGCGCGCTCGGGCAGGTCCACGCCGATCAGCACCAGTTCCTGGCGGCGGTCGCCGTAGGGCGACGTCCACTGGCGCGCCAGCGCCGCCCGCTGTCCGGCATCGGGCAGCTCGTCGGCGCCGGGCGGCGGCACGTCCAGGTCGGCCGCGGCGAACGGGCGGCGCAGCCCGTCGCGCACGCGCCGCCGGCTGGCCCACCAGTGGCCGGCGGGGCGCGTCTCGGTGGCGCCGCCGGCGATCGCCAGCTCGCCGACCCAGTCCATGCGGCTGGCCAGCCAGAAGAAGCCCTTGGCGCGCAGCACGCCGGGTATCCCGCGCAGCAGCAGGTCCTGCAAGCGCGCCGGGTGGAACGGCCGCCGCTGCGCGTAGACGAAGCTGGCGATGCCGTAGGCCTCGGTCTCGGGGGTGTGCTGGCCCATCAGCTCCTTCACCCAGCCGGGCGCGGCCTGCGCGCGTTCGTAGTCGAACAGCCCGGTGTCGAGCACCTGCTCCAGCGGCACGCGGCCGCGCTCGGCCTCGACGATGCGCGCGTCGCGGTTGAGCGCGCGCAGCACCCGGCGCAGCAGCGCGCGGCCGGCCTCGTCCATCGCGTCGGATTTGTTGATCACCAGCACGTCGGCGAACTCGACCTGCTCGGTGAGCAGCTGCACCAGGGCGCGCGCGTCGCCGTCGCCCGCCGTCTCGCCGCGGTCGGCCAGGCGGTCGGTCGAGCCGAAGTCGGCGAGGAAGCGGCCGCCGTCCACCACGGTGACCATGGTGTCCAGCCGCGCCACGTCGGCCAGGCTGAAGCCGTCCGCGTCGCGCACGTGGAAGGTCGCCGCCACCGGCAGCGGCTCGCCGATGCCGGTGGACTCGATCAGCAGGTAGTCGAAGCGGCCCCCGGCGGCGAGCCGGCGCACCTCGCGCAGCAGGTCGTCGCGCAGGGTGCAGCAGATGCAGCCGTTGCTGAACTCGACCAGCTTCTCCTCGGTGCGGCTGAGCGCGCCGCCGTCGCGCACCAGCGCGGCGTCGACGTTGATCTCGCTCATGTCGTTGACGATCACCGCCACGCGGCGGCCCTCGCGGTTGGCGAGGATGTGGTTGAGCAGGGTGGTCTTGCCGGCGCCGAGGAAGCCGGACAGCACGGTGACGGGCAGGCGCGGGGCGCTCATTCGGCGGCTCCCGCGCGTGCCGTGTCCCGTTGCGCCTGCCAGCGCGCGATGGCGTCCTGCACGAAGGGCGCGACCAGCACGTTCTCGGTGGCGAGGACCGACCAGGTATCGCCGCGCAGCACCTCGCGCATGTAGCGCTCGTGCTCGCGGTCGACGTCCAGCCCCGAATCGTTCGAGTGGGCGCCGGCGTCGTCGCGCACCTCCAGCCAGTACAGCACGTGCGGGTCGCGCGCGGGGTCGCGGAACATCGCCTCCACGTACATGTGCTCGCGCGCCAGCGTCGCCACCGCATCGTCGTGGCGCGCGTGCAGGAAGCGCTGCCAGTCGGCGTAGCGGCCGAGCCCGTCGTCGCGGATCTCGACGCGGTGCAGGCGCACCTGCAGCGGATGGCGCAGCGCGGGCGGCGCGCCGCCGGCATCGCCGGCCCAGGCCTGCACCAGGGCGAGCAGGGCGATGCCGGCGAGCAGTCCGGCGAGGAAGGCGCTGCGGGGCTTGGACATGGCGATCGCTCTCATTCGAAGGCGTTCCTCAGGTTCTGCATGTCGTCGTCGCTGTAGGGCGTCAGCACGGCGTCGTGCATGGCGTAGGCGGAGGCGGCCATGCTGTTGCGCGTGGTCTCGATTCTCAGCACGCCCTTGAGCCAGAACGGGTCCCACAGCTGCGGCGCGTCCACGCCGCGGGCCAGCGTGACGTGCACCATCATGTTCGGGGGCGGCGGCGGCACGTGGATGCAGGCGCCGTAGAAGGGCACGAAGAAGAACTCGTTCATGCGGCCGGCGTCGTCCGAACCCAGCGGCACCACGTAGCCGGGCAGGCGCACCTTGCGGCCGTCGAGCGCGGCCACGGTGTGCAGGGTGCCGAACTGGCTGCCGCGGCGGTTGCCGATGTGCAGCACCGGCGGCGCCTTGTCGAGCAGGGCGACGTCCTCGGCGGGCAGCATGTGCGTCCATTCCAGCTCGGCGTAGCCGTCCGCGTCGGCGTCGCCCAGCGTGCCGGGCGGCAGGCCGTCGCGCGCGGCCGTCGCGTTGCGCTCGGCGGCCAGGCCCTGCGCGGCGAGGATGCCCGCGGCCTCGGCGCGCGCGCGGCGCGCGCGGCCTTCCGCGGCGGCGGCCTCGGCGCGGACCAGCACCGCCCGCGCGCTGGTGCCCGCGGGCGCGGGGCCGCCCGTCCCGCCGCCGCCGTGCCGCGAGCACGCGGCGAGCAGGCCGATGGCGAGGCAGGCGAAGCGGACGGGCCGGCGCATCACAGGCGCACCTGCAGGCCGTCGGCGAGCGAGCGCCGGTAGGCGATCCACGCCGGGATGCAGCCGGCGAGCAGGCCGAGCAGCACCACCGCGGCGAGCAGCAGGCATTCCTCGCCGGACGGCGGGCCGAGCGTCAGCAGGATGCCGTAGCGCCCGGCGACGAAGCCGCGCAGCGCGGCCAGCGCGGCGTACAGCAGGACCACGCCCAGCGCGGCGCCGGCCGCCGCCAGCAGGCCGGCCTCGAGCGCCAGCAGCGCGAACACCGTGCGCGCCGAGGCACCCACCGCGCGCAGGATCGCCATTTCGCGCCGGCGCTGGTCGAGCATGGTGAGCAGCGCGGTGAGCATGCCGCACAGCCCGGCCAGCACCACCATCGCGCTCACCGCGCGCAAGGCGTTCTCGGCGGTGCCGACCAGGCCCCAGAGCTGCCCCAGCGCCACGCCGGGCAGGATCGCCAGCAGCGGCTCGGCGGCGTAGTCGTTCACCGCGCGCTGCACGGCGAAGGCGGCCAGGCGCGACTTGAGGCCGACCAGGAAGGCGGTGACGCTGGTCGGCGTGAGGTCCATCGCGCGCGCCTGCGCGGCGCCGATCTCCATGCCGGGCAGGCGCATGCCCGAGCGCCAGTCCACGTGGATTGCCTCGATGCCGGCGAGGCTCACCATCACGGTGGCGTCCACCGGCGTGCCGGTCGGCGCGAGGATGCCGACCACGCGGAACGGCTTGTCCGCGTGCAGCATCTGCGGCCCGCCGCCGAAGCCGTGCGCGAGCACGATGCGCTGGCCCAGGCGGTAGTGCAGCTTGTCCGCGACCCGTGCGCCGATCACCGCGTCGTAGAGGTCGTCGAACGGCTTGCCGTCGGCGAAGCCCAGCGCGTGGCCGTCGCCGTAGCGGTAGCGCGTGAAGAAATCCGCGCTGGTGCCCATCACGCGGAAGCCGCGGTGCGAGTCGCCCAGCGAGATCGGCACGGTCCAGGCCACCTCGGGCAGGGCGGCGATCTCGCGGTAGCTCTGCCACGACACGTTGCTGGTGGCGTCGCCGACGTGGAACACCGCGTACAGCAGCAGGTTCACCGGCCCCGAGCGCGCGCCGACGATCAGGTCGGTGCCCGACACCGTGCTGGCGAAGCTGCTGCGCGCCTCGCGGCGCAGGCGTTCCACGCCGAGCAGCAGGAGCACGCTCAGCGCGATGGTCAGCACGGTCAGCGCGACCGCGAAGCGGCGCATGCGCATGCTTTTCACGGCGAGGACGAGCGTGCGCATGGTCAGGCGGCCTCCGCGCGCGCCGGCGCCGGCAGGCGCACGATGCGGTCGAAGTGCCGGGCCAGGGCCAGGTCGTGGCTGACGAACACCACGGCGCTGCCGTTGCGCCGGCACTCGGCCAGCAGCAGCGCGACGAAGGCGTCGCGGGCCTCGGCGTCCAGGGCCGAGGTCGGCTCGTCCGCCAGCACCAGCTCGGGGCTGCCGATCAGCGCGCGCGCCGCGGCCACGCGCTGCTGCTGGCCCACGCTGAGCGCGGCCACGCTCCTTCGTCGCAGCGGGGCGGCGTCCAGCCCCAGCGCGGCCAGCAGGCGCTCCGCCTCCGCGCGCGGCGTGCCGTGCAGGGCGGCGCAGGCGGTGCGCCGCGCGGAGAAGGCGCAGCCCAGCAGCACGTTGTCGACCAGGCCGAGATAGGGCAGCAGGTTGAACTGCTGGAAGACGTAGCCGACGTGGTCGGCGCGGAAGCGGTCGCGCTGCGCGGACGACAGGCCGGAGAGCACGGTGTCGAGCAAAACGACGCGGCCCTCGCGCGGCACGCCGACGCCGGCGAGCAGGCCGAGCAGGGTGCTCTTGCCGCTGCCGCTCGGGCCGCACACGAACACGCGCTCGCCGCGGGCGACGTCGAAATGCGGCAGCACCAGGACGTCGCGGCGGCCGTCCCAGGCGAAGCGCAGGTCGCGGCAGCTCAGCAAGGGCGTGAGTCCCCACGGGATCATGGGGCGAGCGCGACGCGGTGGTCGCCCGGGCCGAGCACCTGGCGATCCTGCCGCTGCGGCAGGACCAGGTTCACCACCACCTGCCGGGTGGCGGGGTAGCGGTCGGCCAGGCGGATGTCGATGTAGGCCAGCGCCTCGGGCGTGGCGCAGCGGTAGTCGTAGCGCGCGTCGATGTCCGCGTGCGCGTCCCCGCCATCGGCCGGCGGCGCGTCGTAGCCGTGCGGTTGCACGTCGGCATCGAGCAGCCGGCAATCCGCACCGGGAGCCGGCGACAGCCAGCCGGAAGGCGCGCGCAGCGCGGCCAGCACCGCTTCCAACCGCGCGCGCTCCTGCGCATCGTGCGGCGGGTGCTCGAAGCCCACCAGATTGGCGCCGGGCGCCTCGACCGCGATCTGCAGCGCCGGCCCATCCAAGGCGACGTCGACGGTGGCGATGCCGTGCACGTGCGGACCGTGCTGGCGCAAGGTCTGGGCGCGCACGCCGTCGGCCGGCATCGAAGCGGCGACCAGCAGGAGCGCGGCCGCATACCGTATCCGTTTCATGGCAGCCTCGGCGGAAAGGTTTGTAATGTTATAACATATCAAAATGAGCCGGATGGCAAGCCTCCCGACGCGGCCGACCGGCCTGCTCGACCGCGCCGGCGCGTTGTGGGCGGGCTTGTGCGCGCTGCATTGCCTGGCGTTGCCGCTGGCGTTCGTCGCCGCACCGGCACTGACGGCGGCGCTGTATTCCTTCCACGCGCCTCAGCACGGGCTGGCCATCGCGCTGTTGCGCGCGATCAGCCTGGAACCCTGGTTCATCGGCATCAGCGCCGCGGTCAGCGGGCTGGCCATCGGCCACGGCGCCTATTGGCACCGCCGTTGGCCGCCCGTCGTGCTGGCGCTGGCCGGCGTGGCTTCGCTGGCCCTGGCCTGGTTCGGGCGCCTGGCCTTCGACGGCTGGGCGCACTTGATCGGCATCGGGCTGGGCGGTGCGTTGCTGGTCGGTGCGCACTTGTGGAACTTGCGCTTGCTGGCGCGGCTGCGCCGTAGCTGATGCGTCGTCACGGCTCGTTCTCGAACCGGATGGCGCAGTGCCATGTGTTGTTGCCCCTAGGACCATGCCCGCATGTGCAGGAGCGCGTCGCGCGCGGCGACCAGTGCGCCCTACAGCCCCGGAGCCTTCGAGCAGCGGAAATCGCCCGGAAACCCGCGCAGTTCCTCGTCCCTAGCAGTCGTCCGCACACAAGCGGTCTGTATCGTAGGGACGAAAGTAGGGACTATGGACGTCAGGCAAGAAAAAAGCCGCTTAATCCAGCGGCTTATTTCGACTTTTGGCGGAGAGGGTGGGATTCGAACCCACGGTACGGTTACCCGTACGCCTGATTTCGAGTCAGGTACATTCGACCACTCTGCCACCTCTCCAAAGCGGAGCGTGTGGTCCACGCGAGCCGGCGATTTTACGTGAGGGCAGCGGCGGCTGACAACTGCCCGCCGCCGCGGCCGGCCCGGCCGGCCGCGGCGGCTTCCGGGCGGGTCAGCCGGCCTTCTTCTTCGCCAGCCGCAGCCAGGTGTCCACCACGGTGTCGGGGTTCAGCGACACCGACTCGATGCCCTGGTCCATCAGCCACTCGGCCAGGTCCGGATGGTCGCTCGGGCCCTGGCCGCAGATGCCCACGTACTTGCCCTTCTCGCGGGCGGTCTTGATCGCCATGGCCAGCAGTTTCTTCACTGCCGGGTCGCGCTCGTCGAACAGGCCGGCGACGATGCTGGAGTCGCGGTCCAGGCCCAGGGTGAGCTGGGTGAGGTCGTTGGAGCCGATGGAGAAGCCGTCGAAGATCTCCAGGAACTCGTCGGCGAGCAGGGCGTTGGAGGGCACCTCGCACATCATGATGACCTTGAGGCCGTGCTCGCCCCGCTTCAGGCCGTTCTTCGCCAGCACCTCGATGACCTTGCGGCCTTCGCCCAGGGTGCGCACGAACGGGATCATCACCCACACGTTGTCCAGGCCCATCACCTCGCGCACGCGCTTGACCGCCTTGCACTCCAGGCCGAACGACTCGGCGAAGCCCGGGTCGACGTAGCGGCTGGCGCCGCGGTAGCCGATCATCGGGTTTTCCTCGCGCGGCTCGTAGCGCGCGCCGCCGATCAGGCCGGCGTATTCGTTGGACTTGAAGTCGGACAGGCGCACGATCACCGGCTTGGGGAACACCGACGCGGCGATGGTGGCGATGCCCTCGGCGAGGCGGTCCACGTAGAACGACACCGGGTCGGCGTAGCCGGCCATGCGCTCGTCGATCTTCTTCTTGGTCTCGGCATCCTGTTTCGCGTATTCCAGCAGCGCCTTCGGGTGCACGCCGATGTGGCTGGCGATGATCATTTCCAGGCGCGCCAGGCCGATGCCGGCGTTGGGCAGCATGCCGAAGTCGAAGGCGCGTTCCGGGTTGGCCACGTTCATCATGATCTTGAGCGGGGCTTCCGGCATGTCGCCGAGGTCGGCGGTGACGCGGTCGAACTTGAGCCGGCCCTCGTAGATCACGCCGGTGTCGCCCTCGGCGCAGGACACGGTGACCTCCGCGCCGTCCGGGATGGTGTCCAACGCGTTGCCGGTGCCGACCACGGCGGGCACGCCCAGCTCGCGCGCGATGATCGCCGCGTGGCAGGTGCGGCCGCCGCGGTTGGTGACGATGGCGGCGGCGCGCTTCATCACCGGCTCCCAGTCGGGGTCGGTCATGTCGGCGACCAGCACGTCGCCGGGCTGCACCTTGTTCATGTCGGCCAGCGAGCGGATCACGCGCGCCTTGCCGGCGCCGATCTTCTGGCCGATGGCGCGGCCCTCGGCCAGCACCTTGCCCTTCTCGCCGAGGTGGAAGCGCTCCAGCTGGGTGGCGTGCGAGCGCGACTTCACCGTCTCCGGGCGCGCCTGCACGATGTAGAGCTTGCCGGTGCGGCCGTCCTTCGCCCACTCGATGTCCATCGGGCGGCCGTAGTGCTGCTCGATCACCAGCGCCTGCCTGGCCAGCTCCTGCACGTCCTCGTCGGTGATGCAGAACCTGTTGCGCAGCCCGGCCGGGGTCTCCTCGATGCGCACGCGCTCGCCGGGCCGGTCCGAATAGACCATGCGCTGCTGCTTGGCGCCGAGGCTGCGGCGCAGCACCGCCGGCTTGCCTTGCTTGAGCGTGGGCTTGAACACGTAGAACTCGTCGGGGTTCACCGCGCCCTGCACGACCATCTCGCCCAGGCCGTAGGAGCCGGTGACGAACACCACGTCGCGGAAGCCGGACTCGGTGTCCAGCGTGAACAGCACGCCGGAGGCGCCCACGTCCGAGCGCACCATCAGCTGCACGCCGGCGGAGAGGAACACGTTCTCGTGCGCGAAGCCCTGGTGCACGCGGTAGGCGATGGCGCGGTCGTTGTAGAGCGAGGCGAACACCTCCTTGACCTTGCGCAGCACGTCGTCGATGCCGACCACGTTGAGGAAGGTCTCCTGCTGGCCGGCGAAGGAGGCGTCCGGCAGGTCCTCGGCGGTGGCGGAGGAGCGCACGGCCACGGCGACGTCCTCGGCGCCGGCGTCCTTGCACAGCTTGGCGTAGGCCGCGCGGATGGCCTGCTCCAGCTCGGCGGGCAGGGCGGTCTCGACGATCCAGCCGCGGATCTCCTTGCCGCCGGCGACCAGCGCGTCGACGTCGTCCACGTCCAGCGTCTTGAGCCGCTCGGCGATGCGCGCCGCCAGCCCGCTCTTCTCCAGATACCGCTGGAACGCGCCGGCGGTGGTGGCGAAGCCGCCCGGCACCGACACACCCAGCTTGGCGAGGTTGCCGATCATTTCGCCCAGCGAGGCGTTCTTGCCGCCGACCTTGCCGAGGTCGGTCATGCGCAACTGGTCCAGCCAAAGCACGAGGTCGTTCAAGGGAGTCTCCTTACGAGGGGAAGCGGCGGTGGTCATGCGGTCCCGCGCAGGCCGGAAGCGGCCTGCAAAGAACTGGTATTGTCCGCTGCGGATGGTGCGCGGCACAAGAAGACCATTCCGCCGGGCCGCCTTGCCAGCTGCATACCAGTCAGCGCGGAGTCAAGCGAGGACAGGCCTGCGCGCTTGCGCTAAGGTGCCGTGCAATCCAGCGCGCGCGTCCGGGAAACCCCATGCAACGTACGGTGTTCTTCATCTCCGACTCCACTGGTATTACCGCGGAGACGATCGGCAACAGCATCCTCGCCCAGTTCGACGGCGTGCAGTTCGACAAGCACCGGCTGCCGTTCATCGACGACGCGCAGAAGGCCGAGTCGGCCGCCCTGCGCATCAAGACGCGCTACGCGCAGACCGGCGAGCGCCCGATCGTGGTGAACACCATGGCCGACCGCTCGCTGTGCGAGATCGTGGCCGCCAGCGGCGCGCTGATGCTGGACGTGTTCGCGCCGTTCATCGGGCCGCTGGAGGAGGAGCTGGGCGCCAAGCGCTCGGGCGCGGTGAACCGCTCGCACGGCCTGGTCGACTTCGAGAAGTACGAGGCGCGCATCAACGCCACCAACTACGCGCTGTCGCACGACGACGGCATGGACGTGGACTACTCGCAGGCCGACCTGATCCTGGTCGGGGTGTCGCGCTCGGGCAAGACGCCGACCTGCCTGTACATGGCCTTGCATTACGGCGTGAGCGCCGCCAACTATCCGCTGACCGACGACGACCTCGACAAGCTGGAACTGCCGGCGCGCCTGCGCCCCTACCGGGACCGGCTGTTCGGCCTCACCATCGACCCGCAGCGGCTGGCGCAGATCCGCGAGCAGCGGCGCCCGGGCAGCCGCTACGCCACGCTGGAGCAGTGCCGCTGGGAGCTGGAGCAGGCCGACCGCCTGATGCGGCGGGCCGGGATTCCCAGCCTCAACACCACGCACGTGTCGATCGAGGAGATCGCCAGCAAGATCTTCGACCGCTTCGGCATCGAGCGGACCATGTTCTGACCAGGAGGAACCCCGGCGTCCATGAGCGTCGTACTCGACAACCGCAACGCGCTGCTGCCGGGCCGCTTCGGCTACCTGATGGGGCTGTACGCGGAGAACTACCACCGGCTGGCGCGCCTGTTCGCGCCGCAGGAGCTGGCGCCGGGCGAGTACGTCTCCAGCGTGGACGACGGGCTGGACGTGCACCTGAAGGTGCAGGAGCGCCACCCCTACACGCTGGAGCTGGAGCTGACCTACGCGATGGTGGACGCGCACACCGGCCTGCGCACGCCCTCGGCGCAGCTGCGCATGTACACCGACGCGCACGTGGCCGAGGCGCTGCACTGCCATCCGGGCCGGCACCTGTGGCAGGTGCTGGGCCCGTTCCCGCCGGCGCACACGGTGCTGCAGCACCGGCTGCGCATGAACGGCTTCCTCTCCCGCTGGCTGGAGTACCTGGCCGAGCAGGGGCATTCGCGCGGGACGCTGGAGCTACCGCCGGAACAGGGGCAGGGCGGCGCGGGGGGATAAGGTTTTCGGGAAGCGCGGCCGGAACGGTTGCCCTCTGTCCCTCGCTTGGACGGAAATGCCGGCGCGCGCCCAACAAAAAACCCGCGCGAGGCGGGCTTTCCGTGGATGGCGGAGCGGACGGGACTCGAACCCGCGACCTCCGGCGTGACAGGCCAGCATTCTAACCGACTGAACTACCGCTCCCCATTGTGATCCAGCTCGTGCGATCCAACCCGTCCCGGCTTTCGGCCTGGCGTCCCCACGGGGATTCGAACCCCGGTCGCCACCGTGAAAGGGTGGTGTCCTAGGCCTCTAGACGATGGGGACGGGTTAGGTTGGTGGAGCCAGCCGGGATCGAACCGGCGACCTCTTGCATGCCATGCAAGCGCTCTCCCAGCTGAGCTATGGCCCCGCCGCTGGAAGCCCGGAATCATAGGCAGGCTTTGGAATTACGTCAAGCATCCGTCGAAAAATTTTTTCGGCCGCGTTGCGCCGGAGACGCCCGCATGCCGGCCCGGCGCGCATGTCGCTGCGTCACTGGCGACTGCTAGGCTTGCGGAACGTTTCCGAAGGCGTCGTCGATGCACGAACTGCAATTCATCCAGGACCTCGCCACGGTGATGCTGGTCGCGGGCCTCACCACCGTGGTCTTCCAGCGCCTGCGCCAGCCGGTGGTGCTGGGCTACATCATCGCCGGCGTGCTGGTGGGGCCGTACACCCTGCCGGTGGTGTTCATCCACGACGAGCGGACCATCCGCACGCTGTCCGAGCTGGGCATGATCCTGCTGCTGTTCGCGCTGGGGCTGGAGTTCAGCCTGAAGAAGCTGCGCGAGGTGGGCGGCGCGGCCCTGGTGGCGGCGCTGTGCGAGATCGTGCTGATGCTGTGGCTGGGCTACGAGATCGGCCGCTTCTTCGGCTGGGGCTCGATGGATTCGCTGTTCCTCGGCGCGATGCTGTCGATGTCCTCCACCACCATCATCATGAAGGCGCTGGACGACCTGGACCTCAAGCGCGAGCGCTTCGCGCGGCTGATGTTCGGCATCCTGATCATCGAGGACGTGCTGGCGATCGTGCTGATGGCACTGCTCACCGGCATCGCCAGCACGGGCGGCCTGGAGGCGGGCGAGGCGATGGGCGCCATCGGCCGGCTGACCCTGTTCATGGCGGTGTCGCTGGTGGTGGGCCTGCTGCTGGTGCCGCGGGTGGTCGACTACATCGCCCGGGTCAGCCGCGACGACGTGCTGCTGGTGGCGGTGCTGGGCCTGTGCTTCGGCTTCTGCCTGCTGGTCACCGAGATGGGCTACAGCATCGCCCTGGGCGCCTTCATGATCGGCGCGATCGTGGGCGAGTCGGCCAGCGTGGCGCGCATCGAGCGCATCATCGGGCCGGTGCGCGACATGTTCAGCGCGGTGTTTTTCGTGGCGATCGGCATGCTGATCGACCCGGCGACGCTCGCGCAGTACTGGCTGCCGATCCTGGTGGTCACCGCGGCGGTGGTGCTGGGCAAGGTGGTCACCTGCAGCTTCGGCACCTTCATCGCGGGCAACGACGGTCGCACCTCGCTGCGCGTGGGCATGGGGCTGGCGCAGATCGGCGAGTTCTCCTTCGTGATCGCCTCGCTGGGGCTCAGCCTGCACGTGACCAGCGGCTACCTCTACCCGGTGGCGGTGGCGGTCTCGGCCATCACCACCTTCCTCACCCCGTACCTCATTCGCGCCTCCGATCCGCTGGCCAGCCTGCTGGGGCGGACCCTGCCGGTCCGCTTCACCGGGCTGTTCGGCGCGTATACCGACTGGATGGGCGGCCTCAGCCTGAGCGGGCAGGGCGCGATGGTGGCCAAGATGATCCGCCGCCTGGTCTGGCACGTGCTCATCAACGCGATGCTGGTGGTGGCGGTGTTCCTGATCATGGCCTACCTGTACCGGCGCGGCGCGTTCCACTGGGACATCCTGGCGGGCCGGGAGCAGGTCAAGCGCAGCCTGGCCTGGTCGATCGCGGCGCTGGTGTCGCTGCCGATGATCGTGGCGGCCTACCGCAAGGCGGAGGCGCTGGGCATGCTGCTGGCCGAGCTGAGCATTCCCGAGCACATCGGCGGCGCGCGCACCATGCGCGGCCTGCTGGCGCGCATCATTCCGCTGGCGACCATGGGCGTGCTGGGCCTGCTGGTGGCGGCGCTGGCCTCGACCATCCTGCCGCCGCGCGAAGTGGCGCTGGTGCTGCTCCTGGTCATGCTGCTGCTGGCCTGGCTGCTGTGGCGGGTGCTGGTGCAGGTGCATGCGCGCCTGCAGGGGGCGCTGCGCGACACCCTGGAAAAAACCGGGCAGCCGGATGACCGCCATCACTGAACGGTCGCGGAAAACAACGTAAAAAAGCGCGAATCCGGCCATTCCGTGAAACTTTGCCGGGATACGGCGGTCGCAACCGGGCATCGTTGCCAAGACTCGACCGGGACCGCACAATGCGGGGCCTGCCTCCATAGGGGGGGGCGAGTCCGGTAGCGCCGGCACATCCAAATACGAGGGAGTTCCACATGAAGCACTTTTTGCGTCCCACGCTGACGGCGGTTGCGCTGGCTGCTGCACTGGGCACGACCGCGGGCGTGTACGCACAGGCCGCCAAGTCGGGCGCCGCTCCCGCGGTGGACAAGACCAAGGCCAGCTACGTGGTCGGCTGGGATCTGGCCAGCTCGCTGCCGCCGCTGGTGCGCGAGGAGGTCGATCCGGCCACCGTGGCGCGCGCCGTGCAGTCGGCGCTGTCGGGCCAGAAGCCGACCATGAGCGAGGCCGAGTACAAGGCCACCCGCGAGGCCTTCGTGGCCCACCTGCAGGCCAAGGCCAAGGCGGAGTACGAGCAGGTGGCGGCCAAGAACAAGGCCGAGGGCGAGGCCTTCATCGCCAAGAACAAGACCGCGCCGGGCGTGAAGGCCACGGCCTCCGGCCTGCAGTACCAGGTGATCAGCGAGGGCACCGGCCCGCGTCCGGGCCCGAACGACACCGTGCAGGTGAAGTACACCGGCACCTTCATCAACGGCGAGAAGTTCGACGCCTCGGCCGACCACGGCCAGGGCGACCAGCCGGCGCCGATCCCGCTGGCGAACGTGATCCCGGGCTTCCGCGAGGGCCTGCAGCTGATGAAGACGGGCGCGCACTACAAGCTGTTCATCCCGTCGAACCTGGCCTACGGCGCGCAGCCGCAGAACGGCTTCCCGCCGAACGCCACGATCATCTTCGACGTGACCCTGGTGAAGACCGGCCCGACGCCGGCCGGCCAGGGCGGCGACGGCAAGTAAGCCGCGTCGCCAGCGACGGCACCCGGCGGGGCGCGAAGCGATTCGCGCCCCGCCGCTTTTCCGCGCGCGCCGCGGGCCGCGGTTGCGGCACGCCCTGCTAGAATCGGCGCTTCCCCGATCCGGAACCTCCAGGACATGAAAGTCACGATCTTCGGCACCGGCTATGTCGGCCTGGTCACCGGCGCCTGCCTTGCGGAGATGGGCAACCACGTGGTGTGCGTGGACATCGACGCGGCCAAGGTGGCGCGGCTGGAGCGCGGCGAGATCCCGATCTACGAGCCGGGGCTGGAGCCGATCGTGCGGCGCAACCACGCCAGCGGCCAGCTGGCCTTCACCACCGACCCTGCGCCGGCGGTCGCGCACGGGCAGGTGATCTTCATCGCGGTGGGCACGCCGCCGGACGAGGACGGCAGCGCCGACCTGCAGTACGTGCTGGGCGTGGCCCGGACCGTCGGCCGCCACCTGGACCGCTACGCGGTGGTGGTGAACAAGTCCACCGTGCCGGTGGGCACCGCCGACAAGGTGCGCGAGACGATCGCCGCCGAGCTGGCCGCGCGCGGCGCGGCGGTCGAGTTCGACGTGGTATCCAACCCCGAGTTCCTCAAGGAGGGCGACGCGGTGGAGGACTGCCTGCGCCCGGACCGCATCGTCATCGGCAGCGCCAGCGCGCGCGCGGTGGCGCTGATGCGCAAGCTGTACGCGCCGTTCAACCGCAACCACGACCGCACCGTGGTGATGGACGTGCGCTCGGCCGAGCTGACCAAGTACGCCGCCAACGCGATGCTGGCGACCAAGATCAGCTTCATGAACGAGATCGCCAACATCGCCGAGCGGGTGGGCGCGGACGTGGAGCTGGTGCGCCAGGGCATCGGCTCGGACCCGCGCATCGGCTACCACTTCATCTATCCAGGCGCCGGCTACGGCGGCTCGTGCTTCCCCAAGGACGTGCAGGCGCTGGAGCGCACCGCGCGCGCGGCGGGCTACGAGGCGCGCCTGCTCGGCGCGGTGGAGGCGGTCAACCACGACCAGAAGACCAAGCTGTTCGAGCTGATCTCGCGCCATTTCGGCGGCCAGCTGGCCGGCCGGACCATCGCGCTGTGGGGCCTGGCGTTCAAGCCCAACACCGACGACATGCGCGAGGCGTCGAGCCGGCGCCTGATGGAGTCGCTGTGGCAGGCCGGCGCGAAGGTGCGCGCGTTCGACCCGGAGGCGCGCGAGGAGACCCGGCGCATCTACGGCGAGCGCGCCGACCTGGTGCTGTGCGACAGCGCCTACGCGGCGCTGGAAGGGGCCGACGTGCTGGCCATCGTCACCGAGTGGAAGGCCTTCCGCAGCCCGGACTTCGCGCGCATCCGCGCGGCGCTGAAGGAGCCGGCGATCTTCGACGGCCGCAACCTGTACGACCCGGCCACGGTGGAAGAGGCCGGCCTGGCCTACTACGGCATCGGCCGCGGCCGCTCGCTGAGGCGCTGAGATGTCCGACGAGAAGCTCTCGCAGCGGCTGGACGAGCTGGAGGCGCGGCTCACCTTCATCGACGACACGGTGAGCGCGCTGGCCTCGGCCGACGCCGAGCAGGCGCTGCGCATCCTCGCGCTGGAGCGCCTGGTGAGCGACCTGCGCAGCGAGCTGTCCGCGCTGCGGCTGGGGCAGGGCCCCGATCCGCACAGCGAACCGCCGCCGCCGCATTACTGACCCTTGCAACGCAAGCAACGGACGGAACGACCATGGCCGAGTCCCTGCGCGATCAGCTGCTCAAGAGCGGCATCGTCAAACAGGTCCGCGACGACAAGCGCGCAAGCGCGCCGGGCAAGGGTGCGCGCCCGGCCCCGCGCGGCAAGCCGGCGCCGAAGGGCAAGCCGCAGCCGCGCAGCCAGGAGGAGATCGACCTGGCCAGGGCCTACGCGCTGCGCGCGCAGACCGAGGCGGCCGAGCGCCGCCACGCCGAGCAGGAAGCCGCCGAGCAGGCGCGCCTGAGGCGCGAACGCAGGGCGAAGCTGCAGCAGCTGCTGGAAGGCCAGGCGCTCAACAGGCCCGACGCCGAGCACGTGCGCCACTTCGAGTACGGCGGCAAGATCCGCCGCGTGCACGTGGACGCCGGGCAGCTCGCCGCGCTGAACGCCGGCACGCTCGGCGTGGTGCAGCAGAACGGCCGCTACCTGGTGGTGAGCCGGGCGGTGGCCGAGCAGGCGCGCGCGATCGACCCGCACGCGCTGGCCCTGCTGGTGGACCCGTCGGCGCCGCGCGAGGACGACGACGGCGTGCCTGCCGACCTGATGTGGTGAAGGCGGCAGGGGAGCGGTGGGCGCATCGCCTGGCCCGGCCGGCATCGGAATGGCGGGCCAGCTGGGGCGGTGACGACAGGCACCGCGCTTCGGCGCGAAGCCCCGAGGCATTCTGGATGACCGCGGACTTGCGCCGGAACGCCGGCAGGCATGCCCGCGCAACGAGCAAGGCGCGCTTGGGAGCCTGATCGTGATCTCCGCGTCCCCACCGGGAGGCGTCTGCGTGTGGCCAGGGAAGAGTGGACGCCGGTCCGCGATGGCGCGGTATGGCAGGAGTGGAGTGATGGCCCGGGCATCGCGGCCGGAGGCCGTTCCCACAAGGCCTGCGGTGCCCCCCGTGGGAGCGGCCTCCGGCCGCGATTGATCTGCCGCGAACCGCCAGCGGTCTCGATGCCAGGTCATGCCCGACGCCGTGCGGGCGAACGCGGGCTTGCATGGCCGGAAAAACACGGGAGCGATGAAAGGAACGGCGGGCGCTACCTCCCCGCCCACCCGTGGTCCATTCAAATGGCCTTTCTGGCGCTCTTCCCCGGAAGATTTCGAACAGGTCCTGACGGGAATGCGGAGAGGGCCGCACGCCGCGGCCCTTTACTTCCCGTGGCCGAACGCTCCTACGAACGTGGCTCGCCGCCCCCGGCCGCGGCGACCGGATCGGCCGGCTCCCGCAGTACCGGCAGGTCCCAGCCCTGCTTGGGCTGGAAGCGCTCGCCGTGGCGCTGCGCCAGCTTCTCCAGCCGGCCCTTGACCACGCCGGCGCCCTCGCTGCGCACGTACTGGATCGGGCCGCCGCGGAACGGCGCGAAGCCGGTGCCGAAGATCACGCCGGCGTCGAGCAGGTCGGCGTCGTCCACCACGCCGTCGGCCAGGCAGGCCACCGCCTCGTTGACCATCGGCAGGATCAGGCGGTCCTGCAGGTCCTCCGCCGGCGCGTAGTCGGGGTCGACCTCCGGTTTCTTCGGCTTGCCGTCCTCCCACACGTACAGGCCCTGGCCGTCCTTCTTGCCGCGCTTGCCGGCCTCGAGCCTGTCCTCGATGCCCGGCGGCAGCTCCAGCCCGAGGAACGGCGCCAGCTCCTTGCCCACCGAGGCGCACACGTCCAGCCCCACGGTGTCGGCCAGCTCGATCGGGCCCATCGGCATGCCGAACGCCTTGGCGGTGCGGTCCAGCACCGGGCCGGGCACGCCCTCGCTGTACAGGCGCAGCGCCTCCAGCAGGTAGGGCATCAGGATGCGGTTGACCAGGAAGCCGGGCGTGCCCTTCACCGCCACCGGCAGCTTGCCGATCGCCTTGCAGAAGGCCAGCGCGCGCTTCTCCACCGCCGGGTCGAGCCGGTCGTGGCGCACCACCTCCACCAGCGGCATCTGCGCCACCGGGTTGAAGAAGTGCAGGCCGAGGAAGCGCTGCGGCGCCTTCAGGCCGGTGCGCAGCTCGTCCAGCGGGATGCTGGAGGTGTTGCTGGCGAGGATCTCGTCGGCCTGGAACTGCGGCTCGATCTGCGCGTACAGCGCGCGCTTGGCCTCGGCGTTCTCGAAGATCGCCTCGATGGCGAGGTCGGCCTCGGCCACGCCCTTGCCCTCGACGTCGGCGCGCAGGCGGCCGGCGGCCTCGGCGACCTTCTCCGGCGTCTTGAGCTTCTTCTCGTAGAAGGCGCGGGCGCGGTCCAGCGCGGGCTGGACGTACTTCATCTCGCGGTCCTGCAGGGTCACCTGGAAGCCCTTGAAGGCCGTCCAGGCGGCGATGTCGCCGCCCATCACGCCGGCGCCCACCACGTGCACGTGCCCGATGCCGTGCTCGACGCCGCCGCCCTGGTTCTTCAGCCGCTCCTGCAGGAAGAAGATGCGGATCAGGTTATGCGCGGTGGGCGTCTGCGCCAGCTTGGCCACCGAGCGCGCCTCCAGCTTCAGCCGCTGCTGGATGCTGGCGCCGCCGCGCCGCCACACCTCGATCAGCGCGAACGGCGCGGGGTAGTGTTCCTTGCGCACCTTGGCCGCGGTCTGCTTGAGCACCATCGGCGCCAGCAGCTGGCGCACCGGCCACAGGTTGGTGGCCCAGGCCTTCGCCCGCCGCGCCGCCGGCACCGGCTGCGGGCGGCGCAGCAGCGCGCGCGCCTCGGCCAGCAGCTCGTCCGGGCGGGCCAGCCGGTCGACCACGCCCAGCGCCAGCGCGCGCCTGGCCGAGAGCGGCTTGCCGGTCAGCATCACCTGCAGCGCGTCGGGCGCGCCGATCAGCCGCGGCAGCCGCGCCGTGCCGCCCCAGCCGGGGTGGATGCCCAGCATCACCTCGGGCAGGCCGATGCGGGTCTTGTCGTCGTCCGCGGCGATGCGCTGGCGGCAGGCCAGGATCAGCTCGGTGCCGCCGCCCATGCAGGCGCCGTGCACCGCGGCCACCGTGGGGCAGGGCAGCCGCGCCAGCGCCTCGTACACGCGCTGGCCGTTCTCGATGTTCTCCAGCACCGTGCCCTGGCGGGCGTACTCGACGAACTCCTTGATGTCCGCGCCCACCGCGAAGCCGGCGGGCTTGGCCGAGTGCACGATCACCCCGGCGGGCTTCTCGATCGCCAGGCGCTCGACGATCTGGCCCAGCTCGTCCAGCACGGCGCGGGAGATCGCGTTGACGCTGCTGCCGGCGCGGTCCAGGGTCAGCGTGACGATGCCGCTGTCGTCCTCGCTGGCCTTCCAGTGGTTGAAGCGCAGTCCTTCGAACATGGGCGTGTAGGGGGCGGTCGCAGGGCTCCTGAACATACCGCTCCGTTGCGCCGAATGCGAGACGCGGCGCATCGTCGCGGCCGCTTTTGCCACCCCGGTCAGCTCTTGCGCAGCCGGCTATTGCGCTTCGCCCCGGAGCGCGCAACGCTACGCCGCGATGACCTCTCTCCTGGCCTCCACGCCGCCGCAGGCGGGCACCGAACTGTTCGAACGCATCCTGGCCACCGAGGCCGGGCTGCTGGTGCTCGAGGGCGGGGACATACAGGCGCTGGTCGCCAACTTCCGTGCGATCGCGCGCCACAGCGGGCAGTCGGTCTACCTGTGGGAGCCGGACGGCGGCCTGGGCAACCTGCGCGAGGCGCATGCGCGCGTGCCCGGCTGCCAGCGCCTGGGCAGCGCGTTGCGCTACATGCAGCAGAGCATGCATTTCGGCGTCTACCTGCTGGCCGGCCTGGAGCTGCCGCTGTCGGCGATGGACAACAGCCTGCTGCGCCAGCTGGCGCGGCCGGCCACCGGGCACCTGCGCCGGGTGGTGCTGCTGGACCCGCCGCCGGCGCTGGTCGAGCAGCTGGGCGAGCTGGCGGTGCGCCTGCAGGGCGAGGCGGGCGCGCCCCGGCGCCCGCGGCTGCGCGACGGCCGCTGGGTGGTCTGACGTCGGGGGCGGGGATGAGCGCCGGTGTCCTGATCGTGGCCGCGCAGCGGGACCTGCGCCGCGCACTGTTCGATACCCTGGACCGCGCCGGCCACGCGCCGATCCACACCGCGCGCGGGCTGTCGCACGCGGCCATCCTGCTCGACGGCCGCGCGCCGCTGGGCCTGGTGGTGATGGCCTTCGACGGCGACGCGGACGACGCCCGGCAGCGCTGCGAGCAGCTGCGCCGCATCCCCGCCTGCGCCGACGCGCCTTTGCTCGCCGTGCTGGCCGACGGCGCCGGCATGCGGCCCTCGCAGCTGCCGGAGGACGTGTCGGACTGGCTCTATCCCGCCCAGGTCGAGCACGAGCTGGTGGCGCGCTGGCAGCGCGCGCGGCCGCCCTCGGCGCTGCCGGCGGGGGCGGCCTCCGACGACTACCGCTTCGCCTTCGAGCAGGACGACAGCGAGTGGCTGGTGGTCGACCCGCTGGCCGCGCGCGTGCTGGAGGCCAGCCCCGCGGTGGCGCGCAACAGCCGGCTCGGCATGGAGATGCTGCGCGGCGCGCTGCTGCACGACGTGCTCGGCTTCGAGGGCGTCGCCGCCGAGCAGGTGCTGGAGCAGGCCGACCATGCCTGGTATCCCTGCCAGCGCCGCGCCCAGCACGGCGCCGACACCGGCCAGGCCAGCGCGCGTCGCGTGCGCCACGGCGGGCGCGAGGCGGTGGCGCTGCTGTTCCGCAGCGACCGTGCCGACCTGCGCGCGGAGGCGGCGCTGGCGCTGCTCTCGCGCATCTACGCCGCCGGCGGCGGGCTGGACATGCAGAAGCTGGTGGCGCGGCTGCTGCTGGACGAGCTCAACCTGGACTACCTCGCGCTGTGGTCGGCGCGCCCGGAGGAGCGCGGCGGCGCGCCGACCCTGCTGGCCCAGCTGTGGCGGGGCGACGAGCAGCCGGCGCCCGCGCTGGCGCAGCAGGGCGCGCTGCGGCTGGTGCTGGGCGGGCGCAGCCTGCTGCACGCCGACGACGCGCAGCGCCTGGCGGCCTCCGACCCGCTGCTGGCCGAGCTGAAGCTGGCCGGCTTCGTCGGCCTGCCGCTGTTCGACGAGCGGCGCGCCGTGCTCGGCGCGCTGCTGGCCGGGCGCCGCGCGCCGCTGGGCGACATGGGCATCATCGAGCCGGTGCTGCGCTGCGCCGCGGCGCGCTTCGCGCACAGCCTGGAGCTGCGCCGCACGCGCGAGCAGGGCCGCGCCGAGGGCCTGATCGACGCGCTCACCGGCCTGCCCAACCGGCTGCTGTTCAACGACCGCCTGGACACCATCATCCGCGAGGCGCGCCGCACCGGCGAGTGCTTCGCCGTGCTGTTCGTCGACCTGGACAACTTCAAGGGCATCAACGACAGCCACGGCCACGCCGCCGGCGACCAGGTGCTGCGCGCGGTGACCCAGCGGCTGGTCGGCAGCGTGCGCGCCTCCGACACGGTGGCGCGCTACGCCGGCGACGAGTTCATCGTGGTGCTGCGCCACATCGTCAAGACCGACGACGCGCTGCGCGTGGCCGAGAAGATCGTGCAGGTGATGGAGGCGCCGCTGGCGATCGGCGGCGGCACGCAGCTGCAGGTCACCGCCTCGATCGGCATCAGCTTCTACCCGGACGATGCGCCCGACGCCGACACCCTGCTCAAGCACGCCGACGAGGCGATGTACGCGGCCAAGCACCTGGGCCGCAACAACTTCCAGATCTACGAGGTCAGCCCCGAGCAGGCCCGGCAGCACGACGTGGCGCTGAAGAGCCGGCTGCGCACCGCCGCGCGCAACGGCGAGCTGAAGCTGGTCTACCAGCCGCAGGTGGACGCGGCCAGCGAGGACATCGTGGGCATGGAGGCGCTGCTGCGCTGGGAGCATCCGGAACTGGGCCCGATCAGCCCGGCCACGTTCATCCCGCTGGCCGAGGAGACCGGCCTGATCGTCTCCATCGGCGAATGGGTGCTGCGCACCGCCTGCGCGCAGGCGCAGGACTGGGAGCGCCGCTACGGCCTGCGCCTGCGCCTGGGCGTGAACCTGTCGGCGGTGCAGCTGATGGAGGCGGACCTCTTGGACACGGTGGCCGCGGTGCTGCGCGAGACCGGGCTCGACCCCGGCCTGCTGGAGCTGGAGGTGACCGAGAGCATCAGCATCAAGGCCGTGCCCAACCTGCTGGAGAACCTGCACGGCCTGCACCGGCTGGGCTGCCGCATCGCCATCGACGACTTCGGCACCGGCGCCGCCTCGCTGGACTACCTGCGCAAGCTGCCGGCCGACCGCATCAAGATCGACCAGAGCTTCGTGCGCAACATCGGCCTGGACCCCGACGACGAGGCGATCGTGCGCGCCACCATCGAGATGGCGCACCGGCTCAACCGCGGGGTGGTGGCCGAGGGCGTGGAGATCGAGTCGCACCTGGCCTTCCTGCGCGCCAACCAGTGCGACGAGCTGCAGGGCTACCTGTTCTGCCGGCCGCTGACCCAGATCAGCTTCGAGAACCTGCTGGCCGAGCGCCAGCGCCTGCTGGCCGGGGCCGCCGCCGGCTTGAGCGCCGGCGAGGCCAGCCCCATACAGGTGGCTTGACGCGCGCCGCCGCATCGGCCCTGATAGGCCGGATCGGCGCGGCGCGGAAGCCCGGCCGCGCCCGCCTGAACTTGCGCGGCGCGGCGCGGTCTGAAGGCGCTCACATCCGGCGGAGCTCCGCGACGAGTGGCAGCAGAGACGAAGGAGACGGCCCGGATGGGCGAAAACGAACTGGATAGCGCACTGGTCGAGCGGGTCCAGGGCGGCGACAAGCGGGCCTTCGACCTCTTGGTGCGCAAGTACCAGCACAAGGTGATCGGGCTGATCGCGCGCTACGTGCGCAACCCGGCCGAGTGCGAGGACGTGGCGCAGGAGGCCTTCGTGCGCGCCTGGCGCGCGATCGGCTCGTTCCGCGGCGACAGCGCCTTCTACACCTGGCTGTACAAGATCGCGGTGAACACCGCCAAGAACCACCTGGTGGCGATGGGCCGGCGGCCGCCCAGCGACGACGTGGCGATCGAGGACGCCGTGTTCGGCGCCGGCGCCGAGCGCATGCAGGACAGCGCCACCCCCGAGCGCGAACTCTTGCGGCAGGAAATTGAACAAACCGTGTTCGACACGGTCCAAGCCTTGCCGGAAGAGCTGCGGGCCGCCATCACGCTGCGCGAGGTGGACGGCCTGAGCTACGAGGAGATCGCCGAGGCGATGGGCTGTCCCATCGGCACGGTGCGCTCGCGCATCTTCCGCGCGCGCGAGGCCATCGACCAGAAATTGCGGCCCCTGCTGTCGGACCGCGAGGATCGAACATGAGCGAACTGCAACGCGAACACCTGTCGGCCGGCATGGACGGCGAGCTGTCCGGGGACGAGCTGCGCTTCCTGCTGCGCCGGCTGGACCACGACGCCGCGGGCCGGCAGGCCTGGTCGCGCTACCACGTGGCGCGCGACGGCCTGCGCCGGCAGCTGCCGCCGCTGGCCTCGGCCGGCTTCGCGGAGCGCGTGATGGAGGCGATCGGCCAGCCCGCCGCGGAAGGCGGCCGCGTGCCGCACTGGCTGCGCTGGTCGGCCGGCGGCGCGATCGCCGCCGGCGTGGCCGCGATCGCGCTGATGACCGCGCGGCCGGCCGGCGAGGGCGCCGACCTGGCCGCCGGCGGCGCGGCGGCGAACGGCGCCGTCGCGGCGGCCAGCCGTCCCGCGGCGACCCCGGAGTCGGCCACCCCGGCCAGCGTGCCGCCATGGCTGCTGCTCAACGACAACAAGGCCGTGCGCTACAGCCAGCAGGCCTCGGCGATGCTGGGCGACGGCTACGGCGAGACGGTGCCGTACGGCGAGGCGGCCCAGCCCTACCTGCAGCGGCTGTCGCCCTACCAGCTGCGCCGCCTGCCGGTGAACGGCGACGGCAGCTACCTGCTGCTGATCGACAGCCCGCAACCCGTCCGGCAGGAAGCGCCGCGCCAGGCGGCCGCCGCCCGCTGATGCGGTGCCGCGTGCCGTCGCCGCGGTCCCGCCCCCATCCCGCGAACCACCGGCCCGCCGCCCGGGCCGGCGGTTCGCCGCGTCCCTTCGATCCGTCCCAAGGAGGAATCCGATGACCCATCCGAAACTGCGCGGCCTGGCTTGCGGCCTGCTGGTGGGGCTGGCCATGGCGGGTTGCGTCCAGGCGCAACAGCCGGCGCCGGGCGCCGCCGCGGCGCTGCCGGACTTCACCGGCATCGTGCAGAAGAACGCCGCCGCGGTGGTGCACGTCGAGGCCAAGTACAACGGCAGGCGCCAGGCGCGCCCGATGGTCCGCCAGCGGATGCCCGACGATCCCTCGGAGGAGTTCTTCCGCCGTTTCTTCGGCATGCCGATGCTGCCCTCGCCGGAGGAGCAGAAGCACACCTCGCTGGGCTCGGGCTTCATCATCTCGTCGGACGGCTACATCCTCACCAACAACCATGTGGTGGAGGACGCCGACGAGGTGAGCGTGCGCCTGCAGGACCACCGCACGCTCACCGCCAAGGTGGTGGGCGCCGACCCGACCTACGACATCGCCCTGCTCAAGGTGAGCGCCGGCGGCCTGCCGGCGGTGACCATCGGCGACTCGCGCTCGCTCAAGCCGGGCCAGTGGGTGCTGGCGATCGGCTCGCCGTTCGGCTTCGACTACACCGTGACCCAGGGCATCGTCAGCGCGGTGGGCCGCAACCTGGGCGCCGGCGACCAGCCGTACACCTCGTTCATCCAGACCGACGTGCCGATCAACCGCGGCAACTCCGGCGGCCCGCTGTTCGACCTGCAGGGCCGCGTGGTGGGCGTCAACTCGCAGATCTACTCCAACACCGGCGGCTACCTGGGCGTCGCGTTCTCCATCCCGATCGACGTGGCGATGCACGCGGTGGAGCAGATCAAGGCCAAGGGCTACGTCTCGCGCGGCCAGCTGGGCGTGTCGCTGCAGGCGCTGACCGACGACGCGGTGAAGGCGCTCAAGCTGGGCAGCGCCAACGGCGCCATCGTGGCCGACGTGACCAAGGGCAGCGGCGCGGACAAGGCCGGCATCCAGTCGGGCGACATCATCGTCGGCTACAACGGCCAGACCATCAGCCAGGCGGCCGACCTGCCGCCGCTGGTGGGCATGACCAAGCCGGGCACGCGGGTGCCGGTGGAGCTCCTGCGCGACGGCAAGCGGCAGACCCTGCAGGTGACCATCGGCGAGGCGCCGCGCGACGGCAAGGCCCTGGCCGCGGCCGGCGGCGAAGCGCCGTCCGCGCGCACCGGCTCGGCGGCGCTCGGCCTGTCGGTGCAGGGCGTGGACGCGGACACGCGCGAGCAGATGGGCCTGCCGGCCGGCGAGGGCGTGCAGATCAGCGACATCACCGGCCCGGTCGCCGCCGCCGCGGGCCTGCAGCCGGGCGACGTGATCCTGCGCGTGAACCAGCGCAAGATCGGCAGCGTGGCCGATTTCCGCGAGGCCACCAGGGACGTCAAGCCGGGCGGCACCGTGCTGCTGCTGGTGCGCCGCGGCGACCAGAGCAGCTTCATCGGCCTGACCGTGCCGGACGACGAGTGAGCGCCGGGCGGCGGTCGCCGGCGCGCCGGCGGCCGCCGCGCTGCCGGGGCCGTCCCACGGAAGGCATAGGCGGCCGCCGCGCCGTTCCATGCGATAATGCCGGGTTCGCGCCGCCATCCCGGCGGCGCGCCGCCCGCGCCCCGCGCGGCGGGGCAAGCCGACAGCGTGTTCCATGGAACTGATCCGCAACTTCTCCATCATCGCCCACATCGACCACGGCAAGTCGACGCTCGCCGACCGCATCATCCAGATCTGCGGCGGCCTGCAGGAGCGCGAGATGGAAGCGCAGGTGCTCGACAGCAACCCGATCGAGCGCGAGCGCGGCATCACCATCAAGGCGCAGTCGGTGTCGCTGCCGTACAAGGCGCGCGACGGCCGCACCTACCAGCTCAACTTCATCGACACCCCCGGCCACGTGGACTTCAGCTACGAGGTGTCCCGCTCGCTGGCTGCCTGCGAGGGCGCGCTGCTGGTGGTGGACGCCGCGCAGGGCGTGGAGGCGCAGTCGGTGGCCAACTGCTACACCGCCGTCGAGATGGGCCTGGAAGTGGTGCCGGTGCTCAACAAGATCGACCTGCCCACCGCCGACATCGAGAAGGTGAAGGGCGAGATCGAGGCGGTGATCGGCATCGACGCCACCGACGCGGTGGCGGTGAGCGCCAAGACCGGCCTCAACGTGGTCGAGGTGCTGGAGGCGATCGTCGCGCGCATCCCGCCGCCGAAGCCGCGCGACACCGACCGCCTGCAGGCGCTCATCATCGACTCCTGGTTCGACAACTACCTGGGCGTGGTGTCGCTGGTGCGCGTGATGCAGGGCGAGATCCGGCCCGGCGACAAGCTGCTGGTGATGTCCACCGGGCGCACCCACGAGGCGAGCGAGGTGGGCGTGTTCACGCCCAAGCGCAAGAAGCTGGACCGGCTCTCGGCGGGCGAGGTGGGCTGGCTCACCGCCTCGATCAAGGACGTGCACGGCGCGCCGGTGGGCGACACGCTCACGCTGGCCGCCAGGCCGGCCGAGCGGCCGCTGCCCGGCTTCCAGACCATGCAGCCGCGCGTGTTCGCCGGCCTGTTCCCGGTCTCCGCCGACGACTACCCGGCGCTGCGCGAGGCGCTGGAGAAGCTGCGCCTCAACGACGCGGCGCTGTTCTTCGAGCCGGAATCCTCCGAGGCGATGGGCTTCGGCTTCCGCTGCGGCTTCCTCGGCATGCTGCACATGGAGATCGTGCAGGAGCGGCTGGAGCGCGAGTACGACCTGGACCTGGTGACCACCGCGCCCACCGTGGTCTACGAGATCCTCCGCACCGACGGCAACACGATGAGCCTGGACAACCCGGCCAAGCTGCCGCCGTCGCCGCAGGTGCAGGAGATCCGCGAGCCGATCATCGTCGCCAACATCCTCACCCCGCCGGACTACATCGGCAACATCATCACCCTGTGCGAGGAGAAGCGCGGCGTGCAGCGCTCGATCCAGTACCTGGCCAGCCAGGTGCAGATCAGCTACGAGCTGCCGCTGGCCGAGGTGGTGCTGGACTTCTTCGACAAGCTCAAGTCGGTCTCGCGCGGCTACGCCTCGATGGACTACCACTTCGACCGCTTCGAGGCCGGCCCGTTCGTGCGCGTGGACGTGCTGATCAACGGCGACCGCGTGGACGCGCTCAGCCTGATCGTGCACCGCTCGCACGCCGACCGCCGCGGCCGCGAGCTGGTCGAGCGCATGAAGGACCTGATCCCGCGCCAGCAGTTCGACGTGGCGATCCAGGCGGCGATCGGCGCGCAGATCATCGCCCGCTCCACGGTCAAGGCGCTGCGCAAGAACGTCCTGGCCAAATGCTATGGTGGCGACGTCAGCCGCAAGAAGAAACTGCTGGAGAAACAGAAGGAAGGCAAGAAGCGCATGAAGCAGGTGGGGCGGGTGGAGATCCCGCAGGAGGCCTTCCTCGCCGTACTGAAAGTGGACAAATGAGCAGGGTGGCGAACGGGGAGCAGGGAACGGGGAGCGTGCGGGGCGCGGCGACGCCGGCTCGACGCGCGCTTCCCGTTCCCCGCTCCCCATTCCCCGTTCCCCGACGTTAGGAGCACGCATGGATTTCGATTTCTCGGCGATTCTGCTCGGCCTCACCGTGCTGTTCGGCGTGGTGTGGGGCCTGGACCGCCTGTTCCTGTACAAGAGGCGCAAGGCGCGGCTGGACGCGGCCGGCGAGGAGTACCGCGACCCGGTGCCGGTGGACTGGTCGCGCTCGCTGTTCCCGGTGGTGCTGGTGGTGCTGCTGCTGCGCTCGTTCGTGGCCGAGCCGTTCCGCATCCCGTCCGGCTCGATGATGCCGACGCTGGACGTGGGCGACTTCATCCTGGTCAACAAGTTCGCCTACGGCCTGCGCCTGCCCGCCTTCAACACCAAGTTCCTCGGCGTGGGCGAGCCCAGGCGCGGCGACGTGGTGGTGTTCCGCTTCCCCGGCTACCTGTGCCGCGACGCCTCGGGCAAGCTGGCGCGCGTGGGCGGCGACGAGAGCGGCCCGCCGCGCCTGGGTCCGGGCGACCGCTGCCCGGACGACCGCCTGCCGGTGCAGAGCCAGAACTGGATCAAGCGCGTGATCGGCCTGCCGGGCGACGTGGTCGAGGTGCGCGACAGCCAGATCATCATCAATGGCGAGCCGGTGAAGGCCGACCTGGTCGGCCCCTTCGTGGGCGACCGCCGCCGCGCCGAGGACGCCGAGCTGCTGGCCTACGGCGCCACGGTCTGGACCGAGCACCTGGGCAACGTGAACCACCTGATCGCGCGCATGCCCGAGCGCATGGCCACCCAGCCGGTGCCCAACAGCCTGGTGCCCTCGCGGGTGCCCGACGACTGCTACCTGGTGATGGGCGACGACCGCGAGAACAGCCTGGACAGCCGCTGGTGGGGCTGCGTGCCGGAGAAGAACCTGGCCGGCAAGGCCTTCCTGATCTGGATGAGCTGGAAGGGCTGGGGCACCGGCGGCGTGGATTTCTCGCGGATCGGCACGATCGTGCACTGATCCCGCTTCGGCGGACGGCGGCGCTGGCATAATCGCCGCGCCGGCCGTCGCCGGCCGTGCATTCGTGGGGCAGCGTCGCGCAGGCGGCATAGCGAGGGGACTATGAGAACGAAGCAGAAGGGCATCACCCTGATCGGATTCCTGTTCGTCCTCGCCATCGTGGCCTTCTTCGGCTACATGGCGATGAAACTGGTGCCGGCCTACGCCGAATACATGGGCGTCAACAAGGCGATGAACCAGATCGCCAGCAGCGGCGTGGAGGGCAAGACCCTCGACGACATCCGCCGCGACCTGATGTTCAAGATGGGCTTCCAGTACGTCGACGACGCCACCATCAAGCCCAGCGACATCACCATCCAGCGCGCCAACAACGGCGCGACCCTGCACGTGGAATACGACAAGGTGGTGCCGTTCCTCTACAACATCTCCTTCCTGCTGCACTTCGAGAAGAGCGTGCAGCTGCAGGGCAACGTGGGCCAGTGATGCCTTGAAGCTGGACTACCGCTTCCGCGACCCCGCGCTGGCCAGGCTGGCGCTCACCCACCGCAGCGCCGGCCGGCCCAACAACGAGCGACTGGAGTTCCTGGGCGACGCGCTGCTCGGCGCGGTGGTCGCGCAGATGCTCTACGAGGCGCACCCGAACGCCAGCGAGGGCGAGCTGTCGCGGTTGCGCGCGCAGCTGGTGAACGGGCAGGCGCTGGCGGTGATCGCGCGCGAACTGGAACTGGGCGAGGGGCTGCAGCTGGGACCCGGCGAGCTCAAGAGCGGCGGCTTCCGCCGCGACTCCATCCTGGCCGACGCCTTCGAGGCGCTGGTCGCCGCGGTCTACCTCGACGGCGGCTTCGCCGCCTGCAGCGCGGTGGTGCGCGGGCTGTTCGAGGCGCGCGTCGCCGCGTTGCCGAAATCCTCCAAGGACGCCAAGACCCGCCTGCAGGAATGGCTGCAGGCGCGCGCGCTGCCGCTGCCCGGCTACGAGCTGCTGGGCAGCCACGGCGAGGAGCACGCCAAGGTCTTCGACGTGCGCTGCACCGTCGCCGAGCCGGTGCCGTTCAGCGCCGAGGCCAGCGGCACCAGCCGCCGCCAGGCCGAGCAGGACGCCGCCGACCTCGTGCTCGCCCGCCTGCTGGCGCTGCCGCGGGACTGAACCCGATCCACCCGGCGCGGCGCTATGCTTCGCCCCCTGAAGGCACCCGACAGACGACATGAACGACGCAACCGAAACCGGCACGGCCGCCGGCGAACTGCCGCACGGGGATTTCCGCTGCGGGCTGGTGGCGCTGGCCGGACGGCCCAACGTGGGCAAGTCCACCCTGCTCAACGCGCTGATCGGCTTCCGCCTGTCCATCGTCAGCCCGCGCCCGCAGACCACCCGCCACCGCATCCTCGGCATCGCCACCAGCGAGGCGGGGCAGGTCATGTACGTGGACACGCCGGGCCTGCACCGCGGCGCCAAGCGGGCGATGAACCGCAGCCTCAACCGCGCCGCGCGCACGGCGATCAGCGAGGTGGACCTGGCCGTGCAGGTGATCGAGGCCGGCCGCTGGACCGACGAGGACGAGGCCCTCTACGCGGCGATCGCCGAGCAGAAGGTGCCGCGCCTGCTGGCGATCAACAAGGTCGACCTGGCCAAGGACAAGGCGGCGCTGCTGCCGTTCGTGGCCGGGCTCTCGGCCACGCACGAGTTCGGCGAGATCCACTACGTCAGCGCGCTCAGGCGCAAGGGGCTGGAGCGGCTGCAGGCCGGCATCCTCGAGCGCCTGCCGGTGCGCCCGCCGGTGTTCGGCGCCGACGAGATCACCGACCGCAGCGAGCGCTTCCTCGCCGCCGAGATGGTGCGCGAGCAGCTGATGCTGCGGCTGGACCAGGAGCTGCCCTACGCCACCACGGTGGAGATCGAGCGCTTCAAGGACCGCGACGACGGCGTGGCCGAGATCCACGCGGTGATCTGGGTCGAGCGCGAGGGGCAGAAGGCCATCGTGATCGGGCAGGGCGGCGCCCAGCTCAAGGCGATCGGCAGCACCGCGCGCCGGCACATGGAGCGCATGTTCGAGCGCAAGGTGTTCCTCAAGCTGTGGGTGAAGGTGCGCGAGGGGTGGGTGGATGACGAGGCGATGCTCAAGCAGCTTGGCTATACCGATTGAGGCGAGGGGTGAGTAGCGAGGGCGCAAGGTCGGTGCTGGCGACGAGCCGCGGCGCTGCGCCCTCGCCACTCATCCCTCGCCCCTAGTCTTCCCCATGCGCATCGAGCAGCAGCCCGCCTACGTCCTGCACGCGCGGCCCTACCGCGAGACCTCGCTGCTGCTCGAGTGCCTGAGCCGCGACCACGGGCGCCTGGGCGTGGTCGCCCGCGGCGTGCGCCGCGCGCGCGCGCGCACCTCGCGCGCGCAGCTGGAGCCGTTCCGGCCGCTGCTGCTCGACCTGCTGCTGAAGGGCGAGCTGGCCACCCTGGCGGCCGCCGAGGACGCCGGCCTGCCGGCGCGGCTGCACGGCGACGCGGGACTGGCCGGGCTCTACCTCAACGAGCTGGTGGTGCGCTTCACCAGCCGGCAGGACCCGCATCCGGCGCTGTTCGACGCCTACGCGCGGACGCTGGCGCGGCTCGCCGCGGACGAGGCGCCGGGCTGGCCGCTGCGCCGCTTCGAGCGCGACCTGCTGGAAGCGGTCGGCTACGGCCTGCAGCTCGACGCGGAGGCCGGGAGCGGCCTGCCGCTGGCCGCGGACGGCTGGTACGTCTACCAGGTGGAGCACGGGCCGGTGCGCTGCCCGCCCGGCCGCGCGCACGCGCTGCGCGGCGCCGACCTGCTCGCCTTCGCGCAGGACCGCCGGCCCGCGCCGGAGGCCGACCTGGCCCTGCGCGCGATGATGCGCGAGGCGATCCGCCACCACCTGGGCGGCGAACCGCGCACCTGGCAGATGCTGGCGGCGATGGCGCGGCGCTGAGCCGTCGATCGTCCGTTCCTAGGCGTCCTGCAGGCCCAGGCCGGCGGGATGGTCCAGCGCCGCGAGCGTGGCGCGCAGCGCGCGACGGAAGCGCTGCACGGCGGCGCCGGCGTCGCGCGGCTCGCCGCGCAGGTCGCGCTGCAGCCGCGCCGCCTGTGCGGCCAGCGCGCTGGCGCCGCAGAAGCCGCAGGAGGAGCGCAGCCGGTGCAGCCGGTCGATCAGCGTGCCGGCGTCGTTGCCGTCGCGGCCGAGGTCGCGCTCCAGCGCCAGCAGCTCCTCGCGCAGCAGGCCGCGCAGCGCCTGCATGGTGCCGGTGTCGCCGGTGGCGACCAGCGCCGCGGCGTCGTCCAGCACGGGCAGGTCCTGGCGCTGCGCCTCGTGGCGGGCGAGGTTGAGCACGCGCTGCAGCGCGCCCAGGTCGCAGGGCTTGGCGAGCACGTCGCCGAAGCCTTCCGCGAGCAGCTGGCGGCGGTCGTCGGGCGAGAGCTCGGCGCTGGTCGCCACCGCCACGCTGTCGCCGGAGGCGGCCCGGGCGTCGCCGCGCAGCGCGTGCAGCAGCGCCCGCGCGCCGCCGCCGGGCATGCGCAGGTCCAGCAGCAGCAGGTCGAAGGCTTCGCCGCGGGCCAGCTCCAGCACCGCGGCGCCGTCGCCGCAGGCCTTCACCCGCGCGCCCAGGCTGTGCAGTCCGTCGCTGAGGAAACGCCGGCTGGCGGCATCGTCGTCGGCCACCAGCACGTAGGGGACGCGGTCGGGCGTGGCCTCGGAAGGGAGGGCTGTCATGACGCAATCCATGTCGTTCAGCTGAGTTTGGCAGAATGGCCCGACATGCGTTGCGCATCAAGCCCCCTCCTGCCGGTCGCCGGATGCCTCGCCGGGCTGGCGCTGAGCTTCCCCGCGCTGGCCGGCATGACCCTGACGGCCAGGACCGTGGACGTGCCCGGCCTGCACCTGCAGGACGTCAGCCTGCGCCTGGACGACGGCGCCGACGGCCTGCACGTGCAGCTGCGGGCCGCCCGCGCCGACGTGCCCGCGATGGGCTGGCGCCGGGTCGGCCTGCGCCTGGACGGCACGCTGCGCCGCGACGAGGAGCGGCGCTGGCTGCTGGACGGCCCGCTGAAGCTCAAGGGCGCCCCCGGCGGGGCGCTGGGCAACGCCAGCCTCGGCCTGGTGGTGGACCCGCAGGGCAACACCCTGCAGCTCGACCTGGCCCAGTCCAAGGCCGCGCTGCACGCCGACATGCCGCTGGACCAGACCAGCCACGCGCAGATCCGGCTGCAGAACCTGCCTGCCGCCTGGCTGCAGGGCCTGCTGTCGCGGGCGTGGTCCGGCCGGGCGAACGCGGGGCAGCTCGACGCGGAGATGGCGCTGGACGTGCGCGAGGACGGCGTGCAGTCCTCCGGCGCCTTCACCCTGAGCGGGCTCGGCTTCGACTCCCCGTCCGGCACGCTGGCCGGGCAGGGGCTGGATGGCAGCGGCCGGCTCGACCTGGACACCACCGGCGAGGCGGCGCGGATCGGCCTGGACGCCACCCTGCGCGGCGGCGAGCTGCTGCTCGGGCCGCTCTACGCGCGCCTGCCGGGGCACGCAGTGCAGCTCGGCGTCGACGCCAGCGCCAGCAACGGCGGGGTGGAACTCGGCCGCCTGCGGGTGGGCGACGCCGACGCACTGCAGCTCGACGGCGCGCTGGCCTTCGACGCCAAGGGCAACCTGCAGCGGCTGCGGCTGGACCGGCTGGAGGCGCGCTTCCCCGCCGCCTACCAGCGCTACGGCCAGGCCTGGCTGGCCGCCGGGCTCGGCCTGCACGACATGCGCACCGCCGGCGCCCTGCGCGGCACGCTGGACCTGCGCGCCGACGGCCTGCACGCCTTCGCCTTCGCCACCGACGGGCTGGACCTGGCCGACGGCGACGGCCGCTTCGCGGTGGACGGCCTGCGCGGCGGGCTGGACTGGAGCCGCGAGGGCGAGCGCCCGGCCACCAGCCTGGCATGGAAGCAGCTGCGCTTCTACCAGATCGCCAACGGCGCCGCGCAGTCGCGCTGGCAGAGCCGCGGCGGCACGCTGGGGCTGCAGGCGCCGGTGGACGTGCCCGTGCTCGGCGGCCGGCTGCACGTGGGCGAGCTGGCCTGGCGGCCGGCGGCCGCCAAGGGGCAGCGCCTGAGCACCTCGCTGGCGCTGGCCGGCATGGACATGGGCGCGTTCTGCCAGGCGGTGGGCTGGCCGCGCTTCCCCGGCACGCTGGGCGGCGCGGTGCCCTCGCTGCGCTGGGTGGACGACCGCATCGAGCTGGCGGGCGGCCTCTCGGTCAACGTGTTCGACGGCTTCGTCGACCTCACCGGGCTCAGCCTGCAGCAGCCGTTCGGCGCCAGCCCGGTGCTGGCCGGCGACGTCAGCCTGCGCCAGCTCGACCTGGCCGCGATCACCAGCGTGTTCGACTTCGGCAGCATCACCGGGCGGCTGGACGGCTCCATCGACGGGCTGCGCCTGGTGGACTGGTCGCCGGTGGCGTTCCAGGCGCAGCTGCTCGCCGGCGACGGCGGCCGGATCAGCCAGCGCGCGGTCAACAACCTCACCGCGGTGGGCGGCGGCGGCCTCGCCGCCGGCCTGCAGGGCGCGGTGCTCAAGCTGTTCAAGACCTTCGGCTACCGCCGCATCGGGCTCAACTGCGCGCTGCAGGACGGCGTATGCCGCATGGGCGGGCTGGACGGCGGCGAGGACGGCTACACTATCGTCGAAGGCAGCGGCCTGCCGCACCTGCAGGTGATCGGGCACCAGACGCGGGTGGACTGGCCCACGCTGGTGCGCCGGCTCAAGGCCGCCGTCGCCGGCGCCGGTCCGGAAGTGCGCTGAACCCCGTTGCCAAGGAGCCCATCCATGCGCAAATTCGTCCGTTCGTTGCTGGCCGCGCTGGCGGTCGCGCTGGTGGGCTGCGTCACCATCAACGTCTATTTCCCGGAGGCGGCCGCGCAGAAGGCGGCGGACCGCTTCATCGACACGGTGATCGAGGGCGGCCCGCCCGCGCCGGACGCCGCGCAGAAGCCGCCGGCCGACGCCCGGCGCCACCCGCCGGCGGCGGCGATGCTGCTGGACCTGCTGGTGCCCGCCGCCCACGCGGCCGACGTGCCGGACATCCGCATCCAGACGCCCGCCACCGAGGCGATCCGCGGGCGCATGCGCGCGCGCTTCCAGAATCCGCTGAAGGCCCTGCTGGACAGCGGCGCGGTCGGCTTCACCCGCGACGGCCTGGTCGCCGTGCGCGACGCCGCGCAGATCCCGCTGAGCCAGCGCGCGCAGGCCAACGCGGCGGTGGCGGACGAGAACCGCGACCGCGCCGCGCTGTACCGCGAGGTGGCCGTCGCCAACGGCCACCCGGAATGGGAGGCGCAGATCCGCGCCACCTTCGCCAGGGGCTGGATCGAGCGCGCCCGCGCCGGCTGGTATTATCAGGACGCCGCGGGCCGCTGGCAGCGCAAGTAGCGCCCGTACCGATCACCCGATACCTGCGCCCGGGTCGCCCGATCCGGGCGCAGGCGTTTCGAGCCGCATGAACGAAGCATTCGAAGCCACCATCACCGACCTCGGCCACGACGGCCGCGGCGTCGCCCGCATCGACGGCAAGACCGTGTTCGTCGCCGGCGCCCTGCTGGGCGAGCGCGTGCGGCTGGCGCTGCGCAAGCGCCACCGCCACTTCGACGAGGCCGAGACGCTGGAGGTGCTGGAGCGCTCGCCGCACCGCGTGGAGCCGCGCTGCCGGCACTTCGGCCAGTGCGGCGGCTGCTCGCTGCAGCACCTGGACGCCGCCGCGCAGATCGAGGCCAAGCAGCGCGTGCTGGCGGACAACTTCGCGCGCATCGGCAAGGTCGCGCCCGAGGCGTGGCTGCCGCCGCTGACCGACCAGCCCTGGGGCTACCGCCGCAAGGGCCGGCTGTCGGTGCGCGCGGTGGCGAAGAAGGGCCGCGTGCTGGTCGGCTTCCGCGAGGAGAGCAACCCGCGCTTCGTCGCCGACATCGAGCGCTGCGAGGTGGTGCACCCGGCACTGGGACCGAAGATCGGCCTGCTCGGCGAACTGGTGGGCGGACTGGAGGCGGCCGCCGACATCGCGCAGATCGAGTTCGCCGCCGGCGACGACACCGTCGCGCTGGTGTTCCGCCACCTCAAGCCGCTGGGCGAGCGCGACCGCGCGGCGCTGGTCGCCTTCGGCCGCGAGCACGGTTTCGCCATCTACCTGCAGCCCGGCGGCGTCAGCAGCGTGCATCCGCTGTGGCCGGAGCAGCCGCGCCTGGCCTTCCGCCTGCCGGCGGGCGAGGGCGTGGACGAGGTGGAGCTGGAGTTCCGCCCGCTCGACTTCGTGCAGGTCAACGCCGGCATGAACCGGCGGATGCTGGCGTGCGCGCTGGAGCTGCTCGACCCGCAGCCGGCCGACCGCGTGCTGGACCTGTTCTGCGGCCTGGGCAACTTCACCCTGCCGATCGCGCGGCGGGTGGCCGAGGTGGCCGGGGTGGAGGGCGAGCACGGCCTGGTCGAGCGCGCCGGCGAGAACGCCGCGCGCAACGGCATCGCCAACGCGCGCTTCCACGTCGCCAACCTGTTCGAGGACCAGCGCGGCGCGCCGTGGGCGCGCGAGGCCTGGGACAAGCTCCTGCTCGACCCGCCGCGTGCCGGCGCGGACAAGGTGCTGGACTACCTGCCGCACAGGGCCACCCGGCGCGTCGTCTACGTGTCGTGCCATCCCGCCTCGCTGGCGCGCGACGCGGGCATCCTGGTGCAGAAGCACGGCTTCCGGCTGGTCTCGGCGGGCGTGATGGACATGTTCCCGCACACCGCGCACGTGGAATCCATCGCCCTGTTCGAGCGCGGCGCCTGAGGAAGCGCGGGGCGGCCGCCATGGCGACACCGTCGTCCCACCCTGCCGTCATCCCGGCGAAAGCCGGGACGACGGGCAAAGGAAAGCCCGGCTCGGGCGTCCTTGCGGCTAAGATCGCCCATCACGGCCACCACCCTTTCCCCATGGGCATCGAGATCGAACGGAAATTCCTGCTGCGCGGCGACGGCTGGCGCGCGCGGGTCGAGCGCAGCGAGCGCATGGCGCAGGGCTACCTGGTCGGCGCCGCGGCGCTGCGCGCGGGGCTGGCGCGGGCGTCGGTGCGCGTGCGCGTCGTGGGCGAGCGGGCCTGGCTCAACGTCAAGTCCGCGCAGCTCGGCGTCGAGCGCGCCGAGTACGAGCTGCCGCTGCCGCCGGCCGACGCGCGCACCATGCTCGACACCCTGTGCGACGGCGTGCTGGAGAAGGTCCGCCATCACGTCCGCGTGGACGGCGCGCTGTTCGAGATCGACGAGTTCCTCGGCGACAACGCCGGGCTGGTGGTGGCCGAGATCGAGCTGCCCGCCGCCGCCGCGCCGTTCCCGCGCCCGCCGTGGCTGGGCCGCGAGGTGAGCGCGCTGGCGCGCTACTACAACGTCAACCTGATCGGGCATCCCTACGCGCGCTGGAGCGAGGCCGAGCGCGCGGCGGGCGACGCGGAGGACGCCGCATGCTGCTGATCGGCCTGGCCGGCACCGCCCTGGCCGCGCGCGAGCGCGCATGGCTGGCCTCGCCGGCGGTGGCCGGCGCGATCCTGTTCGCGCGCAACTACGCCGGCCGCGAGCAGCTGACCGCGCTGGTGGAAGCCATCCGCGAGGCCGGCGGCGAGCGCATGCTGGTGGCGGTGGACCAGGAAGGCGGCCCGGTGCAGCGCTTCCGCGAGGGCTTCACCCGGCTGCCGGCGCTGTCGAGGATCGGCGCCGTGTACGACCGCGACCCGGCCGAGGCGCTGCGCCTGGCCGAGGAGCACGCCTGGGTGATGGCCAGCGAGCTGCGCGCCTGCGACGTGGACTTCAGCTTCGCGCCGGTGGCGGACCTGGCGCGCGGCAACGCGGCGATCGGGCCGCGCGCCTTCCACGCCGACCCGGCCGTGGCCGGCGAGCTGGCGCAGGCCTACGTGCGCGGCATGCACCTGGCCGGCATGGCGGCGGTGCTCAAGCATTTCCCCGGCCACGGCTCGGTGGCCGCCGACACGCACAAGGACGTCGCCGTCGACCCGCGCCCGCTGGAAACCATCCGCCGCGAGGACCTGCTGCCGTTCGCGCAGTGCATCGAGGCGCGGGTGGAGGCGGTGATGATGGCGCACGTGGTCTACCCGGCGGTGGACGCGCAGCCGGCCGGCTTCTCGCGCAAGTGGATCGGCGAGGTGCTGCGCGGCGAGCTGGGCTTCGACGGCATCGTCGTCAGCGACGACATCAGCATGGCCGCGGCCGGCGCGGCCGGCGGCGTGGGCGCGCGCGTGCGTGCGCACCTGGCGGCCGGCTGCGACCTGGTGCTGGCCTGCTTCCCGGAAGTGGTGGAGGCGGCCATCGCCGCCGCGCCCGCGCCGCCTGCCGACGCCGCGCCGCGGCTGGCCGCGCTGCGTGGCGCGATCGGCTGCACCTGGGCCAGCCTCGAGGACAACCCCCAACGCGACCGCTTCGTCGCCCGCATCACGGCGCTGGACGCCGCCGAGGACCACGCATGAGCCATCCCATTCCCCCGCTGGCCGACGCGCTGGCCAATGCCGACCTGCTGTTCGACCGCGCCGCGCTGGAATCGGCCATCGCCGGCATGGGCCGGGACATCGACGCCGCGCTGGACGGCGAGCGCGCGGTGTTCCTCACCGTGATGAACGGCGCGCTGGTGTTCGCCGGCCAGCTCGCGCTGGCGATCCGCACCGACCTGGAATTCGACTACGTGCACGCCACCCGCTACCGCGGCGCCACCGAGGGCCACGAGCTGCACTGGCTGCGCGAGCCGGCGGTGCCGCTGCAGGGGCGCACCGTGCTGCTGGCCGACGACATCCTCGACGAGGGCCACACGCTGAAGGCGGTGCGCGACGACTGCCTGCGCCGCGGCGCGAAGCGCGTGCTGATCGCCACGCTCTGCCGCAAGCGCCACGACCGCGTGGCCGGGGGCATCGCCAGCGACTTCAACGGCGTCGAGCTGCCGGACCGCTACGTGTTCGGCTACGGCATGGATTATCACGAGCAGGGCCGCAACCTGCCGGGCATCTACGCACTGCGGGAGTGAGGGAAGGGCAGGGGCGAGTAGCGAGGGCGCATGGATCGGCGCCGCCGCCGGTCCCGGCCCCGCGCCCTCGCTACCCGTCCCTCGTCCCTCGTCCCCACGAACCACTCCGAGGTCGCATCGCCATGACTCCACCCACCGCTTCCCCCATCGACCTCGCCGTCATCGGCGGCAGCGGCCTGTACAAGTTTCCCGGGCTGGGGAACGCCGTGCGCCGCGCGGTGGACACGCCCTACGGCCCGGCCTCCGGCGAGGTGGTGGTGGGCGACTTCGCCGGCCGCCGCGTGGCCTTCCTGGCCCGCCACGGCGAAGGCCACACGCTGCCGCCGCACCGGGTGAACTACCGCGCCAACCTGTGGGCGCTGCACGCGCTGGGCGCGCGGCGGGTGGTGGGGGTGAACGCGGTGGGCGGCATCCGCGACGACATGGGCCCGCGCGCCATCGTGGTGCCGGACCAGATCATCGACTACACCCACGGCCGCTACACCAGCTTCTGCGACGTGGACGGCGCCGAGGTGAAGCACATCGACTTCAGCGAGCCGTACACCGCGGCGCTGCGCCGCGACCTGCTGGCCGCCGCCGCCCGCGCCGGCGTGGCGGCGATCGACGGCGGCTGCTACGGCGCCACCCAGGGCCCGCGGCTGGAGACCCGCGCCGAGATCGCCCGCATGAAGCGCGACGGCTGCGACCTGGTCGGCATGACCGGCATGCCCGAGGCGGCGCTGGCGCGCGAGCTGGAGCTGGAATACGCCTGCCTGGCACTGGTGGCCAACTACGCCGCCGGCTGCGGCGACGAGGCCGAGATCAGCATCGAGGAAATCTTCGCCCACCTGGCCGCGGCGACCGCCGAGGTGCCGAAAATCATCGGCGCCCTGCTGGAAGCTTGAACCCGGTCCGCCCGGGCAGCGAACCGGGAAAATGGACGTATTGCGCTTTACCCGCAAACATGTTGATACTGTTCGCTGTGCCAGGGGCGGCGAACCAAGGGGATTCGGGGTTCAGTCCGGAAGCCTTGGTGCATCCAGTCCTTAGAGTCAGAGGTTCACGCAATGCGTTTCGGTACGGTCAAGTGGTTCAACGATGCCAAGGGCTTTGGCTTCATCGCGCCCGAGGACGGTGGGGAGGACGTGTTCGTCCACTTCTCGGCGATCAACGCCAAGGGCTTTCGCAGCCTGCAGGAAGGTCAGCGCGTGAAGTTCGAAGTCACCCAGGGCCCGAAGGGCGCCCAGGCTTCGGGCGTCGAAATCGCGTCCTGATCCCGTCGGCTGTGGAGACACGGGAAAACCCCGCCTCGCGCGGGGTTTTTCTTTTGGAGGCTTCCCGAGACCTTGGCGGGTAAGCGCTTGCGTTCATATGTCCTGGCTGTCTCCCGATCACGGGGGGATTTTCACTGGGAAAAACCAGTCCATCGGCGTTGGGAGCATTGACTTCGCCCACTGGATTGACGCCGCCGCATCACGCGCAGTAGAACAATCTCCTTTTCACGCTTGGCCAAATCAGGCCATTACAGGGAGACAACACGCATGCGTTGGATGCCAAAGGGACGCTTGGCGCGCGTCGTTGCGCTTGCGGCATGGGGAGGGTGGGCGATAGGCGGCGCGTTGCATGCCCAGACGGCGACGCCGGTGACGCCGGA